>SDBV01010187.1_pt1 | contig 12357 bp, 20 predicted proteins | sample 2277081 | NCBI WGS metagenome assembly SDBV01 (sample SAMN10402039, study PRJNA504765) | marine sediment metagenome | isolation source: marine sediment core GS10_PC15, 223 cmbsf | place: Arctic Ocean: Southern Knipovich Ridge | collected 2010 | reverse complement strand
GTAGTTGAAGTATATGTTACAGCAGAACTGTAAGCATTCTCCTCAACAAAGATGTTTCCAACAACTTGTTTTCCCGGAAACCGAACAACTAAAGATATAACTGAAAGAACCAATGCTAATCCTATTACTGTTTTTTCTATTTTGTTCATTTATTTTTTGGACTTACCCCACCCTCCGAAGAGGGCAGGGATTATCCAAGTTAGTCGGCTTCCTGTAAGGAGGTTACAACGACATCCGATGTACTATCCGTACTAGATGCAAGAGTAATGTAGTAATCAATAAATGCCGATTCAGCATTTTGAATTATTACATCGCCTCCTGATGGCTCTCGTAGAGTCATGCTGGTTGTATCATCCGCAGCAACCGTTATGTATTCGCCTGAACCAGAGATGTTCCTCAGTAAGAACCTGAAGCTATCTCCCGTTTGGGTAGAACAGTCCGCAACTACTAATGACGTACTCGCCATTGATAGCGTAGAACTCGTACCGCTCACGTCCCACTCGATGATAGCAGAATTACACACCTGAGCCGCAGTTAGCGTTGTTGCCGTTGATGTTGCGGTTAACGTGGTCTTCGTGCCACCTTCAATAATTCGTTGAGTATTTAACTCCCCGCTCAATGTAAATGCTCCCGAAGCTGATACTGTACCAGACCATGTTGTAATGTTCCCAGAACCATCAATCGTGAACTTACTCGTTCCTGAAGTATCTCTTATGTCTAACACATTATCCGATGACACTTCTGATTGAAGTTGCAACGAATCGTAGTTAGTTACTCCTCCAATCGGTAGAGTAGTTACATTAGACGTTAGCGAAAGAATTAATGCTACACAAGCGATGGCAAGCGATAACCAAATGAGAATTTTGTATATATTATTCATGATGTTTTTTTAGTCATGATGACCTCCCTCTATGTTTTAGCATAGAGGGCTACATCATGTTTATACAGTTCCACTTGACGCTGCCGCTGCTTCAAAGGAAATCGGATTAATGACCTCCCTGTAGCCTGACTGATACGAACCGACCCAGTTCTTGGAAATCTCCCAAGAAATGTAATTCGTATGCACGTCTTCACGCACCCACCGGGTACATGAATGTCTGTTTCCTGCCAAGAAATAGGCAGTTGTTGAAGTATCGTCTAAGAACGCTGAGAATTTAACCTCTAATCCCGGATACCTCTTAGAAAGATAGTTGATGTTGTTGTTTCCTGTTCCCGCAAGGAGTTCAGAATCAACGACTTCAGTTCCCTCTTTCAAAAGGTTTAACGGGAGAAGGAGTAATCTTGCGTGATGATACCCTAGAGTACCGTCTTGCTGTACTTGGCGACCAAGAGAAACAATAAGTGTCTCAAGATTGCCTGCGGTAAGCACTCCTGTTTCTAAGTTATCAACGGTGCTTCCGTTGATTGCGGTGTGCGAGGCGCTAAACCATGCTACCGCATCGTTTGTAACTACTGTCGTGAAACCAAGCGCCCATCGGTCAAAGGCGTAGTTGTCTTGCGATAACCTACCCTTATAACCCATATCGCTTACGTTTCTTTTAACAACAGCATGCTTATTGTCCATCATGAAATTGCGAGGAACATCTACTGCTTTCGCAAAATCAAGGACATTCAGCGCTACGTTGTTAGCAACTCGCGGGTTGCCTTGCGCTAGTTCTGCTTCTTCGTTAGTTCTTTGAGCGTAGTAACCCGACCCCATAAACTGGTCATAGATTACTTGGTCTCCGTCAGCTTTCGCCTGCTTAAAGATAAGCGGGTCGCGAGCTGTGCCGAGTCCAGCCGTCGTAGAATCAACATAGTTGAAATCCTGAAAGAACACGAAGTCGAGTGCCGTATGGGCAACTCTAGGACTTGTACTTGCTTTTAACATAATTTTATATTAATTAAACTTCGGCTCGACCAAATCGGACTGCGTCCAATCTAATCCTAAAGAACACGCTCGACACATCAGGATCACCGCCTGTGATAATGAAGGCACCAGTCGCCGCTGGCGCTGCCGTGTCCATAGTAAATGCACTCGATGTTAAGTCAATAATATACGCAGCACCAATAAGTGCGTCTATTTCTGACTGAGTATCTGCTGCAGCAGTGGTGAGTGCCAAAATCTCATAGAGAAGCCACATACCGGGAGTGTAGACATCTACATACCCAGCAGCGGAAGCTGTCTCTGTTGAGTTGGCAACTGAAACACCAGCCATTGGTTGGTCGGTAGCGATTGTTAAGTCGGCATCAACCAAAAGAATGACATTTTCGTCTCCAGCAGCATTTTGCTTCGTTGGTTCACCAGCCTCTACGAGGTCTGTCTGACCTGAAGCTACGACCCAGCGGTCTGTAGGAGGCGCATTTAATCCCCCTGTCCCGCGGATTCCTACATCTGCTAAACTCATATATCTATTTCTTCTCTCTCTCTTTAACGAATTTTTCTACCGAAACACCTGCAAAAGCTGCACCATCAATATCATCTTGTGTATATTTTTTGGTCTTAGTAGTTCCTGCGGGCGCTCCTGCGCTAGAAGAACTGACTCTGTTTTTCTTTGACCTAGCAGCAGTCTTGAGTTCGGAAATCCTCGTCTTGTTGCGTTTTTTGTTGGCAATAGCGTAAGCGCTTTCCACGTCCTCTTCAATGTTCCCCGAAGGAATAATAGAGTTCTCGTAATGAAGAATTATACGCTCTTTCTCAGCTTCACTTTCAGCAAGGTCATCGGCTAATTGCTCGACTCTTCCTCGCTGCAAGCGTTTCTCAGTTTGAGCAACCCTTTCATCCACAAGCTTACTCACCTCTTCAGAAGACAAACCCTTGTTTTTCTCAGCTTCAATACGCTTACCACGCTCTTTGTCAACTTTCTTGCCCAGACGTTTCCTTTCCTTTTCAAGTTCTGCCTCGTGGTCTATTTCATCGTCAGTAGAATCTTCCTCAGATTCGTCAGGTTCGACATCCTCCTCATCTGATTCCGATACATCCGTTCCAGCATCTTCCAACTCTTCTTCAGACTCTTCTGAGGATGACGCGTCCTCGTTGGTGTCTTCGTCCAACTTCTCCTCGTCTTTATTTTTTTCTTCCATAAATATTTAGGTTTTGAGCTACCTACAAGCTTGTATTAAACGGCTTTTAGTCGCCGCGACTTAATAAAAAACCACTCTACTGAGTGGCTCTTCAGAAAATCATAGCGTAAAAATAGTGAGCTGGAACTATGGTTACGCTATGATCCTCAAAGGAGTCACCCAGTTTCCAGCTCTAAATTGTTAAACTACTTATTTCCTCGCCTTTGCGGCTTTCTTCTCGTTCTCCCTGTTTTGTGTAGCTCTTTTAGCATCAACTAATCCACCGAGACCTTTATAAATTGCTAGGACTAAATCCTCGCCTTTCAATCCATCTGCTTTAAACTTCATAGCCAAAGCAGCCTCATTAGTTTGAGGCTTCGGACGACCATTAGCTGCGGTAACAGCCCTTTCAGCCTTAGTCTTGTTTACTAAACTAGCACTCACCTTTAAGTCTGCTAAACGCATAAGTTTAGGAGCTTCAGGTTTAGCTGCAACTGTTGCAGTTGGTTCTACTACTTTAGTTTCAACTTTTGTTTTTTTCGGCATATTTCAATTATACCACACTTTTTACTTTTTGCGAATCGACCTTTTGCCTTGTGGGCGTTTGTTGTATTTCTCTTTGTAATTGTTCCTGACCTGCCTGTTGTATTTCTTTAATCACTGGCGGGATTAGTTCTTGAACATCCATAACAAGATGATATTTTAACTTCCGCCAAGCGACAGGATTAACTTCGTAGATTCTAGTATCTGAATCAATGCCTCCTTCTTTGTTTAAAACGCTGAGAGAACGGCTCATCGGCTCTCCTTCCTCTGAATCCTGATTAAACATAATCTTGTGAGTAACTTTCTTTTCTCCTTCCTCTACGTCGGTAAGGATAAACGTTTTAAAACTTTCTTTCAACTCCCCGCTTATGGTTTCCTCAACATCCATGACTGTCTGGTGTTGGATTATAACATCTATCATAAGTCCGCCAATATTCTTGAGAGAAGTTACAAGCATATTCCCAAACCTACCTAATGAAATCTTAGCGTTCTCAGCCAAGAGAGCCGCTTCTCTAGCTGTTTTCTGAGTTCCTGCCTGAACTCCTGTGGATTGTGGGTCTAAAGTGTCCTCAGACGCGTCTTTCTCTTTCTTTAGGAGCAAGTTAAACGCCTGAGAGAGCTGAGAGCCTAACTGAATAGGAGTAACGCTCACGTTAGGGTTCTCAAAAGCAGTATTCTTTCCCGGTATCACAATAGCCTCGCTCATCTGCCCGTGTCCTGCCGTGATTGTAGGAGGCATTGTCGCAAGAAACACCGCATCAGCCAATAACTGTTCGGTTCTAACTACAAGCGCATCATCATCTCCTAATTTCCAAGCAGCCGATTTGTAGTAAAAGAACCTCGGTGAAATATCCTCATAGCCTAACGGAGCAAAGTTATACTTCGGTCTGTTCTCATTGTCCCTGTGCTTGATTGGGTTAGCTTCTACATCGTCATCGCCTACATAGATTCCGTTCATATAGGGAACTTCTATGTCTTCCTGCCGATTATAGTAAGTTATTTCCTCTACAAGAGTTTGAAGGTTCTGGTCATAAACATCGTAGAAAAGGGATGTTTCGTGGTCAAATACTGTTCTAAGTCCCGGCTTTACAAACTCATAGTTATCGTGTTCTCCCGCTATAGCCTTAGCCTCATCAAAGTCTAAGTATCTTCGCCTGATAACAAACCTCTGGCGGTTCAAGTCTTTCTGGTAAAAGTTGCTTATTAAAACTTCGTCTATCGGTATATTAAATGTCTGAAAGCCTGAGAGAACCGAGTCAATTATTTCCTTTTTTGAAATCTTACCCTCGTTCTCATCTTTTACAGTCTGCATTACCTCCAAGAACCCTACACCCAAGTATGCAACAGGATTCACTAAAGCATCGGTAATCCACATTATATAATCTTCTACATAACTGGAATTTCTGATATTGAACTCCATTAAGTCCCTCATCACAAGAGCCGCGTTCACATCTAATTCATCCTTATCATTTTGGGCGAAAGGAGCAGGCATGACAATCTGAGAGGTCATCTGGGCTACGATGCCTAGTATTCTATTCCGTGTAATAGGTCTTATGCCATTCCAACGCCAAGCCTCATCAATATCGTCCGACTGGGGCATTCTGTAAGCATTCCACCTTTTCTGGTCTATGTCAGCCCTCTGAAGAAGAGATGAATCGTTAAACTCCGTAAATGGTCGGTTCTGCAAATCATAACTGACCTGATTATCCTGTTGGATTCTCTCGGTAATATCTTTTACGTCTTGCGGAGGATTATAAGCAGAAAGAGGCGTAAGAACTTTATCGTCTTCGCCTAACTTTAATTCTCCATTCTCCCTTTGGATGATTCCTATCATTGTTCATCATCCAGCTCGCTACTAATTATAACATACTTAGTATTTAAAATCTACTACCCTTGTATTCTCGTAACTGCGGAGTGTAGGAAGTTACTGGTTCTACCAACTCATTTGTCATTTCATTTGAAATAATAGAGGCGTACCTATGTTCATCTGCCCAATGAGATGTCCAATCTTTCAATGGTTCTGATTTGAATTCACCACGCTTATCATCCCAAGGTCGCTTGTATTGTTCTATTGCGTCAAGAAATGGGCGACACTTTTCTTCGTTAATGTATAATTTCGAGAAGAACAATTTGCCTGAGTTAATACCATTATTAATTCCAATATCAGGAACTTCTGAAAACTTGATGCCGAGATTCTTAGCCGTTTCTTCTATTGTTTTTCCTGTTCCACGCTCAGTTGCTTTGCGGTCATGAGGAGCAAAATGTTTCCCATAGACATATTCTTTTTCTTTAACTGCTTTAACCGCTTCAGGTAAAGCGTCATTACCTACTCCTTCCCAACAATCAATCTTTGTAACTTTCGCCATTATACTCTGATAAAAACCTACCGTCATTGCCGGACCAACACCCAAATCCCAAACTGTGTGAACTAATTGAGCTTGGTCATAGGGGAAAACCCCAAACCTATTATCTCTCTTTGCTTTAGCTATTTCCTTACCATATATAGCCCCTTTAATAGCCGCATTTGTGGAAAGAAGCCACTCTTGGTCAAACTCCTCTTGTGTTACTAAATTCTTTTTAATCAAGTCCATATCATCGTTCATTGCTCGACGCAACATTTCAATAGTTATACCCTCCTCGTTTTTAAGAGAAACATTTATGTCTTGCCAAATAGAAAACCATTTTGGGTCGCTAACAGCACCCTTATAAGCACGATATAACTGATTTTTGCCCTTAATAGTACCTGCAAATACCGCGTAACCAAGATGGTCTGCTAGAGCTTTAGAAATAACTTCGCCGAATACATTTGGGGGGTGTTGAGAATACTCATCAAAAGACACGCCGGAAAAAGCCACACCACGAAAACTATCGGGATTATCAGCACCGAAAAGCATCAATTTTGAATTATTAGGATACCTAACATACAATTCGCTCTCGTTAGTTATAGCTCCACGAATAGGTTTGGAGTAATACTTCAACATATCCCACGCCACAAGTTTAGCCTGCTTATAGGTGGGCATTATATGTCCATACAACCTATTCCGTAATAGGGGATGTAATTCTTTATCGCTAAAATTTGATAAAAAACGGAGTCGTTTTAATTCTAATTCATCATCAGTAGCGTATCGTTGATGATGATTAATAATAGCCGTTGTCTTTCCGGCTCGTCTATGTAATACAATAGCGAACCACCTTTTTAAACACTCGTGAAAATCATTAGCCCAATTCCTCGGCTTATAGGGAATTTCAATTATCTCTGCCACTTTATTTTAATCTCTCCTGACCCCTCTGGCAATTCTATTGATTGAGGAGCTTTGCCGAATATCTGTTCAAGTATAAATTTTAGAAGTTGCATATCACCTCCTTGAGCTTGTTCTTTCGCTTTACTAACTAAATTAACAATCTCTTCCTCAGTAAAGTAATCTCTTATCTTTGGGAGTGATGTAGAACCTTTTTTCCTACCTGCTCCTTTTCTTTTTCCTCCTGCACTCATGTTTGAAATAAATGATTAAAATTCAAATCTTAAGAGTTATGTCTTTTGTTTTTTCCATCGCCAGTTAAATTTAATCATCTTTCTAATGTTTTTTGTATGTAACCATCAACGAATGCTAATATCACCGATATTTGTCTTTCTTTTCCCTCTCTATTGGGTATATCTCTCAACATCTCAATCATACCTCGTATTCTTTTTGCCGTATCCTTACTCATAGTCTTTCTGTTTTAGTTATTGAACATTTTTCTAAATTACTTTTGGTCAGTTTTGGTCTATGTACGAGTAATTCTATATAATCTAATACCCTATCTAATATCTTAATTCCAGTATTAAACCCCCACATATTTGGGTGTCTTGATAATTCTAGTGGCATTCTGTCTCTCGTAGGTTTTACTTCTTTATTCTTTGTCATTTATCTTCGTGAAAAACTGTTCCCGGCGCTACTCCTTTCTTTGCTAACTCTTCAAATGCATCTTGACTTCCAAGAAAAATTCTCGGCGGAAAGAGTAAAATCATTATCTTATCAACATAAGGACATTCTGTTCTCCATGCCTCATCGGGACTCACATAATCCTCCAACTTTCTATGACTCTTCTTACACCATCCCTTGTGATGTATGTAAGAAAGAATTGCTATTTGTATTGTTTTTATCATTATACCCTCGCCCCAAAGAACCCTCTTTGAGCTTTGCTTAACTTATGACCTCTTACTTTTCCATGTCTTAAAATCTTCCTAGCTTTTGCAGGTTGTATTAACTTTTCGCCTTTACCTAGTCTTTTTCTTAGGACTCCTGATGTTGGCATTATTTCCTACGTTTATGCGCCCTTTTAGCGACCTCCTTCCTTTTCTTAGAAGGGCGACCAACCTTTTTATATGTTCCTTTACCTTTTGGCATAGTGTTAATTCTTACTTAAACCGAATCCTTAATGTATTCCGCTATTTTCGCGATTGAGTCCTTCTTGCCCTCTTAGTCAAGCTTCTTATTATTCTTGCCTTTCTACGAGGGTTTCTGATTTTCTTTTCCTTAATTTCAAGTATTGCACCTACAACTCTAGCTGTATTCTTAGCACGTCTTTGTTTTGACACAGCTTTTCTAAGTTCATTTATGCCTTTTATTCTTAATTTTATTCTTTTAAACTGACTTGCCATAATTTTTTCATACCTTAATTGCCGACTTTTTACATCTCATACTCTTTACCTCAAAATAATACTTTTTACAGTTCTCGCAGAATAGGTAATCTTTCCTTCCGTTTTTCTTCGAGCGTATGGGGTGCGATTTATGGACAAGCGAATGCGGTATTTCCACACCCAAAAAGTAACCAATCTTAAAGACTACTCTTGTTATTATATTATATTTTGGTATTTTAATCAACTTTAATTAAATCTATTGCCTCAGTAGTTGTAACTATACTCCCATAAATCGGGCTCGACAAATCCATAGCAAATCTCGCTAGTAATCTATTAACTTCCTCTCGATTATTACTTATCTTCTTTACGAGCTTGTATTGGGTTCTATAAGCCTCAATCTCTTGGGTGAACCTGAACCTCTTATCTTTCAGGTATTTCTTCCACCACCTTTCGGGAGTCATAAATAATCCTTTACTTTGCTGTTTTTCGTGGACTAGCTCGTGAGCTATTAAATGGTATGGGATATTCCCCCCACCCGGATTATAGATAAACTTACCGAATGTAAAAACTACCCTTTTATTCCCCTCAACTTCTGGCAAGATTTTTATGATGTCTTTGTAATTTGGTGGGAGTTCGTTACTTATTTCCATTTATTTTATACCATAAACCCTTTTATAGTTTTCTTGAAAAACCTCCGCTTGCTTTTTAGGTAACTTTGCAATCCCCTTCACTTCATAGAACTCATCCCACATATCTTTCCTAGCGTATTCTACTAGCAAAGACATTTTAGCACACTCATACATATCACTTAATATGTCCTTATTCCCTAATTCAACAAAAGATAAGTCTATCAATTTTTTGAAAGTTTTATCCGCAAATTTAAAACTCATTTCTACTTTTAATTTTGGCGCGTCCACATTATTTTGTTCCATCTCTCCCTTTAGCAATTATCTCTGCGGCATCTATTCTATCCCTCTCAGTTCGGATAGCGATTATGGTCTTAGCGTTTATGAGAAGCCACGCCTGCGAACAAGCCTGTTCTACCGCAGTTCTTACAACCTTTGTAGCATCCATTACACCTTTAATGTCTAGTTCCTCTCCGGCGTTTTCTTTAATTATCTTATAAGGAACTTTAAGAGCTTCGGTTAGTATATTATCATCTAGTCCCTCGGCGATTTCCTTCAAGCACAACCCCCCGCCTTTTACAACACCCTCTTCTATCGCTGCTTGGGAAGACTTAACCGCATTCTTAGTCTTTAGTCTTATGTGTTCAGTTTCGCCAGATGAGGGGCTTGCTACTTTAATAATTCCAATAGCTGCTGCGAGTGAACCTATCCTCTGTTCTATCCTGCCTTTAATCATCTTTACTTTCTGCGTTTCTCTTTGGATTTTTAGTTCCTCAATTCTTGCCTTGACATCTTCTTTCTTGCCCGCGCCGCCCAAAGCTACGCCATCTCCTACTTTGGATATTCTAAATACGCTTGCTCTGCCTAAGTCATTTACTTGAGCTTCTAAAATCTTCTCTCCTTTCTCTTTCTCAAAATACCGGGCGCCTAAATAAGTCGCTAAGTCTTCAAACTCTCCCGGAGTGAATGACGGAGTTCTTGCGAGCCAAATTCTAAATGGACTTCTGTTTTGCATGGCAAACATATTACTCCTGACTACTTGGTCAATAGCCATTCGTTCATACTTGTTAGCCACTATGATAAGCCCCTGCTCTCCTGCTCCCATCAGTTCTTTTACAACAGCCATAATGTCGTTCAAGTTCACAAAGTCAAAATCGGTTACAAGAATAGGCAATCCCTCAAGTTTCATATCTTCTTCGGGAGTGTTTGCGAATAGATTACTCGCTAACTTGGCGGCGAACCTCATCCCTGTTACAAATTCTGTTTCGGTTTCTCTCCCCCAACCGTCTTCAACTAATACAATCCCGTTCTCTCCCACCTTTTCAATTAACTCAGCGACAGTATTAGCTATTTTATCGTCAGAATAAGCGGCATAAGCTACCTGTCTTATTTCTTCTACGGTCTTAATTTTCTTTGAAGACTTTTTAAGTTCGTTTAATACTTTGTCTCTCGCTTCAAATATCTGTTTTTTAATCTGAAAAGGGGATAGTCCGGGGATTAACTCGTTCCCTGCCAATTTCCTGCCTGCTTCATAGATAGCTTTAACCAACACCATACAAGTACTTGTCCCATCCCCTACGTGTTCCGAAGTTTTGTTTGCGGCATCAACCAAAGAAGTTACGCCCAAATTCTCAAGCTCATCATCTAAAATTAGATTATTAATTGCCGTAAGCCCATCATCTATGACTTGGGGAACTTGAAACTTCCTTTCAATCAACACATTACTCGCGCCGATCCCAAGAGTAGAAGCAACAACCTCAATTCCTTTTCTAATACCCTCCGCTAGTTTTTCGTGGGCTTTGTCGCCAAATTCATATAGTTTTCTATCTAAATTATTTGTCATAAATTTTCTAATGTTTTAATCCTTAAACCAACATCCTCTAACTTTTCTTCAACGATAGAAACATACTCCGACCTCTTAATTGTTTTCCATGAAAGAGCTTTACCAGTACTGTCATCAATTCTACCCGGAACTTTTACAGACTCTTCGTCTTGTGGTAGTTGCTTTTGAAGAGCGAGTTCAAATTCAAGCATTGTTCTTGCCTCTACATTTTTTCTCAACTCACGATCTATTACCTCTTCTCTTATTTTTTTTGCTTCGTTATTCGTAATTATCCTTTACCCTCATAATCATTATACTCTATCTCCGGCACAACTATGCTTGGAGTTTCCGGCAAATAGGATTGATTGAATAACTTACTCGCCTGCCAACCGATAAATCCTGAAAAGAATATAATACCTACTACGAAAATAAATATCAGGAAGTTGGTTATAGTTGTTCTTTTATCTTCTTTCATCTTGCTTAATTATAGCATTTTCTAGGGCTTTTCAAAACCTTTTCCTAAAGACACTTGTAATAATTCATCGCTAGTTAATTGTTTTTGTTCGCGGGGCAAATACTGATACTCTATAAATTTATCCTTAATTCTCTTTTCTAAATATCCCTCATCAACTAAATCTCTGCACCTTCGCAAGCTAGTCCCGCCCATTATGAAATTTGATAGGGCGAATTTTTCAATGTCATAACTCATCACCCAGTTGGGATATTGCCCCTTTATAAATACTAGCACTTTTCTTTTTTGGGTGAGTTTGTTCATTCTCTATATATAAAGATAGTCCTTGGATTCCTATCATCCCAAACAATCCTATTTATAATACCCATCCTAAAAAGGATATTCGCAAATGTTTTTTGAATTTTCAACCACATACCCTTACTTATGATTCTTTTTGGGGGTTAGTCTTTTAATTTCTCTACAATGTGGTTAGGAACGATAATGTCAGAAGCGATTCTTTCTATTTCATCAACTCTTTCTTTTTGGCGATTTACTTTTCCACTTTTCAGAACAGTCTTCCTTTTCGGGTACTTTTTCTCAATCTCAAGAGTTGCAACAGCACCTGCCTCTACGCCACCAGATGCCACTATGTAGTAATGAGCGAAATTAGATAAGTCCTCATACGAAGTTACTATTTTATATAAATTCATAATACTCCTCTAACGAACGACCTTTCATAGCGTAATCTTGGAAGTAGCGGGTGGCTTGGTAGAGCCAAGGTTTTGCAGGGGAACAAAGAAAATTACAAGCTTTCTTCCTAGAACCGTGATGAGTGACTCTCATCTTATGTTTCAAGTTCCAACAGTATGGGTTTTCCCACTCTCTAGTTTTCCCTAGTGCTTTCCAAAAATCGGGGTCAAGGAAAATAACTTTTTCTTTATAATTCCAATTTCCATTTGCGAAACCAAACATCTTTGGGTCATACCCTCCCTCTATTGCGTCTTGTATGGCTTGTTCTGTGTGGGTCATTTTAGATATTCCGTTAAACAAGTTTCGTTCTTGCAAAAATAATAATCATCATAAATTTTCGGTTTGCCCTTAATTTTTTTACCACAATTTTTACAAACTTTTTCCATAAAATATCTCGTAAATGAAATTTATTGTGGGTTCGGGTTGATCTTGTAGGGGTATGCCGAAAAGCCAATTTATAAAACCACCCTCATTATCCATCATTAAATCCATTCGCCTCATA
>SDBV01010186.1_pt1 | contig 12362 bp, 9 predicted proteins | sample 2277081 | NCBI WGS metagenome assembly SDBV01 (sample SAMN10402039, study PRJNA504765) | marine sediment metagenome | isolation source: marine sediment core GS10_PC15, 223 cmbsf | place: Arctic Ocean: Southern Knipovich Ridge | collected 2010 | reverse complement strand
GCGCTTGGCCGTGCGTTCGTCGTTCGTGGCGAACGTCACGCGCACATGGCAGTTGTCGAGGATGGAGTGGTTTTGCCCATACGCCTTGTCGATCTGGTTCAGCGACTGCGCGATCAGGAAGCTGCGGAGGCCGTAGCCCGCCATGAAGGCCAGCGCCGTCTCGAAGAAGTCCAGGCGCCCCAGCGCCGGGAACTCGTCGAGCATCAGCAGCAGCTTGTGGCGGCGCTCGATGCCATCGGAGCCGTCGAGCGATTCGGTGAGGCGCCGGCCGATCTGATTGAGGATCAGGCGAATGAGCGGCTTCGTCCGCGAAATGTCCGAAGGCGGCACCACGAGGTACAGCGATACCGGATGCTCGGCAGCGATCAGGTCGGCGATTCGCCAATCGCAACGCGAGGTGACTTCGGCCACCGTGGGATCGCGGTAAAGGCCGAGGAACGACATGGCCGTGGACAGCACGCCCGAGCGTTCGTTGTCGCTCTTGTTGAGGACTTCGCGTGCAGCGGATGCCACCACGGGATGCGGGCCACCACCTTCCTCGTTCACGAGGTGCGGCGTGGTCATCATCCGGTGCAAGGTCAGCTCGAAGGGGCTGGCCGGATCGGATAGGAAGTTGGCGACGCCGCGCAGCGTCTTGTCTTCGCTTGCGTAGAGCACATGCAGGATGGCCCCGACCAGCAGCGCGTGGCTGGTTTTCTCCCAATGGTTCCGGCGCTCCAACGCACCTTCGGGATCGACCAAAATGTCTGCGATGTTCTGCACGTCGCGCACCTCATGTGCGCCGCGCCGCACCTCCAGCAACGGGTTGTAGGCGGCCGACTTCGCATCGGTCGGGTTGAACAGCAGGCAATGCGAAAAGCGCGAACGCCAGCCGGCGGTGATCTGCCAGTTCTCGCCCTTGATGTCGTGGATGACGGCGGATGCTGGCCAGGAAAGCAGCGTCGGCACCACGAGGCCCACGCCCTTGCCCGAGCGCGTAGGCGCGAAGGTCAGGACATGTTCCGGGCCTTCATGCCGCAGGTACTGGCGGTCGTGCTGGCCGAGGAACACGCCGGCCGGCTGCGTGAGGCCCGCCTTGCGAATGTCCTCCGCATTCGCCCAGCGGGCCGAGCCGTAGGTCGTGACCAAGCGCGACTGCCGCGAGCGCCAGATCGACATGCCGATGGCGACCACCACGGCCACCAGACCGCTGCCGCCCGCGATGGCCCCGCCGGTGTCGAACACGCGCGGCGCATAGGCATCAAAAGCGAACCACCACTCGAACAGCCGCCACGGGTGATAGATTGGCGTACCAAAGAAGTCGAACCAGGGCGAGCCAAGGCGTAGCTGATAACCCAGGGCGGCAGCTGTCCATTGTTTGGCTGCCCACACGCCGGCGATCACGATGCCGAACACCACGGCAACCTGACCGAACAGCACGTTCGTCCCTTGCATAACCCAGCCTCCGATCACGGCACACGGAGGTGCCGCAGCACTGAGGATCAAGGCGTGCGTGCGGGCCGGTCAAAGGCCGTTATGGCGGGAATTCAGGCTGAAAAAGCCAGATTTCTTGCAGGGGCGAAAGCAATAAAAACGCCGCAAGCGCAAGTACGCTGCGGCGTAGTGAGGTAACAGCGAGAACTTTGTCGCTGCGATACGACTGTGGCGGACGTTACGGGGACTTTTGCTCCGGCCGATCACCGAAGAAGCGACGTTTGGCGGCCTCGGCCGCGCGCACGCAAAGTTCGTCGCCGACCTTCGCGCGATCCTCTTTGCATTGGCGCTGGATTTCCTTGATGCGCTCGGGATGGGCTACGAGGAAGTCCACCGTTTCCGAAGGTTGGGATGGGCCGCATGCCGTCAGCGTGGCGGCCACCATCAGCAGCATCGCTTTGTGCATGGTTCCATTCCTTTTCATCGGATAGGTTAAGACTCCTCGGCGGCGTCAAGGCTATCCGCCGAATCAATGAATGCCACTCGTTCGATGAACCGGGCCAGCATCTCGCATGGTTCTGTATCGCGGCGTAGCAGATAGGTCGTGAGCATTGGCGGCTTGCCCGCCAAGCGCCGGGGCACGACACCAGGCTCGCGGCTAGATGCGATATGCGCCTCGCCTGCCAGTCCCAAGGCCAGGCCAGCGGAAACCAAGGTCATCATCACATCGAAGGTTGCCACGCGCTGCGCGATCAGTGGCTCCTGTTCGAGCTTGCGTAAAAAACGATCGACCTGACGAGCGTGGCCTTCGCAGATAGCAGGGTCGCCCAGTGCCAGCGGATAGCGCAGCACTTCCTCCAGCGGCACCTTCTTGAAAGAGAGCAGTGGATGGCGAGCCGGCACCGCCACCATCAATTCGTCTTCCCACGCGGATGTAACCACGATGCCATCGCCTGCATCTTCGGCCATCGAAAAACCTGCGTCGTACAAGTCATCATGCAGACCCTTGATCTGCTGAGCGAGCGGAACCTCAAATAGTCGAATCTCGACCTCGGGATCTTCTTCACGGCATTGCGCCAATAGCATCGGTAGGCGCGATGGCGTGATGCCGTCTGACAGCGCGATGCGCAACTGTCCGTGAAAACCATTGGCAGCGGACTTTACGCTATCGCGGGCTTGATCCAATGCGGTGAAGACACGCCGGACGTGTTCCAGAAACAGGCGTCCCGCGCGGGTCAGTTGCGTGCGGCGGGTGGTGCGAACGAAAAGACGGGCACCGAGTTCTTCCTCTAGTTCCTTGATAGTGCGGGATAGCGGCGATTGGTCTATGTGCAACCGTTCGGCGGCGCGGGCGAAGTGGAGTTCTTCGGCGACAGCCAAGAAGCATCGAAGGTGGCGTAGTTCCATTGCGATGCCTCTGCCATGCTATACGGGGAGAAAAAGTGGATAGATTGAGACTGGCCGGCGCTTCTGCTTCTTCATGCTATTGAACGCGGAAGGCGTGAACCTTTGCGCGATGGCTACGGCTATCCAAACGTGCCAGCTCACACATTGCACGCGCATCACCGGACGCCCCGTTGTTTCGCTTCACGAAGGGCTGCACTAACAAGGATTGCGAGACAGCCCAAAAAAAGCAGGCTTCCGCCCCAAAGCGGCTCGACTTTCACGGCGAGGACAAGGGCAGCCACGAGTGCGACGAGCACTAGCGTTGCCGTAGTGAGCCGCGCGTCCGCGAGGAACATTCCGAGAAGTTCCTGGGCAACTTCACGAAGAATACTCATTGCACCATCTCCATACGCACTCGCCGAAGCCGGTATGCGGTTGCAAGACCGACGGCAAGGAACACACCTGCGAATACCACCAATGCCAGATCCTGGCCCGGCCAATCGACGCCGAGACCTTCGCCCGTCCAGAAGACGCCAAAGGCAGACAGCATGACGCCGACACCGAACTTCAAAGTGTTCTCCGGCACCCGCGCCAGAGGCTTATGGACAATGATTCCGATGGTGAGGACGACGATGCAGGCCGCCAATGCTCCCAAGGCAGCCGGCCATAGCAGCCCTCGACCGGCACCTACGGCAATGACGATGAATACAACCTCCAATCCTTCCAGCAATACCGCTTTGAACGCAGTCATGCCGGCGATCCAGTTGAGCGACGCGCGTTGACGAGTGCCCGCGTCAGCGAGTTGCGCGGACTCAGATGCGAAAATGGCCGCCTCGTCATGTAACGGGATAACACCTGCCGCTCGGAGAATCGCTTTGCGAAGCCATCCCATCCCAAACAGAAGAAGCAACACCCCAATGACGAACTGGAGTAAGTGAAGGGGTACCTGGTTGAGCAATGGGCCTAGCACCACAATCACCAGGGCGAGCACAATGAGCGCCGCAGCGGTGCCAAGTGCCGCCGGCTTCCATCCGCGCAAGATGCCGACCGCTAGAACGATCGTGAACGCTTCCACAACCTCGACAAGCGACGCAAGGAAGGCGGCTCCAATAGCGGGCGCAGCGATATTCCAGGCAATAGAGTTCATTGGGTGCCAACTGGGTTGTAGTGTTTGCTACCGATATGCTAGAATTATCGTCGTGTTCACAACATAAGTCAAGGAGCACACACACGTGCCGCCAACACCGTCAACTTTTGATGAGCGAATTGCGAACAGCATCGAGCGAATGAGTCCGGCAGAGCAGCGCGTCGCGGTGTTCTTTCAGGAGAACCGCGAGCAGGTTTTAATCGCGTCTGCCGCCGCGCTGGCGGCGAAAGCAAATACCAGTGATGCCACGATCGTGCGTACAGCCAGGGCCTTGGGCTTTGCCGGTCTTGACGATCTTCGGCGCGCACTTGCCCGCGAATTGCGTGATTCAATCTCGCCTGCCGATCGGCTCACTCGAACACTAGGCGAAGTTGGCTCCAGCCTGGCAGTAGCTTTCGACGTGACGATGGAAATCCACCGGCAGTCGCTTGAAGGTGTCTGTCGTTCGATCAAGCCCGAGGACTTTGAAATAGCCGTTCGCAGCATGATCCAGGCTCAACGAATCCTCGTTTTCGGCTTGGGGCCATCAAGCGCCATAGCAACCTATCTCGTCCTGCAACTCAAACGCTTCGGATTGGATGCCGCGAGCCTGACTAACAGCGGCCTTCTTTTCGCTGATGATCTGCGGTCATTGCGCAAGGGGGATCTCGTTGTCATTCTTGCTTATGGACGAGTGTATGAAGAACTGGCCTTGCTGCTGGGTGAAATCAAACGGCAGAAGCTGGGGTCGCTGCTTCTGACGGACACGCTTGCCGCCAAGCTCCGGCAGCAGGTCGATCAAGTTCTTCCCGTGGCACGGGGACGTGCGGACATGCTGAGCATGCACACGGCAACGCTCGGCCTCATCGAAGCCTTGCTGGTGGGCATCGCGACTCAGCGGCCCACTGAGACGGTCGCAAGTCTAAAGACACTCAACGACCTGCGGAAAAAGTTGGTGGGCAAAGCGGTGAACCTACCTATACCGAAGGACGATGGCTGATTCATATGCCACCGGCGGTAGCGATCAAGATTCCAATCCATGTGAATCTCAAGCTTTTCTAAAGAAGCGCGATATGCCGCGCCAATCACCTTGGAGCAACGATGTTGGATTGGAGTGCAATCATCCTCGGCATTATTGAGGGGATAACCGAGTTCTTGCCGATTTCCAGCACCGGGCATTTGCTCATTGCAGAGCACTGGCTTGGTGCTCGATCGGATACATTCAATATTGTGATCCAGGCTGGCGCCATGCTGGCTGTAACGATTGTTTACTGGCGTCGTCTGATCACGCTCGCCGTGAGCTGGCGCCAACCTGAGAATCGTCTCTATATTGGTAAGCTGGCACTTGCCTTTCTGATTACCGCCGTGCTCGGCTTCGTTGCCAAGGCGGCCGGCCTGGAATTGCCGACTACGCTTTCGCCCGTCGCGTGGGCACTCATCATCGGTGGTATCTGGATGATGGCTGCCGAGCGATTCTCAGAAAGGCGTAGCTCCCAAAGAGAGGTGACTTGGACTGTCGCCATTGCTGTGGGACTTGCGCAGATCGTGGCGGGCATTTTTCCCGGCACGTCACGCTCGGGCGCAACTATCTTTGCGGCGATGCTGACAGGAACAGGCGATCGCGCAGCCGCGACCGAATTTGCTTTTCTTGTTGGCATACCGACGATGTATGCCGCAAGCGGTTATGAACTATATAGTCAGTTCAAGCATGGCGGTGGACACGAAGATTGGGCAGCTCTCGGTACTGCATTCATCGTGTCCACCGTCACGGCATTTGTCGCCATCAAATGGCTGCTGTCCTACATTCAGACACATCGGTTTACAGCGTTCGCGATCTACCGAATAGCACTGGGCGCGTTATTGCTGGTGATCGCGGGCCGAGGTTGGATGTGATCCAAACGCGGCCAGAGTTTCAGCACTGGCGTAGCTCTTCCTCTCGATTCTTGGAGAAGAGCCATATCTTGACCTGATCGAGTAGCAAGGCGATCAGCAGAACCAGCCCCAGCATGGCGACCAAGAGCACGAGCGAGACAGGCGCCATAAGGAAGCCACCGGCAGCCAGCACGGTTGCGAGAACGACATTGCCGATAGTGGCAGCGGCGACGAACTTGCCAGGCAGCAGTGACCAGCACCGACCCGGCGTGCGCGAGAGGTAAATCGTGGCTTGGGCCGAATACATGAGATAGGCGAACATCAGCGCCTGGACTTGCGGCACGGGAAGTTGCAACCGGGTGAGCGCAAACCACAGAATCACGAAAGCCAGAATCAGCCAGCCGATGGCGAGGACGCCGCCGAGCCGCGCGATTTCTCTAACGTTCCACCGTTCTGGCGACGAAGAAACCCATGACCGATCTGTCGCTAGCGTGATCGTCACCACGTCGTTGAGAACAACGATGACGGCGATCAGAACCAACGGCGTGACGAAGAACCCTGTAGCGATATAGCCGAAGGTCAGCAAGGCGGCGAGTTCGACCGTCCTTGCAATTTTCGTGATCGTCCAGGTAAGCATCCGACGAAACACGCGACGGCCGCCCGATACCACAGAGGCGACCCCTTCGAGGCCGGGATGAGTCAGGACAACTTGCGCTGCGGCTTTTGCAACGTCCGAAGCAGCCTGCACGGCAATCCCGACCTCGGCTTGTTTCAGAGCCGGAGCATCGTTCACGCCGTCACCTGTCATGCCAACAATTCGGCCTGCTCGTTGAAGCGACTGCACGAGCCGGAATTTTTCTTCGGGATAGAAGTTGGCAAAACCATCGAACTGGAGTGGAGTCGCCAGGCCGCGCGTGGCATCTCCGAAGCGGTCGCCGAGTCCAACTTGGTGGCTGATGGCCTTGGCCGTATCGACGGTATCGCCTGTCACCATGAGGATCTTGATGCCAAGTGACTGGATGGTCTTGATGAGTGCACTCGCGTCCTCGCGGAGCGCATCGGCTAACGCCAGCAAACCTCGGATGCGTAGATTACCTTCGGTACCGGCAGCTACCGCTAGAACTCGCGCGCCGGTCGCAGCCACGACTTGCAGAATGGTGGAAAACTCAGGGGGGGATGAGGCAAGCGATGTAACGACCGCCGGCGAGCCAAGCACAACATGGACGAGCGGGCCATTGTCATCGGGACGAACATAAGCCTCTGACCGCTTGACTGCGGGATCGAATGGAATGAACTTCTCGCGGACATGCTGGGGGATAGCACGCTTTCGTAGCGCGCCCAGGATTGCCACCTCTAGCGCACCTTGCGTCGCTTCGTCGCAAGCGGCAGCGGCCCAGGCAAGCACATCATCATCTTTCTCCCCTGGAAGCGCGGCAATTCCGGCGAGCGTCTGCCGATTTTGGGTCAGTGTGCCGGTCTTATCTACGCACAGCACGTCCATCGTCGCGGCTTCTTGAACTGCCGATAGGCCGGTAACGAGCACACCCTCGTTTGCCAGCCGTCGAGCTTCCACGGCGTTGGCTACCGTGAAGGCCGCTGGCATCGTCACGGGCACCGTCGCAATAATGAGTACGAGGAAGAAGGGAACCAGCGGCAGTAAATCCTCGCCGCGCCAAAGCGCGACGATAGCCAGGATCGCAGCGAGCACGGCGTCGATGGTCACGAGATAGCGCACAACGGAGAACAGAAGCTGCTCAAGATGGCTGGCCGAACTGGCGGTTCGCACCAATTCCGCTGTGCGCCCGAAGTAGCTGCGTGCCCCTGTTTCCGCGACTGTTCCTGTCGCATTGCCGCGCCTGACCGTTGAACCCGAATAGATGGTTTCGCCCTTGCTGCGCGAAACCGAGGTCGATTCCCCAGTCAAAGCCGCTTGGTCAACGTCCACCGTCCCCTCGTCAATCACGCAATCTGCCGGAACCAGATCACCCGTAGTTACGGTCACGTAGTCGCCAGGGACGAGTTCGCGCGCCGGCAGAAGGCGCCAGTTGCCATCCCGACATACGCGCGCGTTGACCCGCAGCCGGCTACGCAAGAGGTCGAGCGCGGATTGCGCACGACGCTCCTGAACGCCGCCAAGGATCGCGCTGAAGGCGAGCCACCCTGCAATGATGGCTGGCTCAATCGTCTTGCCAAGGGCAACCTCAAGCACAAGGGCGATTTCGAGCATCCAAGGGATCGGCCCCCATAGGCGCTTCACGATCGCGCGTAGGCGGCTCGGCGGCTCCTCACGAACCTCGTTGTAGCCATGTTGTGCAAGTGTTGCTTGCGCATCGGCCTCCGAGAGTCCCTGCTTGTTGTGCGGGGCGACTTCCATACGGACTTCTCCTAAAGCGAGCGGCATGACCGCTGCGACTGGCAGTCTTGTCGCAATTGCCACAAAATTAAATGATTATTGCAGCAATTGCGACATGCACACAGAGGCGCGTATTGGGTGCGCTTCTGTTGGCGGCTACAGGGGTGGTTGGAAATCGGCGATTTTTGGTAGTTCCACCGGCACGCCGCCGGCATCGCACAGATGCTTTGCGCAGAGCGCGCCGCGCAGCCGCGGGGTAGCCTGTACGGCAAAGTGGAAGATTGCGTTTTCTTCTACGCTGCCGCGAATTGCGTCGCTGCCTGGGCCGCGTGCCCAGATGCCCACATCCTCGCCGCTGTGCGTTTCGCCCGAAAGCGGCACCGTGGATTCCTGCATGTAGTCCGGGTCTTCCGTGTCCACGCGGGTCAGGTCGGGGCGGCCAGTGGCAGGCTGGAAGCCTTCGCCCGTGTGCGGGTACCTCTTCGATCCGGCCGGCTGCGATTTGCTGGCGCCGGTATAGCCGGGGCCATTGGCGTAGCCGAGAGTGGTGTAAGGCAGGCCGATGCCATCGGTGGCCAAGCCGACCGTATTGTCCTCGCCACTGCTGCCATGCACCTTGCCCAGTATCGGGTTGCCGCGCATCGGGTAGCCGGCAAAGGTCATCGTGTGCGAATGGTCGGCGGTGACGACAATGAGGGTGTCATCAGCGGATGTGACTTCTGCGGCGACGCGCACCGCATCGCTCATCGCCACCGTATCGGTCAGTGCGCGGTAGGCGTTGCCGGCGTGGTTGGCATGGTCGATGCGGCCACCTTCGACCAAAAGCACGTAGCCTTCAGGATTGCGCGACAGCCGGGCGATCGCGGCGCGGGTCATCTCCGCCAGCGAGGGTTCGCCGGCGGCATCCTTCGGGCGATCATGCTCGAAGTGCATGTGATCCGGCTCGAACAGGCCGAGCAGCGGCTTGTCTGCCGGCGCGGCATCGAGCAACCGCTTGTTCCAGACATAGGCACCGTCGGGGTGGCGCTGCTGCCATTCGGCGATCAGGTCGCGGCCATCAAGGCGTCCGCCTGTCTTGTCGCCGTATTCGGGGTCGTGCTGCGAAGTCGGCATGAAATACTTGCGACCACCGCCCATCAGCACGTCGAACCCGCGCCAGAACGGCGTTTCGACGATTTGGCGTGCAATGTCGATGCAGCCGGCGGTTTTGGCGGCCTGTGGCATATCAGCATCGCCTTCCCAGTTACGTTCGGCCGAATGGGCGATGGTGGCGCCCGGTGTGGCATGGGTCAGGCGCGTGGTCGTCACCACGCCGGCGGACATGCCGGCGCTCGCAGCCAGCTCCCACATTGTCAGCATCGGCGATGCCAACGCGCCGGCGCAGTCCTGGCGCTTCGGGCCTTGGCTAATGCTGAGCACGCCGGCGCGAGTCTTCACACCAGTGGCGATCGCGCTCATGGTGCCGGCCGAGTCGGGCGTTTGCGAATCGGTGTTGTAGGTCTTGCTGAGCGCGGTATCGGGGAAGTTTTCCCACGATAAGCGGTTTTCCTCGCCGCTGCCGCCCTTGCGTTGCCCCTCGAAAATGCGCGCAGCAGTTACCGTGGTAAGGCTCATGCCATCGCCGAGGAAGATGATGACGTTCTTTGCATGGCCGTGCATTGCGCCACGCGCGGCGGCCTGCGCTGCACCATCGCGAAACCACCAAGCCGGAGTTTCGCCGTCCGGGTGGTGAATGATCGGAACAGCGATATGGGAGTCAGCAGCGTTCGCGAGCGGTGCCGTGGTGTGCGGGGCGCTAGCGCAAGCGGTAAGCATGAATGCACAGGCGAAAGGGATTACGCGCCGTACACACTCTTTCGTTCGGCCTGATGACGCCTTGCGCGCCCCGGATTGCAGTATTGCTAGAGCATCGACTTCATGGGGTCGCGGTTTGTTGTGCGGGACTACATACACAGGTATCTCCTAAAGCGGTGGCTTGACCGCTACGACGGGAAGAAGGTTGTAAACACTACAATAACTCATTATGATTGCAGTATTTGCAACATTTCAACCGTCATCTACGACGCCCGGCGACCGTCCATATGGAGTTGCGCGCAAACGCTTTCGCCGACGATGCGCTGACGGTCTACACCGCAGGGGAGCGAGTGCGCCCAATGTCCCACGACACCCCGCCACCCCGCACCGTAGCGGCGAGCTGCTGTCCCAGCCTCTGCTCGATCACCGGCTTCCACGGCACCAGCGAGAAGCCCATGCCGTCATCGAGCATCGCGTAGCGCCCGCTGGCGAGCATGACGCTGCGCCGGTAGATGCCGACAACGCGCTGACCGTCGGCCACCGGGCGATGCTCTAGGCCGGTATCGGCGGCAATGTCCTTCGCGGCCTGTGCCAGCTCCCGATTGCGAAGCGTGCCCAGCAGGTTGCGCGCCAGGATCACGCGCCGCCCGCGCCGTTCGGCCAGCCCCTGCTCGGCGAGGAAGTCGGCGCGCTGCTGCATGGCCTGCTTAGCCTCTGCGCCAAAGCCCAGGTCGCCCAGGCCCGAGTCCCCGCCGATCAGTTGCTGGTCGAGCCAGGTGGCCCCGATCACGCGGGCCTGCCGCTCGATGGGCAGGTGCGATTTCAGCTCCACGGCCACGCCGCCCAGGCGCTGCGCGTCGTACTGACGGCCACGCTCGGGCAGGTCGTCCGGCACCTTCCATAACCCCTCGGCCACGCGCTCCACGATGCCGGCGCGGCGCAGGGCTTCCAGCCGGCGGACGTGGGTTGCTACAACCTCTTGCGGATCGCGGCCGGGCACGGCCTGGCCCTGCGCAATGGCGAGGTGGTGGTCGGTGCGGTACAGGCCACCGCTCGCTAGCGCGGCGATATTGCGGTCGGCGGCGCGCACGTCGGCCGATCCCTTCACCTCCACCACGGCGCCGGTCGGATAGTTCGCCAACTCGTCGCGGGCGTTCAGCGCGACGTAGTGGGCCTTGCCGTCCACGCCGTCGATGACCAGATAGCCCCGGTCGCGCAGCTCGTCGGCCAGCCCCTTCGCCGCCACGCGGCCAAGGATGGTTCGGCCACTTACATCGGCATCTTGGCCCGGCTCGAACACCGCCAGCTCGCGCGGCTCGCCGCGCATGGCACGCTGCATGGTGCGGATGATGTCGCCGCGCTCGCCCAGAGCGCGTAGCGTCTTTTCGGCGTCGGCATGAATGCCCCAGGTGCCGGGTTGCGTCTCGTCGGCCAAGCCCAGGCGCTGCAAATGTTGCAGCCGGCCGATCAACAGCAGTCGCTGGCGTTGCAACTTCGGTTCGTTGAAGCGTTCGATCTGCACTCGGCCGTCCTCGCCGGCCTCTCGTTGCAGGGTACGGTCGAGGCACGTCCACCGCTCTTGCTCCACCTCGCGCTGCAAGGTCTGCTGGATCTCCAGCTCGGTGCGCGGCCCCAGCCATTCGGTCGCCAGTTCGGCAGCGCGATGGCGGAAGCCATCGGCGATGTAGTCGCCCGCGATGATGAGGTCTTTGCCCGTGTCGTCGCGCCCGCGCACGACGATGTGCGTGTGCGGGTTGTCGGTGTTCCAGTGGTTGACGGCCACCCAATCGAGGCCCGTGCCCAGGTCGGCTTCCATGCGGCCCATGAGGTGCCGCGTGTAGGTACGCAGGTCTTCCAGTTCGGCGCCATCCTCGGGCGAGAGGATGAAGCGGAAATGGTGCCGGTCGTCAGCGCAGCGTTCCTTGAACGCATCGAGGTCGGCTTCGTCGGTCTGCGGCCCGTAGGCTCGGCCGGGCTTGCCATCACGGCCCACGCCGTCGCGCTCGACGTAACGCAGGTGCTTGGCGAGCGACTGCGGGCTGGCCCGCTGCTGATTGACCAGCAAGGTCTTGATGGTCACGCGCCGGGACATGGGCCTGAGCTTCGCCCCCGCGAAGCGCGCCGCCGTATGGCCGCGCCCGAGGCGCGAGCCGGGCCGCTGGCCGGTGCTGCGCACTGAGGTCGGACGACGCACCGACGACTTGCCGCTGCTGGCCTTGCCTGCCTGCTTGAGTACCTTGGAGACGAAGCTCTGGCCCCGGTTCTTCGGAGCGCTGGGGCGGACGCGGAAATCATCGTCGCGGCGGTTGGTCATGGCTGCGCTTCCTGCAAGCTCTGGCGTGTCCGGTCGTGCGAGGCACGCGGACATGCCTGCATTGGCCCGGGCCTCGCGCCCTAAGCAGCACGGCGGCGAAGCCG
>SDBV01010185.1_pt1 | contig 12362 bp, 21 predicted proteins | sample 2277081 | NCBI WGS metagenome assembly SDBV01 (sample SAMN10402039, study PRJNA504765) | marine sediment metagenome | isolation source: marine sediment core GS10_PC15, 223 cmbsf | place: Arctic Ocean: Southern Knipovich Ridge | collected 2010 | reverse complement strand
TTTTGTCTATTCTCTTTCGTAAATATTATGCCTCTCATTCTTTCACTCCTTGCCGCTTAATGGCCGGCGGCCATTTTGCATGTCCAATTATTTTTTCTATGTTGTCCCCCTGAACCTCTACCCAGACAGGAGCTTTGCCCTGCGGTTTGCCGCACCATTTACCTCTTTGATAACGTTTTGCAAATTCTATCATCCACTTCTCTCTGACCTTCCAATCCTCTCCCACATCAAGCAGGCTCGGCTCAACAACCGGAAACATCGTCATTGCTTCCAGGATTAAATCCGAGTCTGTTTGAAATTTACCACCGTGGTCGAAACCATTGCCAGTTATGTATGTCCACCAACCCTCAAAGCAGCCGGATATGCCGGGACACCAAAAAACCCATACATACGCCGCTCGCCTATGGATTACTTTATATTCTCGTTTGAACCACAATACCTCTTTCGCGTCTTTTTGCCTGGTTTGCCGAATATCCGCTTTTGTAGTGTATTGCCAGGGGTCCCATGTGTGCTCTCTGTAAGCCGAAACCGCGTCCTTCGGCCAGATAAGCGGTGGAATCCTGTCCACGTCGATTCCCTGCGCTATCATATACTCCCTCCCTCGCCGCAGAGCATCTTCGCTCAGTTTAATAGGAAAGCCATCCGGGTTTTTTTTGCTGCGAATAACCACACAACTCAATCTTTCACTCCTTGCCGCCTTGCGGCCTTTAATCTCTTTTTGTCCCTTCGCGGGCGATGCAAACATGGCCCTTTATCTATTATAACACCACCAAGGCATCCTAATGGAACAGCACCTTCATTACCCCTCGTAAAGTACCTCTTATGATGATATTTTATTTTCATCTTTGCTCCGTAAATAACGGCATTTCATTCGCTTTTTGCTCTATCGCCCATTTGATTCTACGCCGCGCAATATCGACATATTCCGGTTCTTTTTCAATGCCGACAAAATCCCTGCCCTCATTCACACACGCCATACAGGTCGTCCCCGAGCCTGCAAACGGGTCCAATACTATCCCGCCTGTCGGGGTCTTTGTAAGCCTGCAGAGATATTCCATCAAAGCCAGAGGTTTGACTGTGGGGTGGTGATTGCGTTTAAGTACGTTACGGTCATTGCCAGAACCGGTTTTCATTGAGCATTTCGCCCCGCCCATTTTATCAATATCACACATCGCTTTTTCTGTCAGCCCTTCACACCCTGCGTTACGCTCTCTCTTTGAGGCTTTGGCGCAATAAAAGAATCTGGACGCCCCGCCGGAGTTGGCACGATTAACTACTCGGCGTTCATACATTTTGCCGTAAGTGTTATATTGATTCCCTTTGGCTATTGAATCCATCTTGCCCGATGTTAATTCCCCGCTCTGCTCATCGAGCATCGCCGCCGACTCCGGGTCAAGTATCACATTGGCAGGGTGCCGGCCAAGTTCACTACTGCCCGTTCTTACTCCAGCATACCCTCCTTCATATACATTCTTGGCCGCATTTGCCGTTGACCAGTCACCTTTGCCGCCAAGCCGTTTATCTTCTCCGTGTTCTTGTAGTGGTATTCTCCCACCATCGATATTAAGGCCGCTCACGCCATGCTCAAGGGCGTTGTGAGCATAAGTGCCGTCGTTGGGCTTCATAGCTAATAATATAGGCTCATACGCGGGTTTAAGACCGTGTGACTTCCAGCCTGACCAGAGTTTCGCTTGCTCACTATTAGGCTCTGTAATATCAAGTTCCTCTTTTCCTTCACTCGTAAAAGCAACACCTTTCACAACTTTTCGTTTGCCCAAAATCTTTCGCTCAATCTTTTCCCAATCTTCTCGCGATATTACTTTCTTAAATTCCTCCCAATATTTATCGCTTGGGCTGTGGTTTTCTTCTGTCCAGTCAATGAAACTCCTATTCGCATCTTTGGGCAATATGCCTAATTTCTTGGCTGCTAAAACATAATCACGCCTTTTATATTTATCCAACTGCTTAGATATATCCGTAGCTTTCGGGAATCCCGAACCATAAATCCACATGATGCAGTCTTTGATGGTAAACCCGGCGTCCTCAATGGCGCAGGCAAGGCGATGATAGGTCCGTGTGCCGCCGAATATCAGCAACGTGCCACCAGGCTTTAATACCCGCAACGCCTCTATGCCCCAACGAGTAAACCACTGCTGAAATTCCATATTCGCCGGCAAGGACCTGTCGTATCTGCCGGCGGCCTGTGCAGCTGATGGTTGGTCACTGTGCGGTTTGTTACGGCTTGTGCGCCTGCTGTGTGACAATTTATCGCGTTTCTTTTCCTCGGAAACAACGTCCGGCTTGAACGTATCCCATTTTTTCCCCATAAACCCTAAACCATACGGCGGGTCGGTGATTATCGTGGCGTATGTATCATTAGCAAAGCCAGCCATGACTTCCATGTTATCGCCGCAGATTATATCGTTCACTTGCATATTAACTTTCGAAATGCCCACTTGCACACTTAGGACACCAAAAAGCCCCACATTCATAGCACCGATAAGCGAACATAATCGGCACTATCTTTCCGCAAAGGCATCTCATTTGAGGTTGTTTCTTCACAGGGGCTAACGATTTAAGCTGGGTGAAAATATGCGCTCTACGCTCTGCGAGACTCAGATTAGGCCAATCGTTTTTAACCGGCAATTCAACTCTAAAATTTGACTGTTGAGGTAATTCATGTCGCCGCATTTTCGCCATTTATTTATCCTTGCCTCAAAACTTCTCAATCAATACTTTTGCAGCAATTCGCTCATAACGATTGGCTTTGTTAGTTAAGGGGCGAAACGATTGTTCGCCTTTTTCTATTGGCTGACCAGTAATAACACATACATGGGGTTTGCGGACTTTGCACAAAGCCCACAACTGGTGTCCATGTAGGGCGTGCGGCAGGCTAAATAACATCGCGTTGAGTCTGGTTAGCCTCTTCAAAAAATACTTGTGTTCCATTTTTCACCTAAAAAGATATTTACTCGGTGTCCCAGTCTCTTATTATTTCCCACTGACCACCAATTCTTTCGATTGTGTTTTCGGCCATTTTCATAATTATTCTATCCTCTGTTGGTATTTGTTTTGGGTTGGGAGGATAAAACCTTTGTAAGTGCCCAACTCTGTACGTGGTGTGCTCAACACATTTTAACGTAAACAATGGTTTAGGGTCGGTTTTTGTTTCAGTTTCAACCGGACCGTTTCTTTGTTGTTGCGCTCGGCAAAGCTCAATTATCTTGCCGAGTTTTGGTTTTTTATAATCGCCCGCCGGGGTCTCGTAAAATTGCTGCAAGGCAATACCGGCAATTTCTGATGTGACTCTTTTTAAGGCTTTCACCCACTTACTTGCTTGTACCGCAGTTGGTTTCCAATCCGAGTAAAGCCCTCTAACTTCGTTATCGAAAAAAGTCTGTGCCTCAACGTGCATCATGTTTTTAATTTTCCCTTCGCTTTTTGCTTAGCGTATTCCGCCTCAAGTTCTGCTGCTGGCTTGAAGGTCTTTTGTTCTTGTGTTCTGGTGTTTCTTCTGTCAAAGTTCAAAATCGTATGGTAGTGGCTTGAGTATTTTTTGCCTTTGCTCATAATATAATCATTCAAGGTTTCGATTTTTTCTTTTGTGGTTTCTTTCCCGAATTTATCAATCAGTTTTTGGTATTCAATTTTTGTCAGCAAAATACAATCGAGGTATCTATTTTTACTTAACTTAACTTTACTTAACTTAACTTTACTTAACTTAAGGGGGACAATGGAATCCACTGGAATATCTTGGTTTCCAATTGGAACCATACCCTCATTTTCAGGGTCAAATTGAGGATATTCAGCTTTTCGCTCTCTATCTATTTTGAAAGTTTGAAAATTATCGAAATTTCGGTACTGTTGCACAAATTCACCGAGAACCTTGTACCAAAGTATCAATCCAGCTTCAGATGCAAGCTTGAGAGCGTCCTCAATATCCTTTGTGGAGATTTTTTTATTCTTCGGGAAAACCTCTGTTTTTATATCTTCGGGGTCGCCGGTATAGCATCCATAATCATCCAGCCAGGGAATAGTCCAAGTGTAGATAAGTTGCGTTTTTATTGGCAGCCGATTGACCTTTTGGGACTGTGATATTCTTCTTGATAACATTCGTCTTTGCGCCATTGTATTGCCTTTAATAACTACGGTGTCGGTTCTGCCATATTCACTACAAAATCCTTATATAAATTTCCGTCCGGGGTTTATCTGAGTATTCTTTTTGCAACCAGCCACGGCATACGATAGCATCATCACGCCAAAACACACCAGTCAACGCATCGAGTGTAAGTTTAAGGAGATTATCTTCATCTGGTTTGCTTGTGTAATTTAGTGGTGCCGATGGTTTTAATATCCCTGCATACTTGCCAGTTCTGAAATGACTTTTTGGTCTGGGGAAGTAAAAATGGAAATCAACCCGCAAGGCACAATCAAGCAATTTTTCAGGGGCCTCCTGCTGAACCACCACCGCCAAATTCTGTTTTGCCAGCGTATCTCTTTTATCCTCATATACACTTGCAAATTTACCCTTTTTCGCAGCCCTCATTCTGCCTTGTGCTTTCGGGTTTCCTAGTATCGTCAGGATATAATCGTAACCTTCGAGGTCATCTGGACTAAGTATTAGCATCAGAGTTTGCCTCCAATAGTTTCGGGGTATCTGTGCGATTTCCGACGATTTCAAAGCCATCATTCCAAAGCATTTGGGCGTCGGGGTTATTGCGAGTTTCTTCGTTGTGAGAATCAAAAAGAAATGCGGCAAATTCTGGGCAGTATTTTACTTCTGCCAGATATGGATGATTTAGAAACCTTACAATATCCCCGCCATATACTTCTTTGCCGTTCACCACATCCTTCCTGCCGATGCTTTGCCCTACTGTTTCAGGGATGACTTCAATTCTTTCCAAAACTGGGACATTGGGCTCAATGAATGTCCGGCTTGGGTCATAGCTGCTACCTCCGCCCATCGACAGGCTACCATATACCCATTCACCATCAATCATTGGCGGAACATTATAGGATTCGCCTTCCTCTAAAAACCGTGGTGGCATATAGTTAGGATTTACTCTATCTTTTGTTTTGCCTCTAAACATTCTCATTTTGCAACTCCCTCAACTTTCTGTTCAAAAAAATGCTCTGGAGCAGTCGTTTTCAACTCTGCTCTTTGTAGTTACATGAAAAAACCATTAGACGGGGTCTTATTCTTCCAGAGCATATTTCACTTTTTATTACGGTTTAATATCTCCGATGAAGCAATGTATTGCATAAGCTTCAGGGGCAAAAATTGTAGCCAAATTAGACATAGCTATAGCTACGCCGATAAACATAAGAACACCCATTGCTACATATCGCCACAGTGCATTCCAGCCATCTAATTCTTCGTTTTTTGATTTACCAAGTAGATAACCGCAAAGCATGATAGCAATTCCCACTGCAAACCAACAGATTGCGTGTACTAAATACCACCTTGTGTACCCCTCAATAGCACGTAATACGCCAGAGGAACCTAAATTGGCTAATCCTTCCAACACTGTTTCCATTTCATTTCCCTTTCGATTTATGGTTACAAAATTTAGTTTCAAAAAAAGAGTGTGATAGGCAGGATTTATTGGTTGCTCTCCAATACTACGCTCGTCAGCATCAGTTATGACTGTATTTTACACAAGACTATTGAGCCTTGACACCTGCGACAACAAGTCTTCTTGTCCGCCTATAGTCTGCTATCACACTCTTAACTTTTCAAATATGGCGGTTTAACCTATGCCACCGCCAAAGGTCTTTTAAAGAGACTATCATGCTACCGCTGTTTTAGCCCACCTGCGGCTGGGGCTGGCAAGAAATGAGTGTTAGTCTTTGTCTGCCTTGTCTTTGACTTGGACCAGTTCGTCTCGAGGCGTAACAGTCACCATTACGTTATCATACTCGAACTTGACTTTACCACCGGCAAGCGTCTGTAACTTGGCGTCCTTTACAAGCTGAATAATCAGTTTTTTCTGGTCACTTTCCTTGACCCCGGCCGCTATACGAGTTGCCTGATACTTCTTATAGAGCCTCGCCGCCTCTATAATAGGTTTGGCGTTTTCGGGGGCGACATCAATCAAAGCAAGTTGTTCACCCTTTGGCTTTGCGTCCTTTTTTTGGGCTTTTCCGTTTTTTGGCATCTGCTTTTCCTTTCGGTTCTTGGGTTTTGTGTCCCTGAGCCTACGTCAGGCTCTTTTTGGGTTCACCTTTACTGGTATCTACCTTTTTACATTCACGTAGCAAAATTGTGTTCTCTTTGGTAGCGACCTTGCCGACCTCAGCGGTGATAACTTGAAATCCTTCGGCAAGCAACTCATCAACAATCTTGACCTGATTATCTTCGTCGAGCAGTTCAAAATCATCGATGAACCGTATCTTGAGTTCGGGTTCCATTGACATATACAGCTTTGATACTATCAATTCGAGTTCACCTTTAGAGAAGTGAGGGTCTTTGAGAGGCCGGTCATTGAGAAGCAAACGCCCGTCTTCGTCAACCTCAAGTCCGTCGAAACCGAAGTCGTGTTCTTTGATATAGGCCAGTCTCTTTTGGGCAGCGGTGGCTTGGCGTTTCTTGTTATCGGCAAGGTTACCCTGTAAAGCCCCCATTGCTTTGAAAGCTGTCTGATAAGTGTCGTATGCGGTGGCTTGCCGGTTGATAACTTCGGCACTGATTATCTTCTGGGAAATTTCGCCGGTGGATTCTGTAGGCTCAGGCTTTGGGAGCGTCTCCAACTTTACCATGCCAGAGGCAACTGTTTCCTCTAAGCATTGCACAATTTTCCTCGCTTCTGCAAGCGAATCTTTGTTAATGTCTATCTTCACTTGTGCGTTATTGATATGCGTTTGCTTTACTTCTTGCGCGTCTGTGTGTGCAGCAATGGCGTCTCTTTGGGCGATAAGCCTTGAAATTACTACATGCCCCTGCTGAGGCACTTCTTCCAGAGTACCGAACGCCTTCAACTGCCTGCCAAGAACCGTAGCGTCCTCTTTGAGTTTGGCAATCTTGGCGTCATGCTCAGAGGTGTCTATCCCAAGCAGGAGAGCTTGCTGTTTGCCGTCTAAGGCCGTAAAGTTCTTCGTTGATAGGAAAGCTACCGACAGCAGGTTATTAAGCCACTCCTGGTCAATAGGATAGCCCTCAGGGGCATCGAACGTGATGCTGTTGGTTGCTTTGGTGATATGGTTCTTGATAACAACATCAGCACCTTTGACGTCATCATGTAAGGTCAGTTCAATATCAGCACTGGCTTTGGCGTTGCCAATGAACCTGAACCGCTCTCCGGTCAACTGACCGCCGGCCTTGCGTTCTGCAATACCCTTGAGTCCGGCCCAGATACTCGTCAGGCCAACAGTTGTCTTTCCTGAGCCATTGACACCGACAAGGTGGGTCAGTTTACCGTCAAATTCGCACTCGAAGTCAGTGAACGCACCGAAGTTTTTGAGTTTTAGTTTCTTGATTTTCATAGTAGTTTTTTTCCTTTCTTTGGTTTGGGCTTTGGTTTGGGCTTTGGTTTGGTTTCGGGTTCGGGTTCAGATTTGGGTTTGACTTCACTCTTTACGACAGCCAGCGTGAACTTCGGTTCAGCCGGCTTCTTTCTCTGGATGACACTTGCGGTCCCGGCCATTTCGCCGTGTTTCTTGACGTAGTGCGTAGCCAGGTCCTTCATGGTGTTGAGCCGGGCCGTAAGGACCACTATTTCGTCAACGAACTTCTTTATGTTGCCGATCTTGCCGGCCAGCTTCTTAGCCAGCCGGTTCGCAACCTCGCATTCCATAATCGCATCACACCACGCGCACTTCTTAGGCTCAGGCCAGGCGTCCTGGCAATCAGAGAGCCATAACTTGACGGCCTCCATAATTCTACCCTGACAAGCCATTTCAGTGGTCAGGTGAGGCAACTGGGGCCATTCCTTGTGGCGGTCAAGCCGTGCGTATGCCACAGTCCCCCATCGTGTCTCTTTATAAAAGAAGTGGATTGTTTCTACGCTTTGGTACTCCGGCTGCTGCCAGAGTAGCCAGCAGATAAATATCGTCTGAAATAAGTCAAGTGCTTCTGCATTGGACCGCTTCTTGAATCCAAATTTCCAGTCATAAACAATCAGGGAACTCTCCCTGCCGGAAAAGAGCATATCCAGGCAACTTGTCAGTATAATCGGCCCTCGTCCGGCGTCCGGGTCGGCAGGCAGCAGTTGACAATCTATCTGAATCTCACAGCCGATGAGCCTCTGAATCGGCATATTATTAAGTTCGTCCGTGACGAATCTTGCCGCCTTGATAACATCCGGTTGCACATCTGGTCGGACCTTCGGCAGTTCATTCAAGAAGTGATCTGCAATCATATCCCAGTCTTCACTGCCTTGGCAGTATTTAACGGCCTCCTCTACCAGTTCGTGTCCGATACCACAGCTATTGACAAGCTGCGAATCGACATCGATATTATGCTTTTTGCATAGATACGCCTGAAGCGGACAGGTCCCGTATTGTTCAATACGAGAGCGGTCGCCGATAACAGGCGGCAACTTCTCCTGCTTGCCGAACAGGATGTCTGTGTATGATTGCTTAGCCACTGTTTGCCTCTAACAATTTCGGGTGTTCGTGGATGTTGCCGATGATTTCAAAAGCGTCTCTCCAAAGCATTTGGGCGTTGGGGTTATTGCGAGTTTTATCGTTGTGAGAATCAAAAAGAAATGCGGCAAATTCTGGATAATACTTAATTTCTGCCAGATATTCATGGTTGGGAAATTTTACTATATCCCCGCCATACGCCTCTTTGCCGTTCTTGTCCTTGCGGCCGGTGAATTGCATAAGAGAATCGCCTTCTTCTTCGGTACATTTCTCATTAAAAAAAGAAAGCAATTCTGCCTCACTATTGCAAAAATCTTTAGCGTAATACATAAAGCCTTTTTTCAAATCTCTGTCATATATCCACGCTCTGAATTTATATCGAGAATTGTCCATTTAAACTCCTTTGGGTTTTGCTTCTGTGAAAAGATAGATTTGGCACTTTGCGTATTCCAAGAAATTTTATCTCTCGCATATTACTTTTCCTCGCTCCCCCCTGTCGGTTCCGGGCCGTTATCGGTAATGTCTTTTCTCAGGCACCTTGGGCAGATGTCGTTTGGTGCAAGTTCGTTGAATGAATGAAGGCACTTAGGGTTTTTGCAAATATAGCGGTAATGCGTGCCAAACTTTTCTTCTGAATGCTTCTCAGCTTCCTCTTCTGGTATGCCCAACGGCTCAGGTTCGAAGGCGTCGAGTATCTCCTGCGGAACTTCGGTTTCAATCCGCTCTTTGACCAGTGACAATTTATTAACATTCAGGGACTCCGGCATGGTGTAGTCCATTTCATCGCCGCCTAATACGATTGCGCACAGTTTGCAGAACAGAAATGTTATCGTCTCTTGCGGTATGGCAACCTGGCTGAAAGCTTCTGAAAGAATCTCACGAAGTCGTTCACAGCAGCATTCAGCCATATCCCTGATAGTGTCCTGGTCGGCAGAGCCTCCGCTACCGGCCTCCGTGCCGGCAGCTTCGGACTCTGCTTGAGGAGGGTGATTGTTCGTGTTTTCAACTTTTATTCTGTCGCCACGCTTAGGGGTATCGCACTGAGGGGCTGGCAAAGGTTCCTCGCCTATCATTTCTTCGGCCAAGTGCAATCCCATAAGCACGTCAGGAAAATTATCCCTCAAGTTGAACGCTCTGGCCTTGTATTTGAGCATCCTTTTTGGGTGTGTTACCCAAGTCGTATCGCCACCGTATTTATCTTTCTTATTCCACAGCTTCGCAGTCTTAGCATCGGCAACGGTAAATGTTGTTTCTACCCTGCTCTTGACTTCACCGTCCTTGCGAACACTGACAACCGTAGCTATCATGTCTTCGCCTTCACCCTCAACTTTCTCTTCGTATTCCACAAGCAAGCCACTTGTTTTTACCAGTGCCAGAGCAGCGTCACCCCAAAGCCTCGGCTTGCCACGTATGATAGCTATTGAGTTTAGAGCTTGAATGGGAGGAAGTCCGAGTTCCGCTCCGGTCTGGAGGGCAACGAAAACTTGCTCTTTCTTCGTGTAACCATCAGGGCAAAAGCCTGATTGCAGGATTATTTGAGCCGTATCCCTCATCGCCTCAAGGCTGTTGAGTATCAGCCCTCTGTCACCTGCTCGAATCATTGGTACGTTTGCTAAAGTGTCTTGGGCCTGGTCTTCTTCGCTCATTTCATTCCTCGCTTTCTAAGTTCCAGTCTGTTCATTGTGGTCATGTTTTTCTTGCTTAATTTTCAGGTTTTATTTCATAGCCAAACGGAACTGTTCCATCTACGATTGACTGCCAATATTCAATTTGCCCTTGTGGATACCAAGGTTTTGTAGGCGCAAACTCAAAGCCCGATTCTTCTTTTTTCTTTTCCGCATCCCATTCCTCACCTATGCCACTCCCCAACTTATTGTAATATTTTGGTCTTTCGCGGTAATCGGGATATTTTTTAATAAATGCGTCCAGTTCCTTTCGGTATTGCTTCATGTCCTCAAGGTATTTACTACGACTCGCCTTGGTTTCGTCCAATAGCTTTTTGGCTTCTTTTTGAAGCGATTCGAATACAGATTCGCTGATAGTCTTTTGGAAATTCTCCTCATATTGAGAGTAAAGCATGTTATCAAAATCAATTATCTTCAGCCCCGTTTTGTTACTCTTATATTGCCATTGCTGTATAAATTCCCACATAACCGCACCTGCTTGGAAACCTGTTATGCCTGCTTTTGGGTGACGGTTCGCTGCCCATGCAGCAGCCAAAGCAGAAGCCGCCACGGCGCAACATATCGAACCGTAATAAAGGTTTTCAGAGAACATCTGTTCAATAAATTTGGGCAATGTTTTAAGGGTCTGTTTTGATGCGTTGTCATAATATTTTTCTCTAAATTCTTGCTCTGTCATTATGATTCCTTTCGTTTTTTACAATTTACAATCCAATATTCGGTGGGACCACCTCGATGTCAGCGTAGTCCGCCCAGGTCTTAAAATCCGGGCTTCCACATTCAGGGCATCCATCTGGCCTGGCGTGGTCATTTGATAGTTCAGTGTCGAATTCATGCCCGCAATCGCAGATAAACTCGTAATGTTCCTCGCCGTCCGTGTAGAACTGCATGTCATTTCACTTCCTCTATCTTAGCGTGCTGCTTGCAATATAATCCATCTGGTCCGTGACCGCGCTTACGATTGCACTGATGCGGAATTATATAACCGTCAGTAGGCCAGACTTTTTTGATACATTTCGCAATATCCTCTGGATGACCCTTCGGGTTGCCTGCCCATTGTCCATATATTCTTTTTTTCATTTCACTTCCTCAACTGTTATGCGGACACGCTTTTTCTGGCCGGGGACAAGGGCAATGCCAAATATTGACCAAAACCTCTGTGTCTTACAAAAGAGGCCATTGGTAAATTTTAAGAATAAGTGGCCAGTGTAACCATCTCTTGCCACGATAAACTCTTTACACTTTTTCATTTCAGCCCCTTAACTTTTTCAATAGCGTTTTGATGGCCTTTTTCGGCTTCTTCCCATGTTGAATACCGCTGCATTTCTTCGTCTGAATTACCTCCGAATATCATTGTTTCAAATAAGAGAGGTTCGCCTTCGCCAAAACTGTGGTCGAGTCCTAAAAATACAGTGGATACTATAATGTCACCAATATCTGTTTTAGCAACATGTCTATCAGCAGATTCAAACCATGTCGCCCATTTCATTAAATCTTCACACACAATGGCGGTATGGCCTTCTAAAATATATTTATTGCTTTTCATTTCGACCTCCCACTTGGGGTCATATAGTTAGCTGCATATTGATTTCCGAGAGCCTGTTCCCATTTGATTTGTGTCTCGCTTTTCCACCAAGCGGGGCCGAGTTTACCGTCAATTTTCTCACAACCTATCAAAGTTTGAATTTCTTCAATCGTGGGAACGCGGTTTTTGACCTGCGGCTCAACAGCACAGTCTTTGAAAAACTGCCAACAAAGACAGGCAACGATGCCGCAGGCAAAAGCAACTGTGATTCTCATAAATCGTTTCATTTTAATTTAGCTCCCAAAATCTAAAAGCCACGTCCCCGCCGTCCGGGGACATTGCACCAGGGCGGAAAGTGTTGATAAGCCTTTTGTCGATGGAAATATCTATTAACCCGCCAACGCTTCTGGTTGCTTCCCAAAGTTTGTGCAAATCAGTTGAATGAAACGGATACTCCTCGGGCGCACCAATCGGCCCTAAAACATGAAACATGTGAACTTCTTCCATACTCGTAAAATCGTGCATATTAAAATCCTTAATTTGTAAAGGCTCAGGCAGGACTCGAACCTGCA
>SDBV01010183.1_pt1 | contig 12363 bp, 10 predicted proteins | sample 2277081 | NCBI WGS metagenome assembly SDBV01 (sample SAMN10402039, study PRJNA504765) | marine sediment metagenome | isolation source: marine sediment core GS10_PC15, 223 cmbsf | place: Arctic Ocean: Southern Knipovich Ridge | collected 2010 | reverse complement strand
AAAAGGTTTTGAGTTCGGCACCGAGGATTATCTGTTTGTAACGATAAAAGACGAATCACTTGTAGAAGGTGATACCCTGTCGGTGGATTACGGCGCTGACATCATGCAGCGTCACACGGCGGCGCCGTTGAATGCCCAGGTGTGGAAGGTGGAAGTTGCAGTCGATCCCGACGGGAGCCGTGAAGCCCCGGGAAGCGGATTCTACCTGATAAAAAACGCCCCTGTTATGGACTTCGTAAGCGACAGAGCCTTCTACATGGAGTTGACCATCCCCTCGAGCACCGTTGGGGGTGAAGCGTTTGATGCGGTTGTTCGATTGCGGGACAGGTATCACAACCTGGCCTGCTTATATACCGGCACGGTAAAGCTGTTTCGCGGTATGCCGGGAGAAGCGCCGTCGATGGCCGAGTATAGATTTACCCCCGAGGATAGGGGAGTACATGTCTATAAAGATATTGTGCTGAACAGGATCGGCATAAATCGAGTATTCGCCATGGATGAGGTGTCCGGTCTGTTTGCCAGAAGCAATCCCGGCAGGACCACCGCCCAAAAAACACAGTATGGGGTTTACTGGGGGGAGACACACTGCCACTCCTGCATGTCCGACGACAGCTCGGCCATGAATGACTTGATTCCGCGGCCCTCCGGGGACTATGAGTACGCGCGCGACCGCTCGGGACTGGATTTCTGCATGGTAACGGATCATGTCGAGGATTTGAGCGATGAGGAGTGGGAGGAAACAAAAAAGACAGCGGCGGAGTACTACGAGCCTGGTCGGTTTGTCACCTTCAGCGCCTTCGAAGCGACTTTTCAGCCTTCGCGGAAGAACGGCGACAAAAACGTCTACTTTATGGAAGACAATGAGCGGCGGGTTTTTTCCGGCACAACCGAGGATCTCTACCAGGATCTGAAGAAGAGAATAACCAGGGTCATGGTTATCCCCCATCTCCACGTACCTACCAACTGGGACCTGCACGAGCCGGAGCTCGAGCGCGTGGTAGAGGTGTATTCGCACTGGGGTTGCGGCGTATCGCCCGAAAGCACTCCTCCCTTTATCCCGGGAGACGGCAGACCGGAAAAGCACTACGTAAGCCACGCCCTCGAGCAGGGAGCGAAGATCGGTTTTATCGGAAGCGCCGATCATTCCCTCGGCCATCCCGGCGACGATTTCTGGTGGCAGCTGAGCAACCACAACGGGGGGCTCGCTGCCGTTTACGCCCCGTCGCTTACGCGGGAGGGGGTTTGGGACGCTCTGTGGAGCCGGCGCACCTACGCCACGACCCGGGCAAGGATTCTGCTGGAGTTCGATATCGACGGCAGCATCATGGGAGAAGATATCTCCGGGCCTGAGGCCGGCACGGCCGGGCGGCGCCTTAGCGTCGGCGTGTTCGGGACATCGGAGATCGAAACAGTGGAAATCATCAAAAACAATCGTATTTTCGAATCGAGACCGGGGCAGGGGGCCCTTGATATGGAATTCACCCTGATCGACAACAATCCGGAAAGGCAGACGGACTACTACTACCTGCACGTCGTGCAGACTGATGGCGAGCAGGCCTGGTCGAGCCCGGTCTGGATAAATAACAGGAGCAAATAATGGAATATCGATCTTTAGGACGAACGGGAGTAAAGGTAAGCGAGCTTTGCCTGGGTTGTTGGATGTTTGGCAGGAGGACGGAAGCCGAAGATGCATATGCCATGGTCGACCAGGCCATCGAGGCAGGCGTCAACTTTATGGACACGGCTAACGCCTACAGCAGAGGCAAGAGTGAAGAGATGCTCGGTGAGGCTTTGAAGCGCAATGAAAAACGAAGTCGGGTTGTCCTTGCAACCAAGGTTTTCGGAAATATGGACGATGAGGATCCCAACGGTAGAGGAAACAGCCGGCGCCATATCATCGAACAGTGTGAAGCAAGTCTTCGCAGATTGCAAACCGATTACATCGATCTCTACCAGATCCACTTCCCCATGCCGGACAGTGTCAAACCAATATTTCTTTCTGGTAAATCCTTCGATGTGCTTGAAGCCCTCGAGCCAATAGCGAAGGAAAAGAAATGTTCGATGTCACAGCTTGCCCTTGCCTGGGTCGGTAATCAGCCAGGGGTTACCAGTCCCATAATCGGGCCCCGCACAATGGAACAGCTGGTAGATAATCTGGGTTCAGTAGATGTAGAGATAACAGATGATGACCGTGCAAGAATTGACGCTATTGTGCCTCCCGGAAGTATGTTAATACCCTATCCACAAGTAAGAACTGGTAAAATTCAAATCGGCAAACCGCATCCCCACAGGTGGTAGGTATATTAAGCTCAAGTACGAAGAAGATTGCGAAGAGACCAAAGAACGGCAGTTACTTGCCGTAATAGACAAACGGTGCCCAGTAGTTGGGAGAAGAGTATTTCCCTTGAATAAACCGCCTTTTCATCTCTGTGATGGCGCGGGAGTAGCTCATTCCTGTTTCTTCAATCAGTCGATACATCACCACCATGAAATCCATGGTCGACTCATCCGCCACCTGCCAGAGCGATACGCTCATGCCGTCGGCTCCCCCCACCAGGAAGGACTGGGTGAGACCGACCACGCCTTCGCCTCCGTAAAGCTTGCCCAGTCCCGTATCGCAGGCAGAGAGGTTCACATACTCCGTTTCCAGGTCTAGCCCCGCGATCTCACCCATCCTCAGGTAGCCGTCCTCGTTGTCCGTACGGCTGGGCGTCTGCGACAACACTAGGGCCGAGAGCTCAGGTAACTCCGGCACGACCAACCCGTGGGTGGCAAAGTGTATCACCCTGTACCTCTTCAACTCACCCTGTTCGGATAAAGCTTTCACAAAAGACTCACTGACGCTTTCCCCGGAGCAGAGGACCGCTCCGCGTACGATCTGCTTGATCCGCTTCACCTCCGTTAGTGCCCCGGGCAGATTCCCCCATGCGCCGTAGCCCAAGCGGTCGTAGGTTTTTTTCACGCTGAAGCCCCTGGCGAGAGCTATCTCCGTGTTCTTCTTGAGAGCCTGCAACTGTTTCTCCGACTCCACCACGGCTTCTTTGTAGCTGCTCATCTGGTAGACGGCCCCGCCGAAGGCAAGAAGGGGCTTCTTGTTTTTTTCCTCGTGCTTTCTTTTCTCGAGAATATCCAGAACGGTAAGCGACTGGGTGTAGCGTACGTGAAAGCGCTCGACCAGGTAGCTCCCATCGGGCATGATCAGGGCTTCAAAGGGCAGAAATGCCAGGATACCCCCGGGGATGATGATTAGCTCCTCCTTTTTCTCGAGCTTCTCCTCGAGGCCTGAGAAAAGAAGCTTATAGAGCATCTTTGAAAGATCACGAACCGCTTCTTTCTGGTCCCGGATGCATTTTGGCTCTGAGAGAAGCTGGCGATGATTCCGCTCCAATTCACATTGGCGTAATTGAGCACGGCCGTGTTTTCCGGAATACTGCCTCGGTACTCATCGATGGACACAAAGCGTATGGTCCTCTTGTCCAGCTCCTCGCTCATCTGCTCTATCAGGTACTTGGCGGAGGACAGTTCCACCGTGTCGAAGGCCAGAGAGGGTTTGCCGCCGCGAATGAAGGCGGAGGTTAGCCATCGGTATGTAACAATCTGGGAGGCCAGATAGTCCCTCCTGATAGCACCGGGCGCGGTGAGGCGGAGCTGCTCGAGCAGCTCTACCGATCGGCTAAAATAAGCAACTGCCCTTTCGAAGTCCTCCAGCCTCCAATATACCCCGCCGATATTGTTCAACTGCAAGGCAATATCGGGCCGGCGGCCCAAAGTCTCAGTGATCGCCAGGGCTCTTTCAAGACAGGCGAGCGCTTCCGCGTACCGGCCCAGGGAGAGATAAGCCTCACCGATGTTGTTTAGATCTGCAGCAATGCCGGCTTTGCGCCTCGAGGCCTCGTCGATCGCCAAAGCCCGTTTGTAATACTCGAGGGATTGCTCGTATCTGCAGCGCTCATACAGGTCTTTGCCTTCAAAGGAAAACGTGTCCGCTTCTTCGGCGCTTTGAGAAAAGACAGTTGCAGTTGTAAGAATTAAGAAAAATACAAGGAGCGACTTTATTAATGGAATCATCTTATGCTCCGGTATCCAATTAACAGCATAGCGGAAAAAATATCAAGTCGTGCAGAAGAATGGGTGTTCTTGACGCCGGTACGCCTCTTCGACCGAGGGGTGAGAATCAAGTTCCCGGCCAAGGTCTGCCTCCGGGCCACCTTTGCCAATCTGGTGGGGCCATCCGGGATAGCTTGTCAGATAATTCAAGCTTTTTTTTGAGGTAACCAAGCGACATCAATCGCATTAAGAATTAGTCGTATAATATCAGATTTGGAGAAACCTAAATCTCTAGCAAGAGCCGAGTATTCATCTACAAGACTATTGCCAAACATCATGGGATCATCTGTGCTTACTGTAACAGGTATGCCCTTGTCGAAATAAAAACGTATAGGATGTTTTGCCACCGATGCAACAATACCAGTTTTTACATTTGATATAGGGCACATTTCTAGTGGAATCTGATGCTCCGAGAGATATTCCACCAAGTCGGCATCTTCAATAGCTCTTGCCCCATGGCCAATCCTATTTACCCGAAGACGTTTTATCGCGCCCCAAACACTCTGTGGTCCATCTGCCTCTCCGGCGTGAGCAGTTGAGAAAAACCCAAGGGTTCTTGCTTTCTCAAAAACCTTTTCGAAAAGCTCTGGAGGATAGAATTTCTCTGAACCACCAATTCCTATTCCGACAATACCAAGAGATTTGACTTCATTCACTTCATTCAAAATCACTGTCGCTATTTCCGCCCCATTGTTTCGTACCAAATCAGCGATGAGTGATACCTTTGCCTCACGTTCTTTTGAGAGCCCCAGGCGGATAGCCTCAGCTATCTTTTGAGTTTTCAAATTGTGATGCCAAAAATCTGATGGGGAAAAAAAGACCTCTGCATAAGATATGTTTTGACTGACCATTTCTCTCGCAAATTCAGAAGAAATGAAGGTGAAATCTTCGTGCTCTTTTATGAACTCATTCTTCCAATTCCACAGCGCAAGAAAATGAGAGAAATCTTTGAAGCGAAACTTTTGCTCCAGTTTTTTCATGTTTGGGATTTCACTCTCCCCATTGTATTTTTTAATCAGCTCGAAGAATGCCTTGTAGGGAACGGCTCCCTCAAGGTGAATATGAAGCTCGACTTTTGGTAGGTTTCGCAGCCATTCAAGTTCAACTATTTCTTTTGCAGCCATTGCGCAAATAGTATAATAGCCTTCTTCGTCCTATTGAAACCCTCGTTCAATTCTATCTTCAACCAAGCCTTGGATGCCTCTATCGGAAATAGCATAACATTATCCATCAGGCGTGCTATTTGGTGTCGCCGGCTGTTGCTTCTTTTGCCACCAGCGAACGCCATGGTTGCTCACGGTGGTGAGTCCCGCAAAGGCCGGATCGCGAACTATGTTCAGAATTCTGGCAGCAACGTCGGCCGATGTCATATCGCTTGTGTCGATTTGGATCGCGTCTATGGCGCGAGCAGCAATGTCAAAACGAGGATCCGGGCTGGTTATGCAGTCCCTCTCCACGCTCCGTGACCGCAGCGCCTCAGCGGAACAAATCAGCATGAAGAAGATGATATCGTATCCTTGAACGTCGATCGCGTTCAGTATTCCTGAAGTGATGGGCTGGTCTGTCAGAACGACCGACGAAAAGACGACGTAATCGAAGGACGAGAGCAGATATGTTTGCAGGACGAAAGACATGTTCGCGTCGCTGTTCCGCAGCCGAGGATCCTGAATAGAAAAAGGGTTCACACGCCAGACGTCATCTCCATCAAGCCAGGCAGAGTTGTCCAGTCCCTCAAACACATCGCGTGCGCATGTTGACTTACCCACCCAGGGCGGACCCCCGATCATCACAAGCTTTGGTCGTCTTGATTCCATTTCTTCTCCCAGAACGAATAAACTCAGTGGAGCGACGGGTCCGCGTCCGTTCCAACGCCATGTTCAAGAAAGCCGCTTCGCGGCGGGCATCCCGTGCACCTCAAAGAGAGCAGCCGTGGACCACTGCAAATCTGGTTGGTTGGCCGCAGCGCGGTGATGAGAGTAGTTTGTGCTTGCTACAGGATAGCCTTATCACCAGGCTCGATGCCCAACACGTACTTGTTCATCCAGTCGAGAAGTGCCCGGTTCTGAGCACGGCGCAAGATCGGTTCCCCCATTATAGACCCGCCGTGAGAGCTCGCAGGAAGGCGTAGCATCTCGACGACGCAGCCACTGGCCTTGAGCACAGTGTAGAACTGCTCCGACTGCTCGGCCGGGCAGCGATGGTCAGCCTCACCCTGAATCAATAGCACGGGAGTCTTGCAACGGTGGGCATAGGTGATAGGTGAGCAACGCCGGTAAACCTCGGGGATTTCGTGCGGCAGCCCGCCTAATTCCTCGACGGCAAACCAGGGGCCGATATCGCTGACACCGTAAAAACTGGTCCAGTTGGTGACCGGGTTCTCCGGCACGACTGCCTTGAAGCGGTCTGTTTGCCCCGCAATCCAGCAGGATAGGTTTCCGCCACCGGAGAGGCCACAGCAGCCCAGGCGCTCACCATCGACGATGCCCTTCTCGATGGCGAAATCAACACTGGCCATCAGGTCCTTGTAGTCCAGATTTCCCCAGTCACCGACAATCTTGCCAGCAAACTCGTCTCCATAACCCGTTGATCCGCGCTGGTTGACGAACAGGACCGCGTAGCCCGCTCCAGCCAACATCTGGAAGTCGAATGAAAAGATGTGACCAAAGCCGGAGTGTGGCCCGCCGTGGATGTACAGAATGGTGGGAAAAGGCGCCTCGCCTATGCGTGGTTTGAGGATCCATCCTTCAACCTGGACCCCGTCGGTGCTGGGAACCAGCAAGTGCTCGACTGTGGGAAGATCCCTCTCAGCTAGCAAATGGGCATTAAGACGGGTGAGTTGTCGCTCGTTGGAACCATCCACATCGGCGATGTAAAGGTCCGCAGGGTTATCAAGCGAGCTGACGGCGAAGAGCAGATGCTTGTTATCTAAGTCCAGGGTGAAAGAGGACCGCTTCCCTGGCACCACGGGGGCCGAAGATTCGGGCCCAGCTAAGGCGACGCGGTAGATCGGCACCGTCCCACCATCTTGAACCCGTATGTACGCCGCCAGGCCATCCTCAGTTACAAGGATTTTGGGCACAAACCGATTCTCCAAGAGCGCCGGCATGTCGGGCTGCAAGCCCCCGCCCACACCGAACTCGAGGTTCGTCGTGCGGCATTCGGGCTCGCCCCCTTGTCTATCAATCATCCACAGGTCTTTCTTGGAACCGATGGGGCGGCCATGCGGTGTTCCGCAGAAAACGATCTGCTCGCTATTCGGGGTCCAGGCCGAGGATAGGACAGCGCCCCAATCTCCGGTAATGTCACGAACCTCTCCTTCCAGATTCGCCACCCTAAGCCTGCCAAGATATGCCGAGTGCGAATCCGGGGCCATCGTCGCGCTGAACAGGATCTCCCGCCCATCCGGCGACCACTGAGGCGCACTATTCTGCCAGTCGTCATCCGTCAGTTGTTTGGGCTCTCCCCCCTCTGTGGAGATCACGTAGACGTCTTGCACCACGCTGTCCAGGTACCCCATCACATCAAACCGATAGACGTGACGGGTAACCCGATAGGGCTTGTCCGGCTTAGGGGATTCCGCGAGCGAACCCACAGTTGGGCTTGCAGTAAAGACGATGTACTTCCCGCAGGGCGACCAGACAGGACCGCCGCCGACGCCCTGATTCATAGTCGTTAAAGCCTGGGCCTCCCCACCACCCACCGGGATGAGGAAGATCTGAGGCTTGTCTCCACGGGTCGAGAGGAAGGCGATTCGTTTGCCATCGGGGGACCACTGAGGGTCTGAATCGCGGGCCAACCCTGCGGTGAGTTGGCGCATGTCGCCTGTCTCCAGCGACAGGAGCCAAACGGTGACGTACTCCGTTTCCTCTTCTCTATTTACCTTTGCCTTGTTTTCCTCTACATGAGAAATGGCATAGGCGATCGTCTTGCCGTCTGGTGAAAGGCGTCCCCCCTGCAGGAATTTTAGCTTGAACAAGTCTTCTATGTTAATCGCTCGTGCCTCTTGCTTCTCACTCATATTCTTATCCTTTCTTGTGTTCCTGTTATAATTCGCGTAAACTTCGGTTGCTGTACTTCCTTTTTTCCCGGCTACGTCTGCAAGCTCTCCGCCTCCGTTGTCTGAGCTATTCATCATAGTGTGCTTCGCTTGCTTTTTCCATATGCTTAATCCGGCTGCGAGTGGGAGCATGGATGGATCCTGGGCATCGTCAGAAAAAGAGCCACACTGGCTGTAGCTGAATCACATTCTGCTCGAGGTGACGCTTCTCGATATCGCACCTACTTTCCACAGGTGAAATTGATTGCGCCCGATTGAGCCTGCATCACGCGCTCGGCGCGCAGACTCCTAGTGCCACTCGTGGGATGGAATAAACAGCATGTTTTTGAACAGCACGTTTTTCTTCTGCTCCAGGATGAAATTTACCAGGTCGGCTATCTGCTCGGGTTGAATCAGGTTCTCATGATCGACTTTCCACTCGGCCGCCATGGGCGTGCGGATACCGCCGGGGCAGAGGTTGGTCATCAGCACGCCTTTGGGCAGCAGTTGACGCCCGATATCATGTGCGAATCCCATCACCCCTTGTTTCGAAGCGGAATAATCGCCGAAGCCTATGGGAGCGTCCACGGCCGCCGGTCCGGAGGCGTTGCCGACCACACCCGCACGGGAAGCTATATTGATAATCCTTCCGTCGCCGCGCTCGACCATACCCGGTATTACGGCGTAGCTGCAGTACATCGTCCCCTTTAGATTGATATCAATTGTTGCGTCGATGCACTCTGGGGACGACGAACGTCAAAGCTACCGCGATTACCGGAGACGGTGCCATTCTGGGAATGGCCACGGAAACACTGGGCATCATCAATCCACGATCCGAATGGGTGGAGCAGGACAGCGTCATTTGGTGGTCGAAGACAGCAGCCTGCATCAAGGAGCTCGCCGCTAAGTATTCTCTGTCCGAAAAACACATAGCCGGCATCGGCGTCAGCGGCCAGGGGACCGGGGACTTGCCCGTCGACAAAGGGGGCGAAGCGCTGCGCAACGCGATTATCTGGATGGACCGCAGGTCCGAGAGTATCGCGCGAAGGTTGAGCCCGTACCGGGATAGGGTTTTCGAGGTAAGCGGCAACGACATCGACCCGGTCTACAACGCGCTGGAAATGATCTGGGTAAAGGAGAATGAACCGGAAATCTACAAGGCTGCTCACAAATTTCTGACGGCGACGGAGTTTATCAATTTCAAGCTAACCGGCAACTTCGCAGCCAACGACTCCGATGGCGGAAACGAAATTTCATACGATATGGCAACGCGGAACTGGTCCGAGGAGCTGAGCGGTATTTACGGCATCCCCATCGACAAACTGCTCGAAATACATGAGTGCACCGTCGTTATCGGCGGAGTTACCCGGAAGGCCGCCGGGCAGACCGGTTTGCCTGAGGGCACGCCCGTCGTCGCCGGAGGTGAGGATACCAGCTCGACCGCTCTCGCACTCGGCATTGAAAACGTCGGCCAATCGTATATGTCGACCGGAACTTCCACCAATATCGGCGTGTGCATCGACCGGCCGACAGGGGTCAGCAATGTGATGAGTTTTCCTCACGTAATAAAAGGCTTCCGATTTTTAAGCGGCAATATTTCCACAACCGGCAGGTGCCTGCAGTGGTTCCGAGATGAGCTCTTGGGTACCGCGGCCGGGCAGGGCGAAGGGAAAAGCGTCTACGACGTGATGAACGGCGAAGCGGAGCAATCGGGAATCGGCGCCGGCAAGCTCCTGTTTCTGCCGTTTCTCGCGGGAACGTTCAGTCCGGTTCCCGATACGCATGCCAGAGGGGTCTACTGCGGCATCTCACTCGGCACCAGGCGAGCGGATATGATACGGGCCTTGATGGAGGGCTGCGCCTTCGAAATGCGCCGGATTACGGATCATCTGAAAAACGCCGGGTACTCCGTCGGAGGATTGCGTGCCACCGGAGGGCCGGCGAAAAGCGATATCTGGAATCAGATAAACTGCGACGCAAGCGGGATTCCGATCGTGTTGATAGAGACACTTTCCGACGCCTCGGTGGGCGACGCCATGATCGCCGGCGTCGGCACGGGCGTGTTCGGCGATTTCCCGGAAGCCATCGCCGCCACCGTAAAAACCGGTAAGCGGTACGCAACGACAGACGGTGCCGTAAAAAAATACGACGAGCTCTACAGTCTTTACCTGGAGACCTATGCGGGGCTGAAACCTGTGTTCAGCAAGCTTGCCGCGCTGTGATGCACAGTATTGACATCTGGTCCTTATCAGCATAATTGTATAACATCATAATGTCTCCACGGCAAAGGACGCCCCATGATTCGTGACGGCCTTATCATGAGCATCGACAAATCCAGCCCGACTCCTCTGTACGTCCAGATCGAAACACTCCTGAGAAAGCTCATTGTGGACGGCTATTTCGAAGAGCAGGAGACGGCCGTAACCGAGAAGTACCTCGAGCAGCAACTCTGCGTAAGCCGCAACACCATCCGGAAGGCCATTTCGAAACTCGTCGAGCAAGGCCTTCTCATAAGAAGAAAAGGGACGGGCATAAGCGTTGTGCGGGACTCCTCGCGTATTATGGGAGAAACAATCAACGGGCTTAGCTTTAGCGAAGCGGCGATTAAAAGAGGACAGAAGCCGAGTGCGAAATTGCTAGAGGCCAAGAAGGTTATTCCACGGGCGGAAGTGGCCGCGAGGCTCGGCCTGGAGGAAGGGGAGAAAATTTTCTACAGCAAGCGCGTCCGCTTTCTCGACGGCGTTCCCGTAAGTATCACCGACTCGTTCGTGCCGGTAAAAACAGCGCCCAATTTGAAGAAGGAAGATTTCACCGAAACGGGAAAGAGCCAATCGCTTCACTACATCCTGGAGAGAAAAAACGCGCTGCAGATTCTCAAATGGATAGAATCCATCGAAGCAATCACGCTCGGGCGATCGCAATCGAAAATACTCAATGTAAAAACCGGGTCACCGTCCATACTTCGTAAAGACATCGTCTACTCCGTCGACGGGTTGCTAATTGCGTACAACGAAACCATCATGACCCCTGATTACGAGATCAAGGGCCTGCTTTTTATGAAAGAAAGATTGTAAACCGGAAAAGGATCTCGAGTGACAAACAAATTGGAAAACCAGATGGCCCTCGTGACGGGCGCGAGCCGCGGCATCGGACGCAGCATCGGCATCGCCCTCGCCAAATCCGGCGCCCACGTGCTGCTGTCCGCACGCAACAAGCAGAAGCTCGTAGAGGTGCAAAACGAAATCACCCTGCAAAAAGGGAAGGCCTCCATACTGGTAATGGATCTCGCGGACGAGCGGGAGATAGACGACACTTTCGACAGGATAGAGAAGCAGTGGGGGCGCCTCGACATTCTCGTTAACAATGCCGGTATCGGTTTTTTCGAAAAACTGGTCGACTACCCGCTGTCAGAGTTCGACAAGACGATCAACATCAACCTCAGGAGCTTGATGCAGTGCTGCCAACGGGCATTGCGGATGATGATACCGGCACGAAGCGGGTACATAATCAATATTGCCAGCGTACAGGGGATAAAGGGCTATGCGCTTCAATCTGTGTATGCGGCGAGCAAACATGGTGTGATGGGTCTAACAAAGGCGCTCGCTGTCGAGGTCCAGGAATACGGCATAAGGACATCGGTGATTCTGCCCGGGGGTGTGGATACCGACCTTATCCGCGAAGCCCGTCCTGATCTGGACCCGTCGGTGCTGATGCACCCCGAAGATATCGCCGGCACAGTGCTCTACCTGCTGTCGCTTTCCGAGCAGGCGATGGTCGATCAAATTGTGGTGAGAAGGCGTAGCAGCTCTCCGTTCTAAGTGATCAGATCGGCAGCCTGCTCACCCGCAGCACATCCGGAAGAATGCGATCACGACCGTCCTGGGCCGTCAGATACTCGGCGCCGACGCTGTCGCCGAACCGCAGATCCTCGAGCTCGGCGGACTCTCCGTTCAGAAAGAGATCGACCGCGGCGTCTATTTGAAAGCGGAGGGTCCTCGCCCCTTGGCCGCCTTCAGCCCACCGGCGGATGATCGGCACGGTCGCTTTCGTCGCATCCAGCAGCTGCGCGTGGTCTCCAGCCTCTTTCCAATAGAACAATCCCTTCATCGCCGCGGCCATGCGCTCCGGCATCTCGACCGAAACGAGTCGTTTCTCTAAATCAATTTCCTTGAAGATACCGGAAAACCAGACCGACTGCTTCTCGAAGCGGTCCTTGTGAT
>SDBV01010182.1_pt1 | contig 12364 bp, 20 predicted proteins | sample 2277081 | NCBI WGS metagenome assembly SDBV01 (sample SAMN10402039, study PRJNA504765) | marine sediment metagenome | isolation source: marine sediment core GS10_PC15, 223 cmbsf | place: Arctic Ocean: Southern Knipovich Ridge | collected 2010 | reverse complement strand
GATAGCTTTCGATTATGAATGTAATTGTTTAAAGCCAGACGGAGAAGGACCAGAAATAATATGTTGTTCTGTTTGTTATAAAAATAAATATGCGATAGCTTTCCCATGGCAAAATGATGTAGCAGAAGAAATGAGTACTTTATTAAAAAGTAAGATACCAAAAATCGGTGCTAATATAAAATTTGAGGATAGATGGACGAGGAGTATTTTAGGACATAGAGTTAGAAACTGGTATTGGGATACCATGTTAGCTGCTCATGTTTTAGATAACAGACCAAGCGTAACCAGCTTAACATTCCAAGCATTTACGCAATTAGGAGTGAAGCCTTATGATGAGCATATCAAACCATTTTTAGGTTCTACTAAGAAAAAAAGATTTAATCGGATTAAGGAATTAAATTTAAAAGAATTGCTTTTGTATAATGGACTCGATTCTTTATTTACGTTTCTCATAGCAAAAAGGCAGATTAAACAATTTGAAAATATAAAATGAAAGAAATAAAATTAACAAGAGGCATGGTTGCAACGGTTGATGATGAAGATTTTGCAAGATTAAATATGTTTAAATGGCATATACTCGAAGCCAAAAAATCCTTCTACGCCGTAAGAGATATAACATTAAATCCAAAACCAAGAGGAAGTAAAGTTAAAGGTATCAAAAGAAAAAGAGCAAAAGTTATGATGCACAATTTTATTATGCAGCCAACAGAAGATGAATTAGTGCATCATAAAAATAGTAATGGTCTTTGCAATGAAAAATGGAATATGGAACTATGCACTTATACAGAAAACAATCAACATGCAGTAGATAAAAGAAAAGAAAATAGCAAAGAACCAGCACCTTTTTAAGAATTAAAAAATGATTAAACCTATAACAACAGCTGGATATAAACTATTGCATGATGGCTCACTTGCTTTAGCCCAAGTAGAAGCTAATGGTATTTGCATGGATACTAAATATCTAAACAAAGCCATAGAACATACCACCAAGCAAATTTATAGTATCCAGGAAAAAATGAAGCAGGATAAAGTTTATAAATTATGGCGAAAGGCATTTGGAACGAAAACAAATTTAGGCAGCCGTCCTCAATTAGGCAAAGTGATATTTGACATAATGAAATATCCTTGTAAAGAAGAAACTAAAACGGGACGACCAAAAACAGATGCTTCGGCATTGGAGAATATTAACCTGCCTTTCATTAAAAAATTATTAAGGGTTGAGAAACTTAAAAAAGCAAAATCGACATATCTACAAGGCTTTTTAGATTTAATCGTTGACGGGAAATTACATCCGTCTTTTAATCTTAACATTGTAGCGACTTTTAGAAGTAGTAGCAGCGATCCTAATTTTCATAATATACCAGTCAGAGACCCTGTAATTGAGAAACTTGTTAGACGAGCATTTATAGCAAGAAGAAATTGCCAAATAGCAGAAGTAGATTATGGTGGGGTAGAAATAAGTGGAGCATGTGGTTATCATAAAGACCCAAGAATGATTAGCTATGTGAAAGATGATTCAAAAGACTTGCATCGGGATTTAGCAGCACAGATTTATAAACTTATAAGAAAACAAGTGACTAAAGATGTTAGATACTGTGGAAAAAATATGTTTATCTTCCCTCAGTTTTACGGTGATTGGTATCTAAGTTGTGCCGAGCATTTATGGGAAGCAATTAACAAAATGAAATTACAAACAATCGATGGAGTTCCTCTAAAAGAACACTTACAAAATAAAGGAATTAAAAGATTAGGAGCCTGCGACCCGAAAGAAAAACCAAAAAATAATACTTTTGAAAAACATCTAAAAGAAGTCGAGGATGATTTTTGGAATGAAAGATTTAGTGTTTACGGTCAATGGAAATTGGATTGGTGGGATGCTTATCAGGAAAAAGGATATTTTGATACGCTAACAGGATTTAGAATCGGCGGAATACTGGATAGAAAACAAGTCATCAATTATCCAATTCAAGGTTCGGCGTTTCATTGGCTGTTATGGTCTTTAATTAGAATCCAAAAACTGCTAAAAAAATATAATATGAGAACTCTAATAGTTGGACAAATTCATGATAGTATAGTGTCGGATGTTTATAAAAAAGAATTGAGAAACTATTTAGAGATAGCAAAACAGGTAATGACAATAGATGTTAGAAAACATTGGTCTTGGATAAACGTGCCGTTGAAAATTGAAGCCGAAGTTGCTCCCGTTGGTGGGAATTGGTATGAGAAAAAAGAGGTGAAAATAATAAGATGACAAATATATATGATGAACCAACAAATATCGAAGAGGTCTATCAAAAGCGTCGGAATTTACGAAAGCAAAGAACTGAACTTAATAAACAAGCCTGTCTGTCGGCATACGTGACGTGTACCTGCGGTAAAAGAGCACCTTTGAAATTGATGTATCGTTGTTGGTTTTGTGGATTAACATTATGTTCAAAGTGTGCTGAAAAACATTTTGGCGGTAAACCACCAATGGTGGATATAAGTTTATTAAAAGGTGAAATAAGATAAGAAAGAGGTGAAAATATGAGTAAAGAGAAATTTTGCCCAGAGCAAATAAAATGCAAAGAGGATACTGAAGATACTTGGTCATGCACAGCACACTTAGCGGAAGGACGATGTATGCAATGCCCATTTGGAAGTTACGAAGATTCACAGGATAGAGAATACCCATGTGTGGATGCACAAATAGCACACAACAAAGAAAAACTCACAATTAAACAACGCACTATCAACGCCCTCGAATGGATGACGACCCAGTTCAAATGGCAACATGACAACGAGAAGGATGCTCTGTGTGATGAGGGTTCGCAAGGTGGCTATTCCGAGAAACTTCAAGAAGCGATGGATTTATTAGAGGAGTTAAAAAAATGAAAAAAGAAAAAGAAGTAATCGAAGAAATGGTTATAGAGGATGCTGTTATCTACAGAGATTTGCGAAAAGATATAATTTTCTTTCGCTTAGTAAATGGTTTAAAAGTAAAAGAATATTCTTTAAAATTATTCGAGTATTTAAAAGAGAAAGGAATCATTATTATTAAACAGGTGGGATCTTTTCATTCGGAATATAAAATAGTATCGAAGGCGAAACGAGAAAAATTAGGAATTAAAATATAGTGCATATTAAATTGATGAGAGGTGACTGTTTAGAAAAAATGGAGAACATACCAAATGACTCAGTAGATATGGTTATGGCTGACGTTCCCTATGGCACGACTGCTTGCAAATGGGACTCCGTAATACCCCTAGAGTCTATGTGGGAGCAGTTAAAGCGTATCATTAAGCCTGACGGTGCTATTGTTATGACAGCCAGTCAGCCATTCACTACGACTCTGATAGCGTCTAATATGAAGATGTTTAAGTATTGCTGGGTTTGGGATAAGACAACAGCCAAAGGGCATCTTGTAGCAAAGATACGGCCTATGCAACAATCGGAAGATATTATTGTTTTCGGGGAAGGTAAAATAAACTACTATCCAAGAATGGTTGACCGGCCAAAAAACAAAATAGAAACCACCTCAGAATGTAAGCGAACCGAGATAATGGGAGGCAAAAGCAGCGGTTACAGGAAAACATATACGCAATGGTATCCCAAAACCATATTGAAAGTCAAAACCGAGCGAGGATTCCACCCCACCCAAAAGCCAGTAGCCCTGATGGAGTACCTAATCAAGACCTACACCAACGAGGGCGAGACTGTATTGGACTTTGTGATGGGTTCAGGGACGACAGGCGTAGCTTGTATGAGAATAAATCGAAATTTTATAGGGATAGAAAAAGACAAAAAATATTATCAAATAGCAAAAAAACGTATATTAAAAGAAAAACGAAAAGGCAGATTATTATAGGAGAAAAGACAAATGGAATTGTATAAAAAATACAGGCCAAAAGTGTTAGAAGATTTAATGGGTCAATCAGGCGTAATAAAAATGTTAGGAAATATGATTAACAACGATAATATACCTCATGCTATATTATTAACCGGTTCTTCTGGTTGCGGTAAAACAACAATCGCTAGGATACTCAGAAGAAAATTAAAATGCGGCAAACATGATTTTAACGAATTGAATTGTGCCGATGACAGGGGTATCGACGACATAAGAAAAATAAGACGTAGAATGAATCAGGTAGCTATTAGTGGTAAAACCAGAATTTGGTTGTTTGACGAGGCTCATAAATTAACCAACGATGCTCAAAATGCTTTATTAAAAATGCTGGAAGATACGCCTAGTCATGTTTATTTTATGCTTGCTACCACTGACCCGCAAAAACTAATTAAAACAATTAGAACACGGTGTACTGAAATTGCTTTGAATCCTTTGTTAGATAAGGATATGGGAACTTTATTATTAACAGTTTCAAAGCAGGAAAAAATTAAAGTTCCTAAACAAGCGATTTCAAAAATAGTAGAAGTAAGTGAAGGTTCGGCAAGAAAAGCATTAGTAATTTTAAATCAGATAATAGACTTATCTTTGGAAGAGATGCTGGAAACCATTAGAGCCAATACAGCAGAGGTTCAAGGAATAGCGGTAGCGAGAGCATTACTTAATCCACGAACGACTTGGCAGGCTATGACTAAAGTATTAAAAGAATGTTCTAAAGAGGAGCCTGAAACGATACGCTGGATCGTATTAGGTTATATGAAATCTGTTATGCTCGGCGGTGGAAAACCAACTGATAGAGCGTACATAATTATAGAATCATTTAGAGAACATTTTTATGATTCAAAACATGCGGGACTGGTTGCGGCAGCGTTTGAGGTTATTACAAAATAAATAATTAAATTTTTATTTTAACGAACAGATAGATTTTTACGATAATATAATGACGAAAAACTAATTTTATTTTGAAAGGAAAAGAAAATGAGCAAAAGAAACGTGTGGTTCGATTTATCGAAAGTGTGTTTGATAGTATTTATAGTAGCAGCCGTTATCTTTATCGTCAATAAAAACAATAAAGATTCGGAAATCACAGCAAAACCATTACCGAAACTAATCGACCAACTAATTACTATTCCCGATGTACAACAACATCTTTACGGTAATGATGAGAGAACGAAAATACTTTTTAATTTGATTGTTCTAAAAGAAACATCTGCCAAATATGAAAAAGAAATTCAGGAATTAAAAACCAATATCGCATCACTAAAAATCGAAAGGAAGGAAAACAATGAGTGAAGAGATTACAGAAATTAAATTCCCATTTAAAGTTAGCGACAAAGTAATAGCGGCATTTAAAGAAGACGCTGCTATCGATAGGACTACTCGTATATTAGTAAAAGCGATATACGAGACGGCTATGGAAACTAAAGCAATTTCTCCTTGGGAAATACTTGGAGATGAGCATCCAGAACTTAAAGACTGTCAAGAAGATGCAGATACCACACTAACTTTCTCTATGATAAATGGGACGGTACGAAAAATGAAAAAACCCACAATAAAAAAATAAGGAAGAATAAAATGTTAGTATTGAGAAGAGAAGTGGGAGAATCAATAATGATAGGCGATGATGTCGAAGTTAAGATTGTCGATATTCGTGGTGGTGGGGTAAGGGTTGGCATTACCGCCCCAAAGCACGTACCTGTTCATCGTAAAGAAGTTTACGATGATATTAAAAATGGAATACCACAAAAAAGAAAGAAGAAAAAACATGAGTAAAGAAAAAGCATTCGACGAAAGTATTTTGGATATAGATTTAACACGATTGGATGAGGAATGGATAAATCAACCCAGACTGTTTTTTAAATATGCCTCGATGTTTGCAAAAATCACACGAAAAGAACAAGACGCTAAAGCTGAAAGAGAATTGATTAAATCAGAAATAGCTTCCAGAATGAGAAAAAATCCTACAAAGTACGGTTTGGATAAAGCTACCGAGGCATCTATAAACAGTGCAATGATGAAACAATCTAAATATAGAGAAGCCCAAAATACTTTATTAAATCTAAGATATGATATGGGTGTCATACAAGCTGCTGTTCGTTCTTTAGACCATAGAAAATCAGCACTTGAAAGATTAGTAAGTTTACACGGACAAAATTACTTTTCAACACCGACAGCTAGAGACCCAAATTCAAAAGAAGCGGTAGATGACATTGAGAAAAAAGCAGCACGAACTAAAAAGAAAAAAAGAAATAAGAGGTAATTATGATGGACACTCTTAGAATAATTCTCGGAATTTGTATAGCACCGTTCGTAATTTATGCTTGCGTTAAATTTGGTACGATAGGATTTTATAAAGCAAAGCAATATATGGAAAAAGAAAAAAACAATTAACTAATTTTTATTTGAAAGGAGATTTATAAAATGAGTAAGAAGAGTAAAAAAGAGAAGCGAAAGAAGAGAGCCTATTCGTCAGCATCGAGGAGAGCGGAACAGCATAAAAGCGGTTTCGAAATAACCTCCTTAGATGTTCCTGAAGGGGTGAGTTTGTTGTCGATAAAAAGTGATAAAGCACTTTTCCTAGACATCATACCTTATGAAGTTGGTAATAGCGACCATGATTTTACCGAAGGCGTTACGTGGGCAGACAAAGGCGAATTGCATTATGAGCGAACCTATTTTGTTCATAGAGGAATTGGCCCTGACGGTAACAGTTTTGTTTGTCCTAAGAAAACGGTGGGCGGAAAATGTCCGATCTGTGAGTTCAGGGCAAAGAAATCAAACGATGAAGATTTTGATGAAGATACTTTGAAAGCATTAGCACCCAAAGAACGTCAACTATTCAATGTTATTAACACCAAAGAAAGAGATAAAGGCGTACAGGTTTTGGATATGTCTTTCCATTTGTTTGGTAGGAAACTCGATGCTGAAATTAGAAACATTGATGACGATGATGATTACGGTGATTTTTACAGCGTCGAAGATGGTAAGACCTTGAAGATTGGTTTGGAAGAGAAGCATTTCGGCAAAGCAACATTCTATGAAGCCGATTCTATCAGATTCAAAACTCGTAAAGAAGATTATGACGAGGACATTTTGGAAGAAGCCCACGATTTAGATTCTATGATTAAGATTCTTGACTATGATGAACTGAAAAAAATCTTCCTACAAACTGTTGATAATGATGACGATGATGAGAACGAATCAAAAAGCAAAAAGAAGAAGGATAAGAAAAAGGATAAAAAGAAGGATAAGAAGAAAAAGGAAAAAGAAGAAGAGTCTGATGAAGATGACGATGATTTTGATGAGGATAACTTTGATGACGAAGACGATGACGACGATTCGGACGGTTCAGATGAAGACGATGATGATGACTCGGATGACGAGGACTCGGACGAAGATGATGACGATGATGAAAATTTTGATGATGACGAAGACAATGAAGCACCTGAAAATACATTATCAGATTTAACAACCAAAGATGATGATTCGGACTTTGAGGAATTTACAAACGAGATTGAAATTCGCTGCGAAGAATTTGATTTGGATTCGTATGATTATGCTGATTGGAAGGATGCTGAGTTAGCCGTTCGTGAAAAAGAAAAGGCGGCAGCCAAAAAGAAAGCATCTAAGAAAAAAGACACCAAGAATTCGAAGAAGAAAAGAGGTAAGAAGTAATTGATTTCCCTTTGTGCCGATCGATTTTTTAGAAGTTTGTCGGTCGGCACTTTTTATGAAGGAATAATAAAATGAAAGATTTTTTATTATCAATTTGTGCGTTTTGCGTCATAGCCATTATTGCACTTTGTGGTTTTATAGTTTTATTGATATGCAATCCATTTTTCTGGCTTGCGGTTATAGCATTTATTTTAGTTAGCAGTCTTTAATGTAAAGGAATAATAAAAATGACAAAGAAAAAAAGAATAGAAGAAATAAAAAAACTGATTAAATATCACGAGGGTCTTCGTGATGCGAATGTTAAAAAAGTAAACGGCTTAAAAGATAGCATCTACAAACTTCAAATTGAGTCTAAAATGAAAGCTATGGTAGGCCGATGTTTTAAATATAGAAATAGTTACGGAAGTCATAGTGAAGATTGGTGGTTATATGCGAGAGTTATCGGTTATAAAAACAAAACGCTCACAGTTTGCAGATTTGAAATAACCTCGATAAATCAGATTGAAATAAATACGTCCGAAGAAGTGATAAATTTAGACCCTCTGAAACATCATTTATTTCAAATCCCAATTACTAAAAAACAATTTAATGCAAATCTAAATAGGACAATTAAAAAATTGGAAAGCATGAAGGAATAAAAAAATGAAAACTATAAATAAATATGTAGATGAAATTAGCGGGCGTGAGTTTGCTAAAATTGAAGATGCTATCAAAAGCGAAAAGAAAAATGGCGGAATTAAGAAACTCTTTGCTTTTTGGAAAGAAGCACCAGAGGGCAAGCATTGCGAGTTTGTAAATGGCAAATATTGTTACCAACGAGCCGACCATGAGTATTGGAGATTCGTTGACGCTTTAATTAAGGCCATAAAAGACTATGAGCCTTGGATAGCAGGGCAATACGAATCGGATGGTGGGTTGCAAAGGGAACATCTCGGTTCGGGATACCTAATTGGCAGGTATCTTTGTGATGGCAATTCGGAATTGAAGTCAAAGTATTATATAATGTCAAATATCTGTCCCAAGTGTTTCAGAGAATGGGGACAGTCATACTATGCTACCCATTGCGATTGTAATACGGAGCCAAGAGAATTAGAAAGTAATAATTAAATGAAAACATCCGACATTAAAAAAGCATTGAAACGAAAAAAGAAAAAAGGATTAACATTTAAAGATTTTGTTTCAACTGGCAGCACTCTTTTGAATTTAGCTGCTACTGGTAATCCCTATCGTGGATTTGCAAAAGGCAAATATTATTCTATCGTCGGAGATTCAGCAGCAGGTAAAACCTTTATTAGTTTGACCTGTTTAGCAGAGGCTAGTATAAATCCAAGTTTCAAAGATTACCGATTTATATACGATAATGCTGAAGATGGTGCTTTGATGGATATTAAGAAGTTTTTCGGTAAAGAGATTTATAAGAAAATGGAAGCACCGTCAGGGACTAGAAACGACCCGGAATATTCAACTACTATCGAAGAATTTTATTATAATATTGACGATGCTATTAAAGAAGAGAAACCTTTTATTTATATATTAGATTCGATGGATAGTTTAACATCGGAGCAGGAGCAGGATAAATTTGAAGAAACTAAAAAAGCACATCGAGCGAAAAAAACAACTACCGGAACAATGACAGATGGCAAAGCAAAAAAGAACGCATCTAATTTAAGAAAACTATTAACGCCACTCAGAAGATCGAAATCAATTTTAATAATACTTAGTCAAGCAAAAGATAATATGGGTTTTGGTTTTGAAAAGAAAAGACGTTCAGGCGGTAAGGCTTTAAAATTTTATGCCTGCATAGAGTTTTGGTGTTCGATAAAAAGACAAATTAAAAAAACGATAAAAGGGAAACCCAGACAAATAGGAATCGAATGTTTAATTGAATTTAAGAAAAATCGTTTTCAGGGCAAACTTAGAAAAATCATTATACCAATTTATCATAGTTTTGGCATTGATGATATTGGTAGTTGCGTAGATTATTTAATTGATGAAGATTACTGGAAAACAAAAGGCAGTAAAATAAAAGCTGTTGAGTTTGATTTTGAAGGCTCAAAAGAAAATCTAATCAGACTAATCGAAGAAAAAAATATGGAAAAAGATTTGAGGGAAATAGTAGGCGATGTTTGGAAAGAAATCGAAGAGGCATGTTCTGTTAAAAGGAAACGAAGATATGAATGAAGAAAAACAAATCGCACAAGCGATATTCGACGCTCAAAAAATGAAAGAGGATAGTTATAATAAAAAAACTCATGAGTACAAACACGATATAGAATTTTGTCTTAAAACAACTTGTAAGAACAATGGCGTTTCTACAAATCTTTGGGCGTTACTTTCATTAGCGATGCACTGGTGGAATGATATACAGCTTTGGGCGGAGGATATATTAGCAGGACGAAACAGTGAATACACACTTTGGGAATTATTAAAACAGATAGAATTATATATTGAACCACCAAGTTCAATGTGTAGAGAGGCATACAATAATATCATTAAAGCCTTGCCGCTTGTTGAGCAATTACAAGCCGAACTGGACAAGCATCGCTGGATACCGATGGACGAGAGACCGCCAGAAGTCTCAGCAGAGAGATTATTTTTTATTCTCGAAGATGGTTTAATTTTTCAAGGTGTATTTGAAGTGTCAGGATCAGGGCTGGGAAAGCCGATGATTAAAGGCGATACGATGTTACACTGGTATGCGTATCCTTATCTTAGAGTTACTCACTGGAAACTTGTAATTCAACCTTAATAACAGGAGAAATAAATGAGTGAATTATCAGCAGCACAAAAGAAATATTATACGGAGCAGGCGGAAAGTCATGCTAATTTTCTATGCGAAAAGGTATTTAAATCTGCTTTTATTATGGCTTTTATTCACGGTGTGAAGCATGGTAGAGAAGATTTGGAGAAAGAGCAGGGAAGAATGCAGCCTCTTAAAAATAACGTAGTCATTAAAAACATATTAACAAAAGAAAAGGAGAAACAAAATGAGCATTAAGATAGCACAATCAAAAGCAGTAAGTAAGAAAATTTCAGAATTAAAATTAGGGGATACTTTTGAAAGTGTCGGACAATATTATTTAATAACACGATATGAAGATTACGAAGAAAATCTTGAGGTATTACACGTAAATTTAATTACCGGCCAGTCTTGCCTATTTGCTGGTGTTACGGTAGTCAGACCTGTCGATTTAATTTTAACAGAAGAAATCGATGAATAAAAAATGGCTCGTATTAGATTGTAATTTTTTATGTCATAGAGCCAAACACTCTACAGGTGGTTTAAGTCATAACAATAAACCGACCGGAGTTATCTATGGCTTTCTAAAATCAATCCAAGCCTTGCAAGAACAATTTAATACTGCTGATATTGTTTTTTGTTGGGATAGCAAAACAAGTAAAAGAGAAAAGGTTTATCCTGATTATAAAGCCCAGCGAAAAGATAGATACAAAAATATGTCCGATGAGGAATTGGAATTTGAAAAAGAATTTAGACTTCAAATGAAAATGCTTCGTGTTCGATATTTAAAAACTATTGGCTATAAAAATGTACTCGTCCAACCTGGATACGAAAGTGATGATATAATCGCTTCGGTTTGTAAATGGTTGGATAACGAAGACGAGGCTATTATTATTACTTCCGACAAAGACTTATATCAATGTATAAAACATAATGTTTCTTTTTACGATCCGAGCAAAGGAAAACGAACTACCCTGCAAGGCTTCAAAAAGAAATACGGAATATCACCTACAGACTGGGCGAAAGTAAAATCTATCGCCGGATGCGTTACTGATAATGTTTCGGGTATTCAAGGCGTAGGTGAAAAAACAGCAATCAAATATATTCAAGATAAACTGAAACGAGACTCCAAAACTTATTTAAAAATAATTAAAAACGAATTTTTTACCTGCATGGAAAATGATGTACTGGTGAAATTACCTTTTAAGGGAACCAAAAGATTTGAATTGCAGGAAGATGAGATTTCAAAAACAGGCTGGCGAAAAGTTACTAAAGCACTTGGTATGCGGTCGATAAGGGACAAAGCACCCGTTACAAATAAAAGGAAAAGGAAAGGATTATTATAATGTGGGCAAAAAAGATAATAGAATGGACATGGGGAAAAGACCTCTATCAGTCTATTGTCTTTACATGGGATTTGCCATTAGCTAAAAGTCAAGCGATCCAATGGAGAGCAAGGCATAAATCTGGAAAAATATTTATAGGTGGTCCTGTTGTTAAATTACTTCCTGAATATATTACATGGGGAAAAATATTAAATGAAACTAATTTTGATGTACTTTCTTATCATAATCCATTAGCAACTTTTACAACAAGAGGATGTATAAATAAATGTTCTTTTTGTGCTGTGCCAAGAATAGAACCAAAATATAAAGAATTAAAAAATTATAAAATAGCACCTGTAATTTGCGATAATAATTTTTTAGCGTCTTCTAAAGAACATAGAATTTCAGTTTATAAAAAGCTGCAACAGGCAAATTTTAAATTAGTAGATTTTAATCAAGGACTTGAAGCTAAGTTAATGACTGCGTGGGATGCTGAATGGTTATTAAAATTACGAGTGAAAATTCGTTTTGCTTTCGATAGCATGAAAGATGAAAAAAACTTAAAACAGGCTATTAGTATTTGTAAAAAGATTGGATGTAAAAATTTTGGAGTTTATGTTTTGATAGGATTTAATGATACTCCTGAAAATGCTTTATATAGATTAGAAAAAATAAGAGAATGGGAAATATTACCAACACCTATGAGATTTCAACCATTAGATACGCTGGAGAAAAACAGGC
>SDBV01010181.1_pt1 | contig 12365 bp, 8 predicted proteins | sample 2277081 | NCBI WGS metagenome assembly SDBV01 (sample SAMN10402039, study PRJNA504765) | marine sediment metagenome | isolation source: marine sediment core GS10_PC15, 223 cmbsf | place: Arctic Ocean: Southern Knipovich Ridge | collected 2010 | reverse complement strand
ACATAACTCCTTTAGGCAAGCCGGTCGTGCCGGAGGAGTAGGGTAGGGCGGCGAGGTCTTCCAGCGGGTTGATGCTGACGGGCTTCGGGTCGTCGTCGGCCTCGCCGGCGAGTGTCCAGACGTTTTCGATCGGGAAGATGTGCTTGATGCTCGGGAGGTGCTCACGGACGGCCTCGATCATCGGGACGAGAGGGCCCATGGCGAAGACGGCGGAAGCGCCGGCGTCCTCAAGCTGGTGGAGTACTTCGCGGTCCTTGTAGAGGGGGTTGAGCGTGGTGACGGTGCCGCCGGCGAAGAGGGTGGCGTAGAAGGCGATGAAGTACTCCGGGGAGTTGGCGGAGAAGATGGCGACGCGATCGCCTTTCTTGATGCCGTTGTCCTGCAGGAAGCGGCCCAGCTTGCGGCAGGCCTTCCAGGTTTGGCCGAAGGTGTACTCGGTGCCCTCGTGGGTGATGAGCGCGGGCTTGTCGCGGTACATTTCGGCGGATGGGGCGAGGAGGTCCTGGAGGCTGACCTCGGGGTAGGGCTTGATGCTGAACCAGGGGCTATGGAACAGGGTCATGGGCTAGTCCTTCCGGGCTATGTAGTAAGCGTTCATAATGTCGCCGTCCACACGCTTCATGTCAACCGTGGTGAAGCCGGCGTCGGCGAGCATGTCCCGGGCGAGCTGCTCTCCCCACATCGTGCCGAGACCAGCGCCGCCGAGAGCGAGCGAGACGGTCATGCAGTGCATCGTGGAGACGCTGTACAGCATGGGCGCCAGGGGGCTCGCCAGGTTCTCCGCAAGGTCGCTGGAGGCGGCGATGTCGACCATCAGGAAGACGCCGCCGGGGCGCAAGGCGTTGGAGATGTTCTGGAGAACCGTTGCCGGCTGGGCCTGGTCGTGGATGGCGTCGAACGCCGTGATCAGGTCGAAGGCGGCGTGCTCGTTCATCCGGGCGACGTCCTGTACGGCGAAGCGGGTGTTCGTGAGCCCTAACTCCTTCGCCTCGGCAGTACCGGCGGCCACGCCTTCTTCCGAGAAGTCGTAGCCGGTGAAACGGCTGGCCGGGAAGGCCTTCGCCATGACGTTGATGGCGTGCCCCTTACCGCAGCCGGCATCGAGGACATCGATGCCGTCTTCCAGTCGCTGTGGCAGGCCGGCGATGAGCGGCAGCGTCACGTCCAGCAGCGTGGAATCGACGACCTTGGCGCTTTCCTCGGCCATGAGCTGCTGGAACCTGCCGTAACGGGCGTAAGCGACGCCACCGCCGTTCCGGAACGACTCAAGAAGATCATCCTCAACGTTGCCGAAGAGCGGCACGAATTGAGCGAGCGTAGCGAGGTTCCCCGGGCCGGCGGCGCGGGTGAGGGAGGCGGCGTGCTCCGGCGGAAGGCTGTAGGTACGGCCGACCGCGTTAAACTCGACGATGCGGCCTGCGGTCATGGCGGCGAGCCACTCGCGGACATAGCGCTCGTTCAGGCCGGCGGCGTTAGCGATCTCCTCACTGGTGGAGGGCGGCAAGGTCGCCATCACGTCAAAGAGCCCGGCGCGGTGCGCGATGCTTGTCATAAGCGTGAGCATGGCGCCGTTAATTGTGCCGAGCATCTGGAGCATGAAGGCCTCGGCCTTGTTTTCATCGAGAGACGAAGTTGTCATACGGGACCTCCTGTCGTGCTGCCTCTAGCTGAAGCCTGTGTCGTTGTGAGAAAGCGGCTAGTCGCCGAGGAGCGACGGGTAGCCGAGGGCGATGATGTCTTCGATGTACTCGGAGCGCCAGCCGGGGTTGGGGACGGGCTTGCGGCGCTCGCGGAACCAGCCGTGGATTTTCAGGTACTGCTCTTCGAGGAAGCGGCGCCAGGTGTCCTCTTCCTTGAAGAGGTCGGGGTCGATCTCCTCAAGGCTTTTGTCCATCTCCTCGGGGTCGATGTCGAGGTCCTCGCGCCAGTAGTCGGCGAGGTAGTCGAGCGTCTCGTCGAGGTTGCGCCGGCATTCGTCGAGGAGGGCAAGCATGAAGCCCTCTTCGCTGACACGGCGGCCGCGCAGGCGCACGGCGCCGGCGCAGCCTTCACAGAGGAGGACGAACTTTCGGGCGTCGCAGGTGTCGCGATGGGTGCAGGCGTCGCAGAGCGGCGCCCACTCGGCGGCCTCAGGCGTGCGCAGGTACCCGACGAGGACGTCGTCGGCGAGGCTGCCGCAGCGTGGGCAGGACAGCTTATTATCGAGGATGTCGTTGATGGTGCGATGCCAGTCAATCTGCATGACAGTTCCCCGTCACTCCCTCCCTGTATCGGGGCGATTGGCAAGGATACATAATAGGCGTTTCTGGCTCGCTGTCAACACGGTTGCGAGTCCGCTTACGGGAGGGCTGCACGAAACCAGCCCGACTGACCGGGCGCTTCCTCGACGCCGACGGCGATTGACGTAACGTTGGAGACGTCCCTTTTCCGTAACGAGTCAACGATCCGGCCGGCGATGTATTCCGCCAGGCGCTCGGCGGTCGAGTTGTCGATGGGCAGCTCGGCGACGTCCGAGCGGGGGATGACGTAGCGGCGGTCACCGAACCTGACCTCGAACTCAGCGTCCGAGGCGGCGATCTCGAGGGCGGCGTTCTCAAGCGGCAGGAGGAACTTGTGGTCGAGTTCGCCGCAGATATCGCGCACGAGCGATTTGGCGTCGCTGAAGTCGAGGACCCACGAGTCCGCGGTCAAATCGCCCTCGATCTCGACCGTGAGGGCGTAGTTGTGGCCGTGCAGCGGTTCGCACTCACCGGCGAAGGTCGTGAAGTGCGCGGCGGCGAAACGCAGAGTCTGGTGGTGGAGGACGATGCGGAAGGACACGGCAGGCCAGAGGATACCGGTCGAGGCCATCGGGAGGCAATACAGGAAAGGAGCGAGAGAGGTTCGCACTATATATGTTATGTGCATTCCACATAGGGAGCCCGGTAGGGAAGGGGCCCGGAAGGGGCTCGGATGACCGCGGCGGCCTGAGGCTGCTGTGCGTCTGAGGGCGTGTGGCGCGCGAACACGCCTGAGAGCGCCGCGGGGCGCGCGCCGGAACCCAACGGCTCGGCGCGCGCGTACCAACTGAAGGTAGCGTCTCAATTGCCGCGCCTTCCTGGCCGGTGCTACACTCGAATCAGGCTCCGGACCGGTCCGGGATGGGCTCCGGGGGCAGTCGCAGGAGACGCTTACCTGAGTAAGGCGACGCTTGTGCCGCCTTATGTAAATTATCCAGGGACAGATAGGCAGGACCGCGCATGTGGAAGACTCTAAAGCTTAGCCTCGCGCTGACGTTCGTCACGCTCGTCGTGGCGTTTGGCGGCGCGCTGGGCTTCGCGCTCGGTGAGGACAACGGAGGCGGTTCCGCAGGGGGCGTGACCGTTCCCGACCCAAGCGCTGAGTTCGGTATCCTCGATGAGATCGCCGACATACTGCGCGAGGACTTCGTCAACCCGGACGCCGTTACGGAGCGGGCGCTGCAGCAAGGGTCGATCCAGGGGATCATCGACGAGCTGGGTGACCCACACACCGTCTACATCACTCCGGAGTCTTACCAGAGTGGCTTCGACCTCATCGGCGGCACGTTTGAAGGGATCGGGGCGACGGTTGATCAGGACCCGGTGACCGGCGAGATCATCATTGTGGCGCCGTTCCACGGATCACCGGCCGAGGCCGCCGGCATTCGGCCCGGAGACGCGATCCTGGCCGTCGACGGCGAGTCGACAGAAGGCTGGAGCGTCCAGGACGCCGTAAGCCAGATCAGAGGGCCCGAAGGCAGCACGGTGACGCTGACGGTGCGCCACAGCGATCGCGAGACCGAGGACCTGGCGATCGAGCGCGGGACGATCGTCGTGCCGACGGTGTTCGTCGAGGAGGTGCTGGACGAGGACGGCGAGCTGGTGCCGGAGCTGGCGTACATTGAGATTCTGCAGTTCACCGAGCGCACGGTGGGCGACATGCGCGAGGCGCTGAAGGAGGTCGAGGACGGCGGCTTCAGCGGGCTGATCCTGGACCTGCGCCTGAACCCTGGCGGCGGTCTGGACGCGACGGTGCAGGTGACGAGCATGTTCCTCGACGGCGGCCTGGTGCTGACGCAGGTCGACCGCAATGGGATTGAGACTCCTTACGATGCCCGCGCCGGCGGCGAGGCGACGGAGATTCCGATCGTCATCCTGGTGGGCCCGAACTCGGCCAGCGGCTCCGAGGTGCTGGCCGGGGCGCTGAGGGACCACGGCCGCGCGCAGCTCGTTGGCAATCAGACGTTTGGTAAGGGTTCTGTCAACCACTTGCGCGAGCTGTCGAACGGCGGCGCGCTGTACGTCACGATCGCGCGCTGGCTGACGCCCAACGGCGACCTGATCGAAGGCGTTGGCTTGACGCCGGACGTCCAGGTGGACGCGACGCAGGAAGAGGTGGATTCAGGCACCGGTCCCCAGCTCTACGCCGCGATCGACCTGCTGGAGCAGCAGTTGGCCGCGGTGGCCCAGTAAGAGGTTATGTAAACCTCTCCCCTGCCGGGAGACCCCGTGGCCGAAAAGACAGTCAGCAGCAACAAGAAGGCGGCGTTCGACTACCACCTCCTGAAGAGGATGGAAGCCGGGATATCGCTCGTGGGGACGGAGATCAAGTCGATTCGCGACGGCAGCGTCAGCATCCGCGAGGCCTATGTGCGGCCGAAGGACGGCGAGCTGTGGCTGGTGGGCGCGCACATCGCGAAGTATGCGCCGGCGGCGGGGAGGAATCACGAGCCGACGCGGGACCGCAAGCTGCTGCTGCACAAGCGCCAGATCCGCGACCTGGAACGCGAGGCGCTGACGGCGGGGGCGACGATCGTGCCGACGCGGCTTTATCTGAAGAACGGATTGGCGAAGCTGGAGATCGCTCTGGCGCGCGGTAAGCGCAAGTACGACAAGCGGCAGACGATCGCCAAGCGTGAGGCGGAGCGGCGCATGCAGCAGGCGGTACGGCGGCGGGGCTGAGGAGCGAGGTTCGAGGCCACTTCCCTACCCTCTCTGGGACTGAGAGTCGCTCATCTGTGCTAGAATTGGTGTGCAACTGGGGACGCAAGGGTTCGACAGGGAAAGTTGATCCCGGTTGGCAGGCCGAGGTCGCCAGATCCCTCGTAAATCTCCTGGCACTTAAGCTTAACTGGCGACAACCAGTACGCTCTCGCCGCCTAACTTTTAGGTAGCGACGTTGGACGCAGGCCTCACCCCGATGGGCGGCGCTCCAGCGACGCAATGTCGGGGTGCTGTCTCCTGACGCCGATAACGGAGGCAAAAGACAATCGGCTTTGCCCGCCGGTTACGCGGCCGCCAGCGGTACGCCGGGCGAGATTCAAGAGACGGCTAAGCCTGTAGAAGGCCGGGTGGGTTTTCCTCTGGACGAGGGGTTCGATTCCCCTCCGTCTCCACCAAACGGCACCGAGACCGTCCGCGAAATTCGCGGGCGGTTTTTCGTTTATGGGCTGGGCGGTTCGAACGCTCGATGAATCTAGATCCGCTTGGTCGTCGTACGACCGTTTAAGGGTGCAACGGCGTTGCTCGCTGGAGGGACGGATATGCGGAGAAGCTTTGGTCTCGTTTTCCTGGTCGCCATCGCGGCGCTAATCGGCGTTTCGCAGGTGCAACGCTCTGAGGCGTCGTTCCACCTCATGCGCGTCTACGGCGTCATGGCTGGCGCCAGCGGCGATGCGGACGTCCAGTATGTCGAGCTCAGGATGGTCGCCGCCGGGCAGACCCTTGTCTCTGGCCATCACCTCTGCTTCTACGACGCAGCCGGATCACCGTATGCGCGCTTTGGCTTCACTTCGAACGTCGCGACCGGTACGGCCGGCTCATCCATCCTCATCAGCACGAGTGAATTCGATGCCGCCTGGGCGGCAGGTTCGTCAGACTTCCTGTTTTCCGGCGCCAACACCGTAGCCATCGCCGGGGGTGCCGACATCGCCCATCCGGTGCGTTCACCAGGAGGCAAGGTCTCCTTTGGGACCGACACCGCCACGACCCCGGCGCAGATGTGCCAGGGGAGCTTCGCGCTTATCGACTCCGTCGCCTACGGCACCGGCTACGGCGGGGCGGTCGATTACGGCACGAACCTCAACGCCGATCTGCCGACCGCCGGCGCGGACGCCGTTCGCTTGCAGGGCGTGCTCTGCTATCCGGGCTACCTCCCGTCCCTCTGTACGCGCGACAACTCCACTGATTACGCGATCACGGACGTGAACACGTCGGGCAACAATCCACGGAACAACGCCGGCGCGGCGGGCCCGGTCGGTGGCCCGAGTGTCACGACCTTCAACGTGCTGAAGGATTTCGTGCCCGATAGCGCCGCCAGCGTCACGGTCAGCCTGTCGTGCGCCACGGGCTCCGTCACGCCGCCCAGTGCCTCGGCGGGTGAGGGGGCGCCGGCGACGTTCACGGTGACTGCCTTCAGCGGCGACCCGGACTGCACCGCGACGGAGTCGCCGATCCCGACCGGCTACGTCTCAAACGTCACTTGCGTCGCCGCCCTGCTGGCTGCCGGCCAATGCACGATCACAAACGTCCTAGATTCAGGCGAGGACGCCACCACGGAGAGTTCATTCGGCATCTCAGGCACCGTCACGGTGGGCAGCACGACCCCCGGTGTGGCGCGCGCGACGACCACTACGCTCACCGTTCCGCACCCGGGGAATATCAACCTCGCCAGCCTCATCACGTTCGAGCCGGCCGGCACCATTACTCAGACCTGCAATAGCGGTCTCGTCGGCGGCCTGGCCACCACTCACACGGCGGGTGGCCCATGTCTGAGGGCGACGGACCTTGTGGGCACGGTCTCTCTGGATACCCAGATAGGCATTCTCAACGACGCTTGCACACAGAGCCTGGTTGTCGAGTTCGATCTGTTCGCGGTCCCGACGCCTGACACACCCGGTGACCCGCGGGCCTCCGGCAACATCGCCTACACGCAGCCGGAAGGCAGCACCGACCGCTTTGCGCGCTGGGGCACGAGTCCGATAGGCGCGGGAGGCGGTTCGCCGGTGGACTACAGCGTCGAGAAGGCGGAGGCCGATAACATCGCCTTCAAGAACTACCCCGAGTATCTGCTCGACCTGTTCGACGCTGACGGGCCGGCAGGCGGCGGCGATCCGCTGGTGCCGCTCGCGGTCTACGGCGGGATATCCAACATTTCTGGCGACTCGATCCCGATCTACGTCGTGACGTTTGAGCCCGGCGCGCTGGCAGCCGAGTTCGACGAGCCGAACCCGCTGGGGCGCGCCACCGCCAACCTGGGATACGCCAGCCAGACGGTGTTGAACGACCTGACCGCGTCCGCAGGCAGCCCCGGCGCCGTCAGGGTCTTCTGCTCGACGAGCGTGGCCACGACGCTCAACGCCACCGCCGGCGGCGTGACCCGCGCCACGAACCCGGTCGCGGGTACTCATCTCAACCTCGCCTGGATGGCGAGTCAGCGCGACATCGACAACGATGGCGTCGAGAACAGGCTCGATACTTGTCCGTTCACCCGGAACACTGACCTGTACCCCCGGACCGCAATCGGCGACCCCGACGGCGACCTCATCGACTCCGTCTGCGACACGGTCGCCAACGGACTGCTCGGACCCGCGACCTTCGACGGCAACGACGTTGACAGCGACGGTTGGCCAAACTTGCAGGACAACTGCCCGCTGACAGCCAACTCGGGCCAGTCAGAATCAGAGGTCGCGCTCGGTGTGGCGCCCGGGTACACGGCTGGCCGCGCCGACGATGGTGGCCCGCTGGATGATGGTCTGGGCGACGCCTGTGACAGCGGCACGGTGAACGTGACCTACAACGGCATCAACTACCCGGCGCTCGCCCTGAGCAGCACCGTGGCCAACGGGCGCTGGCAGGCCAAGGGCCTGGTGGTGCCGATCTGCTACGGCGGTACCGACGCCGACGGCGATGGCTATTGCGCTTCCGACACGGACGCCTTTGATACCGCAGTTGGCGACAACGCCATTAAGCACAACGCCTGGACAACCGACTCCGACCTCAACTCGGTTCTCGGGAAGACGAGCACGCTCGGCTCAGGCTCCTGGGACACGGACTCCGCTGGCGGCGACCCGCTAACGGGTGGCGACGGTGTCGGCGACGCTGGATACGACAGCGACTGGCTGGAGACCTACGTTGGCATCGACGCCCGCCAGCCCTGCTCGCTGAGTTCCACGCTGAGCGATGAGCCGCTGGACGCCTGGCTCTTCGACACCAACGACGACGGGAAGGCGACACTGGGTGACATCCTGGCGATTGCCCCGTTCTTCCTCCAGCCAGCGACCACGGACGGCCACAGGCGGTTCGACTGGAACGCGGACGGAAGCGTCAGCCTCGGCGACGTGCTGAGCATCGCTCCGGTGTTCCTCAAGAAGTGCGTGCCGATAGCGCAGCCGCAATAGGAGAGCAGAGTCGGCACCGAGACCGTCCGCGAGTGCGCGGGCGGTTTTGCATTGGATTGGAGGTTTCAGTGGGTGGGCCGGGCGACCGCCGGTCGCCCCTGCTCAGAGGGCGGTCGGCTACAATGTCGTTCGCTTCTCCTGTCTTCAGCCGCCTCTCTGTCGTAGCCAGTCTTTCAGGACTCCCTCCTCCAACCCCTGGAGGATCTCTTCACGGTCCCACCATATAGCCTTGCTAGAAATGTCAATGCCCGCCTCGTCCACGATTCTCATCGCCTCACCCGCTTCGGCCTCGTGAATGATTCGAGACCCGAACAACATGAATGCGGTTCTCAAGGTGGCAGTGCCAAGATCACCGTAATCCGCGTTGTCCGTCACGATCCAGACCGCGGCCTGACTGACATCATATGCTGCACCAGCGGCTGACAGAACCGGCATCAGCATCTCCAGTTCTTCGTGCTGCGCGGATCGCTGGATGCCGAACGTCACGTCGCTGTCCGGCACATCCAGCTCCAGGTTGGCGCACGCCGCCGGCAAGGTGGCGGAGTGCCAGCTGTCATCGGCCAGGTAGACCACCTCATCACCGATCGCCACCATGTCCTGGGCGGAGCCTCCCGACGTGAAAAAGGTGCCGGCGAGTACAATCACCACCACTTCGTGACCCACCAGGCGCCGCACCTCCAAGCTCACGCTGTCGATGCCGGACCCCGTTGATCGGGCTTCAACCTTGCCCTGCTCAACGAGGTCAACTAGATCCTGACCCTGCATGTCCTTGTTAATGTCATCGATAGCGCGATGCGCATCGTCTTCCCGCCGATGGCCGAAGAACTCGGTCAGGAATTCTTCGTAGGCCTCCAAGCTCCCCTGCTCTTGAGCCGCCAGGAACGGAGAATCGTCGGTCCTTAGCCAATCGATCCTCTCCCGCGCGTCTTCAATGAACTGACCGGATGGGTACGAGTCCAGGTACGTCAGGTATGAGGAGATCGTGTCTGCCGCCTCTGCCTCCTCCCAATCCGTCTTTTCTCCATCGCCACAGGCAAGGACCGTGAGACCCAAGGCAATGATCAAGCCAATGAAAACGGCTGCAAGTGTTGAATGCTTGGTCACGGAGGCTTACCCCCTCCTGCACAGCTGTGCTAGTTTGCGAACCCTCATGCCGAGTCCGATTCGCATCAACGTCTGTCCGCTCCGATTAGCACGACAACCATGCACCGATGCCAATCTTCTGTCAACATTCACGCGGTCACGAATGAGCAGCCAAAGGGCCAGTCCCGTGGCTGACAATCTCTCGCAACCTGCCTCGCATATGGCCCACGGGGAGCGACCGCGAAGTGGATGGTCCAGGTTTCGCCTATCGTCTCGTCAGGGGATGTGTTTGCCGGCGGTGCCGTCTGATGCGTCAGCCGGCTGGCCGTTTGCCGCGGAAGAGGTAGACGAAGGCCCAGAGGACGACGCCTGACGATGTGAGGATGGGGCTGATGACGAAGCCCTCGCCGATGAGCCCGGCGGAGATGAATGAGAGGCCTACCACGGTGGGCGCGGATGTGATGCGTGGCACGTAGGCACGGCCGTCAAGGAGCGTGGGCAGGAGCGCCGGGAGGACGATGAGGTTGCCGATGGCGATGACGATGTCCCACATCAGGCGAAGGCCGTGACGTCCACGGGGTCGCCGTACTCCATCTCGCCCCAGTTGACGCCGGATTTGGTGTCGATCTTGAGGGGGACGGCCATTTCGATGCTCCTGGGCATTATGTCGAGGCAGAGGGCGCGCACTTCTTCCAGTTCGTCGCCGGGGCACTCGAAGATCAGCTCGTCGTGGATCTGGAGCGTCATCAGGCTCTGCAGCTTGCGGCCCCGGATCTCGGCGTCGAGGCGGTTCATCGCGATCTTGATGATGTCTGCGGCCGTGCCCTGGACCGGCATGTTAACGGCGGCACGTTCGGCGGCCTGGCGGACGTTGCGGTTGCCGGCGCTGATCTCCGGGATGTAGCGTCGGCGGCCGAAAAGCGTCTCCGCGTAGCCGTTCATGCGCACCTTCGTCACAGTGTCGGAGACGTATTGCTGGATTCCGGGATACTTTTCGAAGTAGGTCTGGATGAAGGCGGCGGCTTCTTCCCGCGGGATGCGTTCGCGGAGGGAGAGGCCGTACTCGCTGAGGCCGTAGAGGACGCCGAAGTTGAAGACCTTGGCTCTGCGCCGCATCTCTGTCGTCACGTCGTCGAGCGGGACGCCGAAGACCTCTGAGGCCGTCGCCGCGTGGATGTCCTCGTCGCGCTCGAAGGCGCCGACGAGCGCGGGGTCCTGGGTGATGTGGGCCATGATGCGCAGCTCGACCTGGGAGTAGTCGGCGGAGAGGAGCTGCGGTTTCTTGCCGACGTCGCGGGCGACGAACGACCGGCGGACCTGCGCGCCGATCTCGCCACGGACCGGGATGTTCTGCATGTTCGGGTTGCTGGACGAGAGGCGGCCGGTGGCGGCGCCCGTCTGGTTGAACTCCGTGTGGATGCGCTTCGTCTTCGGGTTGACGAGGAATGGCAGCGGATCGAGGTAGGTCGATTTGAGCTTGGTCAGCTCGCGGTAGCTGAAGATGAGGTCGATGATCGGATGGACGCCGCGCATCGCCTCGAGCGAGTTCTTATCGGTGGCGTGAGCGCCGCTCTTGAGACGGCGCGTCTTCGGCAGGCCGATCTCGTCGAAGAGGACCTCGGAGAGCTGGGCCGGTGAGCCGATGTTGAATTCGTGGCCGACGTTCTTGTGGATCTCTTCTTCGAGGCGGTGGATCTCCTGCGACAGCGACTCGCCCATCTCGTGGAGCGATCCGGTGTCGACGGCGACGCCGGCCAGCTCCATGCGCGCGAGGACGGAGATTAGAGGCATCTCGATTTCGTTGAAGAGCTGCTCCATCCCCTTCTCGGCGATCTCTGGCGCGAGCGCCTCCCGCAGGCGGCCGACGGCGTCGACGCCGGCGCAGGCGAGGTCGCCCGTTGCCGCGACCTCCGCCTGGTCGATAGTGATGCGGTCGGCCTTCTTGCGCCCGTGGACGAGGAGCGAATCACGATCCGGGAGCTCGTCCTTGAATCGGCGAGCATACAGCCAGCCGAGCGCGAGATTACCTTCTTCGGGGCGGTTGCTGCCGCCGCCCTCGCCGACGAGGAAGGCGGCGATCATCGTGTCGAACTCGACGCCATTCAGTTCGATGCCGTGGTTGGCGAGCACGACGTAGTCGAACTTAAGGTTATGTCCAGTAATCGCCACGTCTGCCCCACCGAGAAGCGGGGCCAGCTTCGCCAGGACGGCGTCGATCGGCAGCTGCTCCGCGTCGCCCAGCCGCGGCGCGTGCCCGACCGGGACGTAATACGCCTCGCCGCCGCCGAGCCCGAGCGAAAAGCCGACGATGTCCGCCGTCATCGGCTCGCGCGTCGTGGTCTCGAGGTCGAGGACGAGCGACTTCTGCTTGCCAATCGCTTTCACGACGCGATCGAGCGCCTTCTCGTCGCGCACGACTGAGAACTTTTGCTCTGCCGCCGGCTCGGCTGCTGAGGGGGCCGGTGCGGCTGCGCCCTCTTTCTCAGGCAGTCGCGTGACGAGCGTGCGGAATTCGAGTTCGCGGAAGAGGTCCCCTACCCGCATTGGGTCGTAGTGGGCGTAGAAGTCGGAGTCGCTCATGTCCAACGTTATGTCAGGTACGTCGCGGACGATGGTGGCCAGGAGCTTCGACTGACGTAGCTGGTCGACGTGCTCGGTGATCAGGCCCCGCTGCCTGTCCGACTTGATCTCGTCGGTGCGATCGAGCATCTCTTCGATCGAGCCAAACTGCTCGATCAGTTTGGCGGCGGTCTTGTCGCCAACGCCGGGGATGCCGGCGATGTTGTCGGACGTATCGCCCTTGAGCGCCTTGAGGTCGGTCATCTGGTTGGGGAAGACGAGGTAGCGGTCTTTGACGTCGTCGGCCGTCTTGTAGATGACGGAG
>SDBV01010180.1_pt1 | contig 12365 bp, 1 predicted proteins | sample 2277081 | NCBI WGS metagenome assembly SDBV01 (sample SAMN10402039, study PRJNA504765) | marine sediment metagenome | isolation source: marine sediment core GS10_PC15, 223 cmbsf | place: Arctic Ocean: Southern Knipovich Ridge | collected 2010 | reverse complement strand
TTAGTCGCATGGCAGACTCCATTAGATATAACGCCTTTTGAAGATGACTTTTACAATACCTACAAACAACAAGTTTTCACCATAGATTTTGAAGATATCAATCCTGACTTTAAAATTTTGGACAAAAATAATTTGAATTACACCTATATTACCGATATATTAATTACTGTAAACGATCCGAAATTTGAACTTGTGGTCGATTCATTTTACGTATTTGAGTTCGATTATGAGTCCGAATTTTCCGACTCTTATTTATTCGATATTTACCCTTCTAACCACGAGCAAACTTTTTACATGGGCAATTACAGTAATATTTACAACGAATCAATTATCTTAAATTGTAGTGAAAACTTACCAATATATTATTATGATCCTTATATACCTTCCCTTGAAGGATGGTGGTCATTTGATGATAAAATAGAGACCACGGGAGTGGCTGATGACATAAGCGGAAACGGCTATGATGGCACACTCAATAACATGGAACAAGGAAATTGGAATCAAGGAAAGATTGGACCTTACGCTCTTACATTTAACGGACAAGATGATTATGTTGACAGCGGCAGTGCAGTAGGGAGAATTGACATGAACGAAGATATGACAATCTCTGCTTGGGTAAATATAAATGACGATGGAACTAGAAGACCGGTAGTTGATCTCTATAGCTATGGACTTGAAGTTGACCAATCTGATTATATGAAATTTTGGATAAAAGATGTAGGTGGGTGGGTATCTGCTTACTCCCTTCAGCCTTTAGAACCTGGAAAATGGTATCATATTGTCGGTATATATCAAGGTTCTACAGATGAAAGAATATTATTATATATAGATGGACAGCTTCAGGCTAACTTGTCTACAAATGGATTGGACGAAGGGTATGCATATTCTAACTTTTTTATTGGAAAGAGTAATCACGTAGGAGGGCTCTATTATAATGGCAGTATTGATGATGTAAGATATTATGAGTCTCGTCTTTCTCTTGAAGAGATCCAATGGTTATCCAAGCAATACATGTATCATGCCAATGTCAACGAAACTCTTTATTTTGACGCTGTCGATTCATACGAAAATAACTTCTATGTAGGAGAACAATTGTCTGCCTACAAGATTTCTAAGGGGATTTATAACCTAACCTTCGATCCGTTCTACCAGTTCAATGAATATTCCTATTTCTATAAAGAATTTCCTGATAAGTATACCTACCTAACTCTTATGTGGTCCGATGTTGACTCTTGGAGAGAATGGCGCGATATTGAAACACCTAACGTCGATATAGATTCAGTTCAAGTTTCTTATGATTATTATAATGAACAATATGATTATTTTGAGAGCGTTTATTACAACAAATCAGAAGGAGAGTTCGAAATCAGGCAAGTTGCAATGGAAATATTTTATCCATATAATTTAAGTTTAAACACCAATAACTTCACATTATCGCAAAATTATACTGAAGCTAGTAATTTAGGTATATATAAAATTGAAGCCCAATATTTCAACGAGACGACGGTTAATTTAGATATTGCAGATTCATTTATTTACAACGACAACATGACTCTAAACATAACATCTGACAAATTGCTATCAACCTTCCAAGCTATAATTGTATATATAAATTTCACTGATGGTGTCGAATCAGATTATACACAGGTAAGACTGCTCGATAATGCGATCTCCAACTATCCAGAATTAGAGTGGACCAAGAACGATTCAATTTTTATAACTTACGATTATTACGATTTTAGTTATCAACTATTATATGAAGATGCCGAGGTCGGTACAGAAACTTCGGAGTTTATTTACCTTGACTATATAAGAAACGATAAATTCGTAGTTTTCCAACAAGAATATGATGAATATTATGACGAGTTTTATGATTATTATTATATAGATTATAACGGACAGTATTCAGAATTCCAAGCCTTTGAGGAGGTTGATGATACACGGTCGGTTCTTGATCTAAAGGATTTTAATATGGATGGAGTTTATGAGTACGTAGTCCAGAGAGAAGACATAACAGGAGACGGTACGTATGATACAGCTAAATATGGGTCTATGGATACTAATGGCGAGCTCTCGTTCCATACATCTATCCAGAGGGCAACTACAACAGAGCAATTCACTCAAAAGTCTAGGGATGCCAAAGAGACAGGTAAATATCTCCTAAACAATATGAATTATATTGACCAATTCAATTCAATTTTTGCTACACGTGATATTAGCAGCTGGGTGGAAATTATCGAAAATATTTTCGAAGCATATGATATTGAAGCAAAACGCGAGATTAAAACAGAGACGACTACATATAGCAGAATTGACAAGGACGTGACTATAATACAAAAGGATAACGATGGCGACGGTGTTATAGACAGTGAAATAATTTACGAGCAAATTTTCTCCAGCGTTCACAGTACAACGCACACGACTGAGAGAACAGATATATATTGGACGCTTAAAGATGTAGACAAATATGAATCAGAAGGTTGGGATTTTGTCACGGATTCATTATATAATGCACATCAAGCAATTCGCGACGCGATGGGTGAACTTTATCCAGAACAACATGAATATATGAAACAATACTTAGAATTTCAATTAAAAGAAACTGACGTCGACTTAACATTCTACTTCCGCGATTTTGTCGATGGAGAATTGTCCACCACCAGGATATATAAAGATACCTTCCCAAATGAATTTACAGAGGCTTATGACTTGGAAAATAATTTAAAACCCATTTATAACACTAAGAGCGGTGTTGAATCTTCTATAGTTGACACGGACAGCCTAATGTCACTAACTCATTTAACGGACTCAATACCGGCTGTGTTTGACTCAAAGACCACTATTTCGGCGGATGGTCAAATAACGAAAGCGAGCATTTTAACATCAGTTGAAAATATTAGGATTCCAGGAGGTCATAACACATGGAACGGCTTTTCAGATGATGGAGTTGATATGGAAGTAATAAAGACCACCCCTCGAGATGGAGTTTATTACGATAATAATTTAGCATATTCTCCAGAGAAAACAGACGGCTCTTACTATTATGTGGACGGAGACGACGACGGTAAGTTCGAAACCATACTAGTTGCAGATATAGAGGGAGAGATTATAGCCATTGGCTTTGATTACGATGGAGACAATTACTTATTGCCTAATAAAAGACAAATTGTCAGGCAGCACCTATTAAAAACCAGTTTGTCAAAGGACAAGGGTCCGTTTACTCCTAAAGCGTTCTTTGACCACATGCTAATCGATTATCGAGATAAAGATAATTTTGACGGAATCTCATTAGAAAGAACTTTCTCAGACTCGCTTTTTGACGTCTGGAAGCTTGAGTATAAGGCAGGTTCCACAGAATTATTTGATGAAATGACCGAAATTACGTTTAATACATTCATGCAATCTCTTACTATGGATCAGTTTATAGCAGACGTTGCTTGGCAAGTGGAGGCAGTTATTATCTCGCAAATAGTGGGTATATTTGCAACTCAAGCAGGAGCGACTTTAACCTATGCGGCACTTAACATAATGAAAGGCTTCATTGATAAGGCAGAGCAAGACAATATAATTCGTGCAAAGAGGCTTCTTGATGAGAGCTATAAAAAATCGAGAACAATTTCAAAGCAATGGATCGTAGATGATTGGTTTGGCGATATGATGACAACTGCTCTGATTGGGAGCCCATTCGGCGTATATGCTCCGGTTCAAGTAATGACTAGAGAATTCGAGTATAAAGGGGTGATTGTGCTCGCACCGGCAGATATAACTTCCGGTAAGACTGAAATTAACCCTCTCGGGTTTCTTACGTCCTCTTTAAGTATAGTCACAGGGAGTTCTTCAGGCGCGAAGATGAACAAAATAAATCTGGACTATTCCCTTCAGACGAGGAATTATCCATCATGGTCCAGTGTAAATGACTATCGGGTTTTCAGCTTGCTTTTCTTAGGTGAGCAAGGGACCGAGCATACCTACTGGCAAAACTCTATAACGTACATGGAAGACATTATTTTCCAGAGTACCAAGACAAATGATGAGGATGAGGAGTTCAATAAAGTTCTTCCCTACATGTACAATTATTACCCTCTATTGACATTTACGAATGATGAGAATTTAAAAGTTCCTGAATTTTACGAAGGTGCGCCTTTAGTTGTATCTGATGATAAATTTGACTCACTAAAGAATGAATACCATAAAGTCTTTAAGGTGTGGCAAGAAAACTCAGAGCATGTCCAAATTATCCCTGACAAAAGCAAGTTGGATTTTAATTCCGAGGTTGAGTTTATTAATGTTTATTTAGGTTCTTATGATGATGATAAAGAAGAATATAAAACAGAGAGGATTTTACCTTCCCTTTTTAGCGTAGATTTCTCATTTAATTCACATACAGGAGTTATTACCTTAGATGAAAGCACAATTGATTTGTTTAATTTTGAGCTTGATTTGTTTAAAGACCAGAAAGATCACATCTTTATAGTTTTGGAAGCAAATATCGGAAAATACAAATCCGTCGAGGATGCTGGTGAAGATGATGACGGACATGAATTATCTAAAGTAGCAGTTATGCAGTCAATCCAAGCCAGCGTCTTGGAGTACTATTATCAAAGCCACTTGGCCACACAGGCGCAAAATCAACTTAATGAGATCGGTTATACTGTTTTGATAACCCTCGCAAGCACGCTCTGTACTGGGGGCATCAGTGGCAGTCTATTAAAGGAACCTCTTGAAGAAGTGTTTATCGATCCACTTGTAGAAGCAATTGCGGTAGGATTTACGGAATTATTTACCGATGACGAGTATGTCGCAATCGTGACGTCATGTTTGGCAGAATCGGGAAGAGAAGCTGCCAGCGGGTCTATTAGTAAGAGTAAGACTAATACTGATACTGATATTAATACTGATGCTAATACCGATACTAAAAATTCGGCTCAAGAAGCAAAAGAAGATTTAGAAAATGAGAAAAAAGGAGATCTTAAATGGAAGAAAGTACTACGAGTCGTATTGCCGGCAGTTGCCATATTCGCGACAGCGGCAACCGGCATTGGAGCGATCGCCTTCTTCGGTACTATGGCAACGGCGTCAACCTTAGGTCCAAAGCAAGGTATAAGAGATTCTTTCAAGGATATGATTGGCGGCAAAAATAAGGGAGATGCCAAAGTTAATGATAAGGAAGATGCTGGTGCTGAGCCAGACGACAAATCAGATTCAAATAAAAAGCGTAAGATCCTATCCCGCGTCTTGAAGGCGGCAGCGTACGGCGGAATTATGTTCGGCGCCGCTATTTTAGGAAATCCAACAACCGTATTAACACCTGTCGGGAAAATGATCATGATGAGTTCCGGGCAAATTCCGATACCTCGTGCCGACATGCTTTCTAAAACAGTAAACTTACAAAAGATGCCCAGATACAATATAAAATCATCCGGTAAAACTGTGGTTCCAAAAACTGGACCCACTCAGCTAAACTTAGCCGGTTCTGGTACTGATATGAAACCAGTTAAAGTAAGCACTAGTAGAACAATGCAAGTTCAAACAAGCTATCAAACAAGTAGTATTGACTCAACAGCCTTGAAAATAGTATTGAGCACAGGCATGGTAACAGCAATGACAGGGTCGATAGGCGGTCCACTATATAGGAGAGTTACCGAACAAAATCAGAAAAAAGCGGTCAAGAGAGCTTATGAAACAGATAAGAAAAAATTAATCAAAATTCAGCTTGAGAATTTAAGAAAGTACCAAGTAGCCGAATTAGTAAGTTCAAATAAGCCACACCAAGAGAAGATAGAAAAAATTAAGAATTTGCTTGCTAATTTTGAGGGCTTAAAGTCCCCAAAGCAAGGAGTTTACAAGGCTCAGTATTTCGAGAAAGCACTTGAATCTTTAATTGAAGGTCCAAAATTACTTCACGGCGGTATGTCTGCTGTTTTTAGCAATATCAATTTTTACAGAAAGCTTATGTCCGACTTAAAGAGGCTAGGTTTTGTTGTGATAGAAGTTGCAGACAATGAAAAAGTTCATTTCTTGACTGAAAAAGGTTTGACCGCCTATTTAAGAATTAAAAAATTACAACAGAACAGTATAAAAAAAATCGACACTAATTCTGATTCTGGACAAATACTTGCTCAAACAAGTCTAAATTTGATTAGTACATTAAAAGCAAAATTAGAAGACGGTTTTGTTACAGATGCAGGTTTGGCTAACAAAATTATTAGGTTTGCAATTGAACAATTAAAGAATAAACATCCCAGTAATGCCATGAAAAAGATAATAAATGCAATGATGCTGGATAATACGTATGAAAACGGGATTCCCGCATTAGAAATTTTGCTTGAAAGAATTAACAGAGAAAAAGATAAAGGAGAAACCTTTATGGTAGAAGTCATCATCAAGGCCATACTTAAGACTTTTGTACCAAATTGGGATGGCAATTTGGACACAATTGACAAAATTGATATTTCTATGGATCCTGAAAGGTTAAGTAAATTAAGTAAAGAAGACCAAGAAAGAAACAAAAGACTAAGTGAGACTTTATATAATTGGGAGAGAATAAGCTCTTTTGAAGGTCTAGAGGCTGACAATACTTTCAAAAATTTTATGATAAACGCTTTTAAGCAGATTGAACCGGTATTATACACAACTGGTTATGTGAACCCTACCAAAAAGGGTGAAATTAATCCCGGTCTTTTAACTACCGAGGCAAATAATATTAAAAGTGGGCAAACAGGAGAGATGAAAAGATTCCCTTCAATCTTGGATTATCTTGATACTTTTGAACTCGATACTGTCTATATCAATAATAAAGGCGAATTTAATTCTCTTTTTGATATTATCGACTCAATTGTTGAACAACATAAATATCTTGATTTCGACGCCATTTACTTAAAACAGCATGATGAGGCACTTAAGATCTTCTATGAGGAGATTAAACATTATGAAGATTTTGATGATGGTCTTAGAGCCGGTATTTACTCTATCTTAACATATTCTCAGTTTATCACTGCAAACCTCGCCAAAGAGAAGAATTCTGATTTAAACAATATTATTAATTCTCTGGCCATATCTTCCAACTTAAAGGATACGGCCAAAGACCAGAATCAATTAAAAGTCCTAAGAAAATTGATATCATACTTAGGCGGTTCTAATTCAAAGCTAACTGAAACTATGCAGAATACCTTTACAGATAAAGCTTTTAGAACCGCCTTTGTTATTCTGTTTAACGAAAGAAATGATTTACCTGACTGGGGCTTCACAAACCTTTTTAATCAAAAGAAAAAAATCATCGATAATATTAATAACGATAAGACTTTTATAGAGGAGCTAGCATCGTATGGATTGACGCAAGCAACAATAAGAGATCAGCAGAATGGATTAAAATGGAATAGCCGAATTAGTATGTTTAAAAAGGCTGTGTCCAATATTATAGAAAGCGGAGAGTTCAAACGCCTAATAGTCTCTACATCAGGCAATAAAATAAAGCTTGCCTATAGAAATAAAGAAATGGTTCGCCAACAAAAATATTTAGAAGGAGAACAAGTTTTTTGGACATTAAAAGGAGGAAATATTAGAAAAAACATCATCAAACCTGATCAAGTTATACTTAAAAAGAGAAGCGAGTTGAATGAAAAAGAAAAAGGGCGTTTAGGTCTCAGTAAGGATTCAAAATCTTTCTCAAATTATAAATTAAAAGGTGAGATATTTGTAGTTACCAATAAGAAAACTGGGGAAAACGCTTTTTGGATAAAAAGGTCTGAAGTTAGCACCCCTCCTTCCGGTTATGAAATGGGATTAAGAATTCTAGATGAAGGTGTCGTGGATGAATTAGTAGCGAGAGACGGTCGTGCCACGGAAGGGCTCCTCGAAATGGTTGCCAACCAGTATACAGTTGATAACAATGGTAAGTTAAATTTAAGAAGTGGTTTAATCCCTAACCAGCTGAAAGGTGATTTAAAATATTATCATGTAGAACAAAATGACAAAATCAGAATTGTTAACCCTTATCCTATGAGTTCAGCTATAATTTTTAAAAAGGTAGGTGACGGCGACACTGACTGGGCCTTGGTATCTGGGAATGAATATACAGCAACTTATAGTGCAGGTGATAAAATATTGGATGTTCATTATAAAGGCAGTTCTAAAGAACAAATCAAAATTGTTTATAGTACCACAGATACCCTTGAACATCAATTACATTCATTAACTAGTGATGATAGCTTTATTCTTAATTCACTTTTTGAAAATCTTTTAGATTACCAAGTTTACGTGCGGGAGGATTTAATAATAGATGGTGATGAGGGATTTATCTACAGAATGTTTGGGGAGTTAAAAGATATGAAAGATGACGGTTTACCACCAATTCACTATGTTAAAGGTCAAGTAACAGATGAATATTTAGGTTATAGAAGAATTACCAAAGAATTGTTCACGTCACTCTATTTTGAATCAGAAATAGACACAATTTTTGAATGTGAAAGAGGTACTATTTTACTTTTACCTGACGGTAATCTATTAGCCTTGAAAGATGGTGGTGATAGCGTTTACGTTATTGAAGGTTTACCATTTTTCTTAACCACGTCAGAAACAAGACCAAATTCAGCTAAAGATGAGGTAACTTCGGGCACATCAATTAACCTATTGAGTTCCTGGAGTTCATTCAAAGATCTCTACACTTGGAGTAAACCTGAAAAAAGAAGGTTTGAAATCGATCAAAAAGTAAAGGATAACATTATTACAATTCAAAATTTAGTAAAAACACTTTACGAAGAAGGAATTGATTTATCGGAAACAGATATTCTTCTCGGAGTAGACTTAGAATTATTATCTGACTATCTTATTAATGAAGAAATGGTGCTAAATACGCCTAATATAGAAGGACTTATTGATATCATTAAATCCGACAAAAGGGAAGAAATATATATTCCACCTCAGATATTTAAAATTATAAATAAAATCAGTGTGGAAGAAGTATCTTTACAATTTAGTGCAATATCAGGTATTTATAATAAATTAATAACAGAAAAAGATAAAACTAAGAAGGTTAATTTACTCGCTGAGGCTTTGGGAATTGGTGCGGACCAAAAGCTTCAAGAAATAGCTAACGAAGTTGTTAAAAAAATTGGACCATTTATTTTTAAAATGATTCTCGCAGATTCTATTATTATGAAAACTGATGGAACATTTATTATAAAAACTTTACCTAAAGATAAGGCATTAGAGCTTTTAGGTTCTCTTGCACACAGCACAAGTATAACACTTTTGCTTGATCTCATATGCGGCAGCCGGCTAAAAATTGGAAGGTATTTCATTAATATAGAAAATAAAATGAGTCTCCAAAGAAATACTTTAGAGAAATTATTTGAAAGATTAGCTGGAAAGGATAAAGATGAAGGGATGAGAGGTATCTTAAGGGACAAGCTAACCAACGACTTTTTATTTGAATTCTTTGCTGCCATAAGGGAAGCTATATATAAAGAGTACAACGAAAAAATAGCTAGCGAAAATGGGCTGTCTTATAATCAAAAAAGAGCGATTCTCAAAAGTTATATAAACAGATTTTTAAACATTCCGCTTACTCAAAGTCAACCATCTTCAATATTGGAGCAAATAAAAAATGATCTATCGAAATATCAATCAGGGGAAAGAATTTTATCATTCGATTTTATAGGAACGGAAGGACCAGATGCAGGCGTAGAGCATGCTCTCAGAATTAATCTCGATAAAGTCTTAGAAAACTTTGTACCTATGCGTGTAGAAAAGTTTACAGGAAAACAACATTATCTAAACAGTATAGTCCTTGAGAATTATAATAATTTTAAAACTAATCTTGAAAAAACGCTTAAAACTATTGCGTCCTATGATAACGATAGAATCTATTTCAAAATCCGTCTTTGGGGTGATAGACTTTCAAAATACGGTTATTTTAATCCACAGTCGTTTGTTTTAGATTTCTCAGCAAGTGGTGATGATATAGCAAATGATTTAAACTTTAAGAGATTATATTTGGCTCTTCTAACGAATAATTTCGTTAATTTATATCATTCCGATGAGCTTCAAAAACCCTATGTAATTCAAAAACCCTATGCCCGTATTTCTCATTATGGATGTGTTTTACCATCAAATCTTTATGAGATCGCGCTTGATTTAACTATTAAAGAATTCTTCGCTTCCACAAAAACACCTAACTATATATCTAAAAAAGATGATAGTTTCTTCTTGCAGTCAATGGACAAGTATACTTTTTTTGATTATTACTTACGAATAGGTTCGGTTAATAGTAAGTTTAGATATTTAGACCAGTATATAGATTTCGAAGAAATTGGAAGAATCGCAAAGATGCAAGATGACAAAGGTTTAAAAAAGATTTTTAAACTATATAAAGATGGAAATAAAATAGAGCTTGTGAAGTTGTTTGAAGAAACATTTTTGATCCAAAAGATCGGACAGGCATATACTCAATATGGTACAGTTGATTTCACACTAAGAGAGGAAGACGTTGTCTTAAATGCATACCCTACTGGTTATGGTTCTGTTGATTTTGATATACACACACAAGATAAGTTTAAGAATGAGTATCTTCGTTATCATGATTTAGGGAAAGATTAATATGAAATATTCGATCATGAAATCATCTGACTCAGTATGAATATATATTCTATTTTATTATTATATACTCAATCAGTAAATTTTTCAGAAAAAACATCATGGTAATTAAAAATAAAACTATTTACAGAACTCGTCCAGAAGAGAATGAAAAGAGAGTCAAAATTGAAAAGTATTGTGATTGGGGAACTATTGAAAAAACTGATAAGGATGGGTTTGTACTTGAACTATACCTTGTGCTTAACAAAGATCTCAAAGGCGATCATTTCTTTTTTCCTAAATTAGAAAATTTAACTATTTATGGTGAGGGTTTTAAACTTCAAAGTGCCAATTTCTTAAATCTCCATAAAAATTTGAAAAAACTCTGGATAAATAATTGCCAGCTTGAACTTATCCCGAAGCTTGATAATCTTAGAAAGCTTCAAGATTTATCATTAGCAAGAAATAAAATCCAAAGTTTAGATGAATTTAAAAATCTCTCAAACTCAAAAAGTCTACAAAAAATATTCCTTAATTTCAACCGCATAGATAATTTAGAGGGCATAGGTGCCCTTTTAGAATTGCCTAACTTAAAGACTCTTATTATTTGTCATAGTAGCATAAATTCTCTTGATGGAATTGAACAGCTAACCAATCATGAAAGTTTGGAAGAGCTAATTCTTGAAAATAATGAAATTACGGATCTTAACATTACGGCAAAAATCCCTAATCTAAAAAAAATAGATTTAGAACATAACCGAATTTCCAAAATCACGGCGCTCAGAAATTTACCATCTTTGGAACAAATTAATTTATCCTATAATGAAATTAAAACGATTAAAAACCTCGATAACCTGCCAAGCCTAAAGAAAATAACGGTGGGGTGTAATCCTTTAAAGGAGTTTAGAAAATTAGAAAGATTACCTTCATTAGAGACAATAGAATATCTCACTGTTACTGAGTGGGAGCGAGAGGAGTTTGACAAATTAAAAAGTTATTTAGATACTATTGGATTCTATTCACGCGAGCCTGAAAAAGAAATATTTCTTGACGCCGATACTGATTTTGATTATGAGCATTTTCTTAACATTTATAAGCGGGAGTGTGTCACTCAGTTTAAAGTAAATAAGTATCTCTCATTAAAGCTGATGTTAGATTCACGCATACGTAGCGAAACAATGATTTACGTGGATGGTATTCCATTTAAACAATGCTCTTTTTTACTTTTCACTGTTCCCACCAGCGATTTCGATAAAACTGACGTTATTAACTCCATCGATGAAGCCGCAAGTTTCCTTAACCCTATTATGGAAAATGGTCTTCCAGATTATCTTAAGCATGAGCTCAGACCAGAGGAGATCTTTTGGGGACACTGTTCAAATCTTCAAGCGTGGGCTGAACATGATTACGACACGCGCTTGATTTATAGGAACCTAGCATTTCCATTACTTAAAAAGTTGACAGAAGCCGGAGATCCAGTGGCGCTGAAAGTATTCAAAGAAGAGATTGCGAAGCGTTATTCAAGTGGAATTTCTTCCGTAAGGACATTTTTACGTGAAGAAGGATATCTAAAATTACTTTCCTCTGAGGAATTAAATTCAGCATCTGAGGAATTAAATTCAGCAAAATAATTCTCGAATTCTCCATTAATGTATCGAAAATGAGGTTTTAGAATTGAACCAATGCGAGATCGAAATTTTCTTTCTATTTTTTGACCATAAATAAAACATTTTTTTTTGTCGTGGCCATTTTCACTAATAGCATGAGCAGGACAATTTTTCTCGCATTTACGG
>SDBV01010179.1_pt1 | contig 12366 bp, 11 predicted proteins | sample 2277081 | NCBI WGS metagenome assembly SDBV01 (sample SAMN10402039, study PRJNA504765) | marine sediment metagenome | isolation source: marine sediment core GS10_PC15, 223 cmbsf | place: Arctic Ocean: Southern Knipovich Ridge | collected 2010 | reverse complement strand
GGCGCATCGTCCAGGCCGTCCGCTTCAACCTGCGCGACGCCTACGTCTCGCCGGAGGACATCGCCGCCGTCGCCGCCGACGCCCTCGTCCCACAGCTCTCCGACTGGCTGATGAAGTTCTTCATCCGCCCGGGCCGCCGCCCCCTCTACGACGTGACCTTCAAGCGCGAAGTCACCTCCGAAGAGTCCGCCGAAACCGAATCTTAGCGCCGGTAAGCGCGCATTCGCGCCGGTCGATGCCCCATCTCGCTTCGTAGTCGTAGCGGCATGCCTTCAGGCTTGCCGGGGTGGGGCTGGGCGAGTGCCTATTCCCGCTAAGCGCGCATCCGCGCCGGGTCGATGCCCATCTCGCGGCACCAGGCCGTGTACGCCACGGGCGAGATCTCTGACGGCTTGATCTCGCTGCGGCCGCCCCAGAACACGTTCGTGTACGTCACCGGCATCCCGTACGAGGCCAGGTGCTCGTCGATCGCCGCCTTGTGCGCCAGTATCAGCTCCTTGTCGGTGCCGTGCGCCACGCCCATGATGTTCACGTCGTTGAACTCGGCGCCCGCCTCGCGCCAGTAGCAGTGCGTCAGGATGTGGTGGCGGCCTACCTCGCGGCCAGCCTCCTCTTCGCGGCCCTCGGGCACCGCCCAGTGGAACAGCGCATTGTAGCGTGTCACTCGCTCGCCCGAAGCCGTCTCCTTCACGTGCTCCAGGAACGTGGAGAAGCGCCCGATCAGCCGCTGGTCGTGCAGCGACTCCGCCACAGCGAAGAACGTCTGCAAGTCCACTCCGGCCTCTGAGGCGCGGGCGCGCCACGGATCGCGGACGATCTCCTCGACCGTGAACTCTCGCTTGAGCGCCGTCAGCACCCGCCACTCGCCGTTCGTCAGATCGACGACCTCCGGGTACATCACCTCCGCTGGCTTGTCCGACTTGTCGCCCGGCTCCATCCCGCGGCGCCGAGTGTGACCGACGCCGAGCACGAAGAGCGCCTTCGCCGGCATCAGCCGGTAAGCCTCGGCGTCCGTTTGAGCGGCGAGGAAGTTGCAGTGTGAGCGCATGTCGAAGCCCTGAGGCACCTTCACGGTCGTCCACAGCTTGTACTTCGAGCCGGCCGTCGCCGTCTCCGTCGTGCGGATCACCACGTGGCCGCTGAAGGGGTCGCGCTGGAACATGAAGTCGAACGCCTGCTGCAGCCGCTCCTGCGGTACCTGCCAGGCGACGAGCGAGCCCTGTGCCAGGTTCGTCGACATCAGCGTTTGTCGCACCCGCCGGATCGTTCCCGCCTCCAGCAGCGCGCCGATGCGTTCGATCACGTCATCCAGCGGCACGTCCGAGCGCCGGGCGATCTCCGCGAAAGGATCGCGTTGGAACCCCTCGAGGTTGTCTTCCGCCACCTCGAGGATCGCCGTGTTGACGGGATCCGTCAGTTCGAGCGGGATCGGGACCGGCGCCGGGACCGCTTCCTGAGTCACGAGTAGCGCTCTTCCTTAAATGGGTCGCCTCGCATGTGGTATCCGTAGCGTTCCCAGAAACCGGGCTCGTCCCTGGAAATGAACTCCAACCCCTTCACCCACTTCGCGCTCTTCCAGAAGTAGAGGTGCGGCACGAACAGCCTGCACGGACCGCCGTGCTCCGGTGCCAGCGGCTCGCCCTCGTAGACGTACGCCAGCAAGTTCTCGTCGCGGATGAAGTCGTCGAGGAGCAGGTTCGTAGTGTAGCCGCCGTTACAGTGCGCCATCACCGCCTTCGCCTCCGGCTTCACCTTCACCTGCTTCAGCAAATCGGGGATGGAGACGCCCTCGAAGTTCGTGTCCATCTTGCTCCACGTCGTCACACAGTGGATGTCGGTGTGCACCTTCGTCCGGGGCAACGCCGTCAGCCCCTCCCAGTCCAGCTCCAGCTCCTCTTCGACGAGGCCGAAGATGCGCAGACGCCAATCGTCCGTGGAACCGCGCGGCGTACCGCCGTGTGTCAGGACCGGCCAGTTCTCGACGACCTTCTGGCCGCCGGGGAGCCGGTCACCGTATTTCTCGCGGTCCTTTGCGCGCCGGGACCGGATATCAAATACCATCAGGCATCCTTCTCGCTATGGGGGGGTATGTCTAAGCTTAGCATGCGCTCAGCCGCCGTGACAGGCAGCTTTCCCAACCTTCGCGCGTGAGCGGCGCACCCTCGTGACGTATCATCGAAACGGATGAACACCCTCGATGCCGCGCCCGAGTCGGGCGGCTCCGCACCGCGACACACGGCGCTCCATCGCTGGGCGTTCTGGGGCGCCGCCGTGGCCGTCGTCGCCGCCGACCAGGTTACGAAGACGCTCATCCGCACGTTCATGGACCGGGGCGACACCTGGCCTTCCGATGACTGGCCCGTGCGCATCAAGTACGTCACCAACACCGGCGCTGCGTTCGGCATCCTTCAGGACCAGGCGGTCTTCCTCACCGTGATGGCCTTTATCGGCCTCGCCGCCATCTATGTCTACTACCGGTATCCGCCGTTCCAGCATTGGGTCGCCACCCTGGCGATCGGCATGATGCTCGGCGGCGCCGTCGGCAACCTCGTGGATCGCATCGCCCGCGGCCGCGTCACCGACTTCATCGACTTCCCGCGCTTCCCCTCGTTCAACGTCGCCGATTCGTCGATCACCGTCGGCGTGGCGATCATCATCATTGGTTACGTCTTCCTCGAAACGCGCAAGGAAGCGCCCGCGCCGGCCGATGCGGACGGTTGACCTTGTCTCCGAGGCGGCCGGCGAGCGTATTGACACGCTCATCGCCAGGCGCCTGCCGGAACTCTCGCGCAGCCACGTCCGCAAGCTGATTGACGCCGGCTTCGTCACCATCGACGGTCGTGTGCCGAAGCCGTCCGAGAAGCCCTCGATCGGCGCGCAGCTCCGGGTCGAGATCCCGCCACCGGAGGAAATGACCCTCGAGCCCGAGGACATCCCGCTGACGGTCATCTACCAGGACGCCGACATCATCGTCGTCGACAAGCCGCCCGGCCTCACCGTCCACCCGGCGCCGGGCCACCCCGGTGGCACGCTCGTCAACGCCCTCCTTGCCATCGTCCCGGACCTTCAGGGCATCTCCGGCACGCTACGCCCCGGCATCGTCCACCGCCTGGACAAGGACACATCCGGCCTCATCGTCGTCGCCAAGAACGACCGCGCGATGCGCAGCCTTCAGGCGCAACTCAAGGCGCGCCTCGTGCACAAGACCTACCTTGCGCTCGTCGAGGGCGTTCCGGATCCGCGCCAGGGTGTGATCGAGGCGCCGTTGGGACGTCACCCGAAGAACCGCAAGAAGCAGGCCGTCGTCGCCGGTGGCCGCGAATCGATCACCCGGTACAAAGTGCGAGAAATCTTGCCCGAAAACCGCACACTGCTCGAAGCCGAGCCCGTCACCGGCCGCACCCACCAGATTCGCGTACACCTCGCCGCCATTGGCCACCCGATCGTCGGCGACGTACTCTACGGAAAGCGCTCAGACGTCGTCGGTCGCCAGTTCCTGCACGCCGCGCGCCTCGGCTTCAACATGCTCAGTGGCCGCGAAGTGGAGTTCGAGTCACCGCTGCCGCCCGACCTCCGCGTCGCACTCGATCAGCTGCGCGCCTAGGGCGCTCCAGCCACTGTCTACGCGGTTGGTGAACTCTTCAAGGTTCTGGGGCCGCAGATCGAAGACCAGCACAGCGTCCAGCGCCTTCTGCGGCATTCCGATCTGCGGACGACCCTGCGCTACATGCACCTCGTGAGCGGCCAGCTGCAGGAGAAGATGCAACTCTATTCGCCACTGTCAGGGGTCGATGAGCAGCGGAGGCGGACGGTGCCCACGCGTCTTCGAAGGGTGAAGTAGGGCTCTATCTCCAGACCCCAGGGAGTTCATCGAACAGGCGCGAGCGGCTGCCAGAGTTGCATAAGACCTGGATCAGAAACGGGGGCAAGACCATACCTCCGAACACTAACATTGGCACTGGACTCGTTTTCTGGGGGCAGGTCATTGCCGTTGCATCGTACAATTCTCGTGGACCGGAATCGTGGCACGACAAGTTGGCCAGCTCGGACGTTCTGAAGAGGGAGCAATGATATGTCGCGCAAATCGGAAAAGCCCTGTTGGAAGGCGCGTTCCGCACTGTACGCCGTGGCTGTTCTGCTTGGAGTGTTGTTGGCCTTCCTAGGCCACCAGGGTGCCACTGCCCTGCCACTTCATGGTGTGTCGCTGCCACAGGGCGCTGTTACCGCCGTTCCAGAAACGCTGCTCCTTCCGCAAGACGATTTCGATCTCCAACGCCAATCACAGGAAGAGCGGGTGTACTACGCAGGAGATCCCCTACTTTGGGTGTTGGTGATGGAAATTGGCGCGGTGTTGGTCGCTTTTGGCCTGGGTGCCTGGTCTTTCATTTCAGGCGGCGCCGCGCGTAGGGCAATCGAAAAGCTCGGTCTCAGCAGATGCCTCTGGTTCGGAACGATCTGGCTCGCCGTTTTCGTTGTCGCGACCAGCGTGGGCAGTGTGATATTGACCAGCACCTTTGAAACGAGAAGCGACTTCGGCCTTCTGCTTTTGGTCCTCAACGCTGGGGTCGGAGCTGGTGTCGCGGGCTCGGTGCTGTACCGGGCGATCGGCTCAAGCAGTCGCGACCTCATATTCCCCGACGCTCTCAGCATCAGGCAGGAACGCCGAAAAATTCTTTATGAAGACGAGTTGAAGAGAGCCTCAAAGTCGACTGATGATGGGAAGTGGGAAGATGCGATATTGGAATGGGGTAACGTGATCCGCGGACTGCCTAACATGGCCAGCGCTGAGAGGGCCAGCGCCTACGAGCGCCGAGCATATTGCCATGGCCAGGCGGGTAACAGAACGCAGCAACTCGAAAACCTTAGGAAGGCACTCGCGCTAGCAGGGAATGATGGTGAAAGGGCAGAATTAGAAAAGGCTATCGCCGATCTGGATAGCGGCTTGTAGTTTTGATTTTGGAAATCGCTAGCTTAGCCAGAAATTGGGTTGCTGACCGTTTCCCATGGAGCTGTCAAGCCTGTGGGGTGCCAAAATGTCATCCGTATCTGGACTGGGTTGACGCGCTGAGCTGGTTTGGCCAACGTTGAGGCGATATTTCTCCACGGAGGTCTACCATTGCTCACCTATTTGAGCTACACAGGGCCGGTAGTCCGCCGATAACGACGCTATGGGCCCGAATCGCCATCCCATAAGGTTGACCGCGAGGCCATGATTCAACCCCCTCGCAACCGTATTCTGGCCACGCTGCTAGGAGGTGGTGTCGGGAGATGGACGCGAGAAGCTCGCGTTCGTTCTCCGAAAGGGGGTGGTCTGAATGGAGGACTCTAAGTTCCCGATGCATTCCGCCTTCCGCGATCCAGCCACTGTCTACGCGGTTGGTGAACTCTTCAAGGTTCTGGGGCCGCAGATCGAAGACCTGGACAGGGCTTCGGCTGCAATTCGCAAGACCTTGTACGAGGTTCGGCGACTCCTGAGGAAGGACTAGCCAAGGGCTGTTGCGCCGACTCCCGTCACCCCTCCTGCAGCCCCAGGCCCCAATCCGCAAGAGGTGGCGATTAGCTGCCGGGCGGCTTGCCCGCGCCGATCGGCGTCACGCCCGTAGCGTAGATGTAGATGCGGTCGTAGAAGCGCGCCAGCACCGGCTTGTGTCCTTCCGCCTCCAGCTCGCGGATGTGGCGCCCCATCACCGCGCCGTAGCCCTTCAGCGGCAGCGTCTTGTGGTACCAGTAGTCCTCGCCGTTCCAGACGAGCTTCACCGCCGGCTCGACCTGCCCGTACTCGATGTACGGCAGCTCCATCCCGTCCGTCGCCAGCGTCGACAGCTGCCCGTCGTGGACCTCGTGCACACCTTCCATCGGCTGCAACGATAGCCGCTCACCCTCCTCACGAGCAAGCGCCGTGAGCCTTAGCGGCTCGCTTGCTAGAATGTCCGCATGCCCGTACGCACCCGTTACGCACCCAGCCCCACCGGCGATCCACACCTCGGCAACATCCGCACCGCCCTCTTCGCCTGGCTCCTCGCGCGGCACCATGGCGGCCAGTTCCTCCTCCGCATCGAGGACACCGACCGCCAGCGCCTCGTTCAAGGCGGCGTCGAGGCGCAGATGGAAACGCTGCGCTGGCTCGGCATCGACTGGGACGAGGGCCCCGACAAAGGCGGCCCGCACGCGCCCTACACCCAGTCCGAGCGCCTCGACATCTATCAGGAGCACGCCAGCCGTCTGCTCGCCAGCAACTGGGCCTACCGTTGTTACTGCTCGTCCGAGCGCCTCACCGAGGTACGAAAGGCGCAGCAGGCCCGCAAGGAGCCGCCCCGCTACGACCGCCACTGCCGCGACCTCTCGTCCGACGATCGCGCTCAGCGCGAGGCCGAAGGCGCGCCGGGGGTCGTCCGCTTCAAGACGCCGCTGGACGGCGAAACCCTCACTCACGACGACCTCCGCGGCGAGGTCTCCTTCGCCAACGACACCCTCGACGACTTCGTGATCCTCAAGTCGGACGGCTACCCCACCTACCACCTCGCAGCCATCGTCGACGACCACCTGATGGAGATCACGCACGTTCTCCGCGGCGAGGAGTGGATATCCAGCCTGCCCCGGCACGTCCTCATCTACCAGGCGTTCGGCTGGGAGCCGCCGGTCTTCGTCCACGTCTCGCGCATCCTCGGCAGTGACCGCGCCAAGCTTTCCAAGCGCCACGGCGCCCACGCCGCGCTCACCTATCGCGAGATGGGCTACCTGCCCGAGGCGATCGTCAACTTCCTTGCCCTCCTCGGCTGGTCGCTCGACGACAAGACAGAGATCATCGACCTCGACACGCTGATTGCGGCCTTCGATACCGGTCGCCTGCTCACCAACCCGGCCGTCTTCAACGCCGAAAAACTCGAGTGGATGAACGGCGTCTACATCCGCAACCTGACGCCGGAAGGTTTGGCCGAGAGGGCGCGACCGTTCCTCGAAAGCGCCCTCGGCCGGCCCGTCGACGCCGGGAAGCTCGCACGGATCGCCCCGCTCATCCAGGAGCGCATCAAGACGCTGACCGATGTTGTCGAGATGGCGGACTTCTTCTTCACCGAAGGCCCGCTTGACTACGAACCGGCGGCTCTCCTCGGCAAGAAGTCCTTCGCCGGCGAGGGACAACGCGCCGCTGAAGCGCTGGCGAGCGTCATCGCAGCCGTCGAGACGCTAGACGGCTGGAGTCACGAGGCGTTGGAAGGCGCGGTCCGGCCGCTGGCCGAAGAGATGGGGGTGAAGGCGGGCGAGCTATTCGCGGTCATCCGCGTCGCCGTCACCGGCAAGACCGCCGCCCCGCCGCTCTTCGAAACGATGGCAGTCCTCGGCCGCGACCTCTCCCTGGAGCGACTCAGCGCCGCCCGCGACCGGCTCGCCTGAGCGTCAGGCCGCCGCGATCAGACGCCCGCGGACGATCTGCCGGTGCGTGTAGTCGGCCCCGATGAAGTCGTCCGTCAGGTATCTCTCGCCGCCGCACGTGATCAGCGTCACCACGTCCTCGCCGGCCGGCAGCATCCACTTCTGTGCTGTCTGTGCCGTTGGCTCTGCCAGCACGCTCTCGGTGACTTCATAGATCAGTTGGCTGCCGTCCTCGCGCTGGATGCGTATGCGGTCACCGGTCTCCAGCTCGCCCAGCCGCTTGAACACCGCGTCGCCGTTCCATGTGACGTGTCCGGCAAACACCGCGTTCTCGCCGTTGCCCGGATAGGACGAGAAGTCGTACCACGCCACCAGGTCAGCATCGTATGGGACCCGTGGCGCGGCGTTCTCGTCCAGTCCGAAGACGGACACAGGCGCGTCAACGCCGATCTTGTCGATCACCAGCCGGAAAGGCTCCGTGCCCGCTGTCTCAGCCTGCTGTGGCTGCTGAGTATCGTCTGCTGCCGCTGGTGCCGCCACCGGCTGTCCGGGTCGCACCCAGATCAGCTGCGACGGGTCGTTCCCTTTGTAGGCGAACTCGTACGCGGCCAGTCCAATCATCCCGATTCCGACAAGCAGAAACATCGACGCCAGTATCACGTAGAGGCGTCGCTTGCCGGTGTACTTGTAGCGGGATCGGGTGCGTCGAGACGGCATTCCTGATTAGGGTAACGTAAGCTCGCCGGTCAAGGTTGCTGGGTCTACGGCCGATTTGCGAAATTCGCGCTAAATCAGCCGCCGGCGTTGACAGCGTCCGGCAGCGTCTCCGTTAGCGCGGCCCGGACAACGAGCCGGTACGGGTACTCCCCGCCGTACACCGGGTCGCCCGTGTCGACAAAGTCGCCGTCGCAGGTGATGATCGTGATCACGTCCTCGTCCGTCGCGCGCATTACCTGCAGCGACTCAGGGTCGTTTGCGTCCACCTGGAAGACATCGTTCACCACGTACGTGAGTTCCGTCCCGTCTGGTCCCACCAGCTTGATCTCGTCACCGTTCGTCACCGAGGTGAGAGAGTAGAATACTCCCGGCCCAAACCACGTCACATGCCCCGCGAACACGGCGTTGCTCCCCGTGCCGGGCTCTGCCGAGAAGTTGTACCAGGCCACGACCTCCGCCGCGCCCGGACCCGTCGGTACTACGGGCACAGCGTTCGGGTCCAGGCCGTAAGTGTCGACCTGCGCGTTGACGCCCAGCTTGTCGATGATCATCGCGTAGGCGCCCTCGTCAAGCGGCGGCTCGGGCACCGGCGTCGGCGATGGTGTCTCGGTGTCGGACGCCGGCGCTAACGTCGGCGTCGCGCTCCGGGTGACGATAGGCAGTTCGCCCAGGTCCCGCAGCTCAATGTCGGTCTCACTCTCTCCGCTGAACGTTGAGATGCCGGCGAACGCGATCAGCGTCACGCCGACGAAGAAAGCCAGCCCGCCCAGCACGAGAACTGCTTTTCGTGTGAGGGGCGCTTCCGTAAAGAATGACATCGTTATCGTGCGGCGGTTTCGCTGCCTAGCATCTATTATAGACGCACGGACCTGCTGACCCCGTCTGCAAATAGAAACGCGCCAGCGCACACAATGGATGCAAAATCGCCCGAAATCGCCGGAATTACCGCCATAAACGGTCTACTCGTCGGCCATTCGACCGATCTCGGCGCCGCAACCGGCTGCACAGTCGTCCTCTGCCCCGCCGGCGCTGTCGCCTCCGTCGACGTCCGCGGCGGCGCCCCGGCCACGCGTGAGACTGACGTTCTGCGCCCCGGCAACCTCGTCGACCGCGTCCACGGCGTGCTCCTGTCTGGCGGCAGCGCCTTCGGCCTCGACGCCGCCGCCGGCGTCATGCGCTGGCTCGAGGAACACGGCCACGGATTCCCTGTGCGCACCGGCGTCGTCCCCATCGTCGCCGCCGCCGCGCTCTTCGACCTCGCCCTCGGATCGCCTGACGGACGCCCGGACGCCGCTGCCGGCTACGCTGCCTGCAAAGCGGCGAGTGCGGAGCCCGTCGCCGAGGGATCGGTCGGCGCTGGCGCCGGCGCCACGGTCGGCAAGGCGCTCGACATGGAGCGCGCCGTCCGGGGAGGCATCGGCACCGCCGCCGAGCGCACCGCCTCCGGCGTCACTGTGGCTGCCCTCATGGCCGTCAACGCCTGGGGTGAAGTCGTCGACCCCGACACGGCGCGCGTTATCGCTGGCCCTCGCGCCGACAAACGCGGCTTTGCCGACACGATCGAAATCGTTCGCGCCCGGCCGCCGCTCTCGCCTTTCACCTCGGAGAACAGCACACTCGGCGTCATCGCCACGAACGCGACTTTGACCAAAGAAGATTGCGCGCGCCTGGCGACGATGGGCCACGCCGGCATGGCGCGCGCCATCCGCCCCGTACACACGCCCGTCGACGGCGATATCTTGTTCGCCCTCGCCACCTGTGAGTCCGCCGCCGAGACCGATCTCGTCCAGCTCGGCGCTCTCGCCGCCCGCGCCGTCGAACGCGCCGTCGTCCGCGCCGTCCAGACGGCGACCGGTCTCGCTGGCGTCCCTTCGGCCTCCGAGTGGCCGTCCGCCTGAGCGGCGCTCTTTACTGATCCTTTACTTTCGCCTCGACCCTCTTCACCGCCGTGTTTACTCATCGCACGGACACTGGTGCCTGTAACGCGCGGCTCGCGGCGAACGCGGGCCATAGCATGCAACCAGGGGCAACGCCCGCAGGGAGGGTCTAGTCGATGGGTATCGTAAAGAGTATCTTCTCCCGGAAGAGGAGCAAGCAGGAAGAAGCAGAACCGGCGGCCGCCGCCATCACGTCGTGCGAACCGGCCGTCACGAAGCTGATGATGCTGATGCCGGACGCCTCCGGGATCGCGACGTATCAACTGCACACCTTCGTTACTGCCAGCCAGGCCGAAGATTACCTCGACTCCGTCCTCCGCGGCGATCTCCAGGAAGGCACGATCATGTTCTGGGGTCTCACCTGGACGCCGTCTGACGACGCCAACCAGGACGTTGAAGCCGAGCCGGTCGTCCTTATCCGCGACGCTGAGCGTCCGGGACTCGTGTACACTTTCTCCTTCGCAGACATCGACTCTGCCCATGACTTCATCCGCCACGAGATGAAGGCTGGCCTCGACCTGGCCCAGACGGCCATCTTCTGGGCCGCACCCGCTGAGGCAACAACTGACCACTGGGGCCAGATCACCGTCACGCCCGGCAGGCCGCCTACGCGCAAGCCCGTACCCCTCGTGGCGCCCGAACACGACGAGCCCAACGGGACCGAACTGCACGTCGATGAGACGTCCCCGGTCTGCCTGCCGGAACTCGTTTCCGGCGAGCCCGATGCGGCGGACGAGCCCGAAGCCGTCAGCGAGCCGGAAGCTGCCGAGGAGCCCGAAGAAACGATTGAGGAGGCTGAACCGGCCGACGATCCGGTACGCAAGGCCGTCGACGACGCTGATATCTCCAAAGTTATCAACATTCTTGAAGCCAGAGGCCTGCGCGCGCCGTCCAGCTCGCCGCAACCGAACGACGAGCCCGAGAGCGTCGAGGACACGGCGGACGAACCCTCCGACGCCGCAAACGGCGTCGCTCACGTCGGCGCCGAGGCGATGCAAATCGACCTCAGCGACGTCTTCGGCCGGGGGCGCGACCCGGAGACGCTGACCACTATCGAAGACTTCAGAAGCCACGAAGGCCGGGAGACCAACGGCCTGGATGCCACGGACGAGAATCTGATCGAGGCGCTGTATGAGCCCGTGAGCGGCATCGTCGCCGCCTGGTCAAACATCGGCTTCGCCATCGACGAGGCGATCGACGCCCACGTCGCGCGCCGAGTCAGCGCCACCATTAGCTGGCGTCGGCTGACGCGTTCCCTCGCCGCGGCCGCCAGGTTCCGCATGTCCGTGACCTGGCGCATCATTTCACGCGCGCTCGCTGCCGGGGCCGCCATCCAGGCGGAGCGTGAGCGTGCAATCGCCGAAGCGTGGCGCAACGCCGCTCGCGCTATCTACCAGGTCGCCGAGAGCAAGTCGGGCCGCCGCGCCTGCCGCCTGGCCTGGGCGAATATCGCCTGGACGCTCGAAGAAGCCATCTACGCCGCCAGGCTCCAGCGGAAGAAGGCTGCCGCCCGGGTCTGGTTCAACGCCGCCGGCGCCCTCGCGGGTGCCGCACGCAAGAACGACTCGATGCAGCGCGGACTCCGCACAGCCTGGCGCCGTCTGGCGGTCGAGGCTCTGGATGCCGCGAACGCCCAGGAGCTGTACTGCGCCAGAGCTGTCTTCGCCTGGACTTCAACCGGCGAAGCTCTCACGGACGCGGTTGAGGCGATGTATCACCACGAGCGCGTCGTCTTCGCCTGGGCCAGCACCGGAGTCGCACTGAACGAATACATTGCGGCGAAACTGCAGCACGACGGCCTCGTCGCCGCCTGGACTCGGCTCGCCGCTGCCATCGAGGATGCAGCCGAAGCCACCGCACGGCACAACGGGCTCATCCGCGCCTGGCGCCTGCTGGCGTTCGAGACGCTCATTGCCGCTGACCTGCAGGTTAAGCACGAAACTGCCATCAACGGCTGGACGAACGCCTCCGAGGCGCTGTTCGTCGGCGCCGCCGCCAAAATACGCCTCGACGGCCTGGTTGCCGTTTGGCGGGCTGCCTCCAACGCGTTGCACGACTTCGCAGTCGCGCAGATGCGCCACAACGGGATGATCTCAGCCTGGCACGCCCTCGCGTTCACACTCGCCGATGGCGCACGGGCCAACCTCAAGCAGAAGAACCTCATCCGGGCCTGGCGCAACGTTGCCAGGGCCTGCTGCGACGTCGCCGGGGCCCATGTCGCCCGGCAGAAATCCCGCCGCAAGTCATGGGCGCGGCTAACCACGGCCTTCGCCGATGCGGGTGACGCCAGCCGGCGCCGCGACGCTGCGATTGTTGCCTGGGATGCCATCGCTCTCGCTCT
>SDBV01010178.1_pt1 | contig 12367 bp, 7 predicted proteins | sample 2277081 | NCBI WGS metagenome assembly SDBV01 (sample SAMN10402039, study PRJNA504765) | marine sediment metagenome | isolation source: marine sediment core GS10_PC15, 223 cmbsf | place: Arctic Ocean: Southern Knipovich Ridge | collected 2010 | reverse complement strand
GCCTGGGCCAGTTTCTTTTGGCGCCACTTGGCAAGGGCGGAAGCGGATTTATCTACAAACTGTCGGAAAAACTTATGTGCCCCAGCATCGTTCCTGGCCTGGATAAGTCTTTCCAGGAATTTCTGGACATCATCGATATCGGCATCAGGTGCGACGAAATCGTTCATTATCAGGCAGTCGACCAAAGTCTGATCGACTGGGATTGCATGGCCGGCGAAGACTTTTTGTATCATCACCGCCGAGGAGTACTGGTTCAGGCCGATTTCTCGCAGATGCTTGCGAAGGTCGCGCTTGGACATCTTTTCCATGTATTCGACGGAAAGCTTGCAGACCCGGGTGAAGATATTTCCCAGGGCCTTAGACAGTTGTTCGCCCCGGGCTACAGGGTTGGAGAAATCGTTGTCGAGTATTGCGATCATATCTTGCGGTGGAGATCCCCGAAGTTCGTTATAGTCGACGAACTCCTCATCCAGAAGCTCCATAGCTTTTTTCGCCTGAGCTCGCGTGGCGTCGCTGCTCATGACGGCTCCAACAAGAACACCGATCGGGTCGTCAGCGGTTTCTGTTTTGGGGCGGCTCTTGTCCATGCCGGTAAGGAGCTTCTTTATTTTCTTCTCGTATTGCTTGGCGTTTTTCATCGAATCGCGATCCTTATTCGTCGCTGTCGGCGCTGTCGGCGCTGGTGGCCTTTTGGTCGATCTCGTCCATCGCCTGTTGTATCAGCTCAAGCGTCTTGAGGGTCTTTTTCAATGTCTTATCTGCATGAAAACTTAGCAGCGGCGTGTTCCGCAGCCGGATTTTTCGCATCATCATTTCCTGGATCCGACCGGAAGCGTGGTCCAACCCACGGACCAAATTTCGCAGGGCAGCGTCATCGCCGAGAACTGAAACGAAAACCTTGGCTGTCAGCAGGTCTTCAGAGACTTCGACGCGGGTAATCGACGTCAGGCCAGGGTTGATACGCGGGTCGGAGATCTTCGTCCGGAGCATCTCCCCGATTACCTCGCGGATCAAGTTGCCTATTCGGTCGGTTCTACGGGTCATCGTTAAGTTTTCAACTTTTTTACAAAGTGTTACAAAAAATTCAAAGCCACTGGATTTCTTCAGCGGCCAGGACCATTTCACGCTGGGTCGCTGCGGAGTTGATAATCCGTTGCATGGCCGATTCGAGATACCTTCCATCGTTGCCGACCATTACCACTGCCAGCACCGCGCGTCGCCTGTCGTCTAAAGCATCTACCTCGGCGACCGAGACGTTATAGCGATTCGCCAGCCGGTCCTTGAAGCTCTTGACTGACCGGCGTTTGTCCTTGAGGCTTCTTGCCGCAGGGATATGAAACTCCAGGTGAACAAGGGCGACTTTCGTGGCCATCGGCAAAATCTCGCTGGTTAAGCGGCCTGGGTTACAGCTTCCTGGCGACCTCCACCTGTCGGTAGAATTCCAAAATGTCGCCTTCCTTGATGTCGTCGTACCCGGCGATCTTCAGGCCGCACTCCATACCCGAGCGGACCTCTTTGGCATCGTCCTTGAACCGCTTGAGGCTCTCCAGGGACCGTTCGCCTTCGATGACGATATTGTTGCGGATGATGCGAACCTTGGCGTTTCTCGTTGCATTGCCCTCGGTAACGAGACACCCGGCGATCGTACCTATCCGTGAGACCTTAAAGGTCTGTCTGACTTCCGCTCGGCCGAGGCTTTCCTCGCGAATTTCCGGGCTCAGGCCCTGTTCCAATGCAGCCTTGATATCGTCGGCAATGTCATAAATTACGCTGTAGGTGCGGATGTCGACTTTCTTTGCTTCGGCTAAGTGCCTCGCTGTAGAGTCGGCGATAACGTTGAAGCCCAGGACGATTGCCTTTGACGCCTCGGCCAATGTTACATCGCCCGTGGTAATGCCACCTACCGCTGTATGGAGAATGTTTACTCGCACATCTTCATTGCCGAGTTTTTCCAGCACGCCTACGATCGCTTCGATCGAGCCCTGGACGTCGGCTTTGAGGATGATGCCCAGTTGGGTCGCCTCGCCAGCCTTGATCTGGCCGAAAAGGTCTTCCAGGGATTTTGCCGGGGTAGAGGCAAGTTCCTTTGCTCTGACGGCTGTGCGTCTTTCTTGTGCGATGGACCTGGCCCGTTCGATATCTTCCAGCACGAAGAACTTGTCTCCGGCTTCGGCTATTTCGTCGAGGCCTGAGATTTCTACGGGTGTTGAAGGCCCGGCCTGGGTGATAACCTTTCCTTGATAGTCGGTCATCATGCGGATCCGCGCGTGGGATCGGCCTGCAAGGACGACGTCGCCGACCTTGAGAGTGCCGTTGCGAACAAGAAGCGTTGCGACGGGGCCTAGACCTGGCTTCATTTGAGATTCAACTACAAAGCCTGTTGCCGGTGCTTCGTTCTCGGCCTGGAGTTCCAGCAACTCAGCTTCCAGGGAGAGCAGTTCAACCAGGTCTTCAACGCCCTCGCCTGATATTGCGCTGGTTTCGATGACCTCGGTGTCGCCTCCCCATTGTCGTGGCTGGAGATCGTGTTCTGCTAATTGGCCCAATGCGCGTTGGACATTGGCGTTTGGTACGTCGATTTTATTCAACGCAACGACTATTGGCACACCGGATGCCTTTGCGTGGCTGATTGCTTCGATGGTCTGAGGCATGACGCCGTCGTCGGCAGCCACGACCAGTACTACCACATCGGTCATGTTGGCACCGCGTGCCCGCATGGCCGTGAAGGCTTCGTGGCCTGGCGTGTCAAGGAACACGACGTGAGCGTCGTCCTTGTCGTATCGGCTGGCACCGATGTGTTGTGTAATGCCGCCGGCTTCGCCTTCAGCAACGCCTGTATTGCGGATTTTATCCAGCAGCGAGGTCTTGCCGTGATCGACGTGGCCCAGGAAGGTAACAACCGGTGCACGTGGCGTAAGGTCGCCAATGGCCCTGTCGGCGATCTGGTCCAGAAGTTCCTGTTCGGCGGTCTTCAAGACAGCGACGGCCAGTTCTATTTCAAAGTCGACGCAGATCGTCTCGGCCATTTCCCGGTCGATGCCCTGGTTGACCGTGGCGAAAATGCCCATGCCCATCAATTTTTTGATGATCTCAGCGGATTTAATGCCGGTAGCGGATGAGAGGCTTTTGACGGTCATCGGCTCTTCGATTTCTACTTTGCCGGTCTTTATCGAACTTGCCTGATCGGAGAATTTTCGAGCTACCGAGGCCCTTCGCCTTCGGAGGCCTCCGCCTGTGGCAGCGGCTAGCCTTTGTGACCGTTCAGCCAGGTCCTGGCTTTTCCATTTCTTGGCTCCCTGTCCCTGTCCCTGTCCCTGTCCACCTGAATCGGCGCTTCGGCCTGCAGTCCGGCGGGGGCTTCGGCGTTTGGCCTTGGCGCCACCCTTGGCGCTGCCCTTGACGCTGCCCTTGACGCTGCCCTTGACGCTGCCCCTAGTCTCGCCAGGAGGTATGGGTTGGCTTGCAGCTTCCCTTTCCTTGAGCAGGTCACCAGGTGCATAACCGGGGGCTCTTCCCCTCCTGGGACCGGGCCGGGGTGTGCGAGGGGTGCGAGTCGGGCGTTGGATGTAATCGGGCTTTTCAACGCGAACGACTCGCGGGCCTTTCATCCTTGCCGGTTCCGGTACAACCTGCGGTCCGGCCGGTTTGACTGGTACTTCCTTGGGTTCAGTTTCACCGTCTTGCTCGGTTACCGGCTGTTCAGCGACGGGTTCGGGCTCTTGATCGGCTTCGATCTCAGCGGCGGGGGCTTCGACTTCCGGACCGCCTTGGGCCTCAACGTCAGCTTCAGCGGCGATTGCTTCGACAGCCTCGGTTACCTCTGCAGTTGGTTGCTGGGGAGGCTGGGCCTCGGGTAGGGCAGCTTCCTCGCCGGCAGGGGCGACCTCGGTTTTTTCTTCGGGCTCGGGCTCGGCCTCGGCCTCGGCCTTTTTGCGACGTCTGACCTTGCTGGCCTGTTTGCGAGCGGCGGTAAGGTCGACATGCTCTGTCGTCTCGACAGCTGTCCCTATCGATTCCTCGGAGAACCATTCACGTATCGTCGCCTCGAGCCCGGCTGAGAGGGTAGACATATGGTTCTTGATTTCGAGCCCCTCGGCCCGACACTTGGTAAGGACGATCTTGGAGGTAACTCCCAGTTCCCGTGCTAATTCAAATACGCGCGTTGCCAAACGAAACTCCCGGCTATTGCCGTGTAAACATCCCTCGTTTTCGCTTTTTCCTGTCGGGCTGCGGCCCTCAGGAGCGAAAAACAGGGTGTTGCTGGATATTAGGCCTGATTCTGGTCCTCATTGACCGTCGGGTCAGCTACCTCGTCTTGATCAGCTTCCGCTTGAGAGGTGCTTTCATCGGCGGCGGGGACCTTGTCGGCCTCTATTACTACGTCCGATGATTCGTCACCGGACGGTTTTTCTTGTTCTTGGGGGGCTGATTCGCCCTCGTCTGCAGATTCGATGGCCTGGTCGGGCTCGGTCTCGGCTTCTGTTGGAGATGCCGGTTCTTCCTCGGTCTTGGCTGCTGCCGGAGATGCCGGTTCTTCCTCGGTCTCGGCTGCTGCCGGAGATGCCGGTTCTTCCTCGGTCTCGGCTGCTGCCGGAGATGCCGGTTCTTCCTCGGTCTTGGCTGCTGCCGGAGATGCCGGTTCTTCCTCGGTCTTGGCTGCTGCCGGAGATGCCGGTTCTTCCTCGGTCTCGGCTGCAGCCTGAGATGCAGATTTTTCCTCGAGATCGGCTTTTGCTTTGGCGGCTTTTTCAGCCTCGGCTGCTTTTTTGGCCTCTGCCTGCTCCTGGGCGATTCTCCTGGCTGTTTCTACGCACTTGGTCAGGATTCTACCGGCCAATTCCTCGTCAAGTTCCAGTTCCTTTACCAGCGGATCGGGACCTACTTCTTCCACGTCCAGAACGCTTACCATTCCGATGGCCATGATCTGGTCGACGATGATCGAATCGACCCCTTCGACCTCTCGCAGGGCCTTCTCCAGCACATCCAGGGCGGAGTTAAACTCATTTGGTGTGAGAATTTCGATATCCCAACCGGTCAGCCTTGCTGCTAAGCGAACGTTCTGCCCGCGCTTGCCGATAGCTAGCGAGAGTTGGTCTTCGATGACGACCACGGTTGCCCGGCCTAGCTCGAAACAAAGAGCGATTTCAGCTACCTCAGCCGGTTTAAGAGCGAAGGCTATAAAAATCTTCGATGATTCATTCCACCGGACAATGTCGATCTTCTCGCCTCCGAGTTCCTCGACGATACTCTTGATCCGACTGCCTCTGATACCAACGCACGCCCCGACGGGGTCGACCTTTGCATCAAGGCTGGTAACAGCTACTTTTGTCCGATAGCCGGCTTCTCGGGCCAGTGCTCGGATTTCAATGATACCCTCGCCTACCTCGGGCACTTCGAGATCGAACAGGGCTCGAATAAAGTCCGGATGCGTACGCGAAAGGATAATTCTCACCGCTCCAGGCTCTTCCCGTGCATCGAGTACCATCGCACGAATTCTCTGATCTGATAAATATGATTCGCCGGGTATCTGCTCGCCTCGGGGCAGATAGGCTTCGACCCTTCCAAGGTCGACGATAAGCGATCCACCTTCCCAGCGAGCAGTCTTGCCGGTAACGATCTCGCCCTTGCGGTCCAGGTATTCTTCATAAATGCTGCCACGCTCAGCTTCCCTTATCCTCTGGATCATCACCTGCTTGGCGGTCTGGGCGGCGATTCGCCCCAGTTGACGGATAGGCATTTGTTCGCCGGCGACGATAGCTTCGATCTCGCCGGTTTGGCGGTCCATGTTAACCTGGATGTCTTCGACGTCAGGATTGGCCTTGCGGATGGCAGATATCATGGCCTCTTCCAAGTCCTCGAAGACCGTCTCCTTGTCGATATTCTTATCGCGGGCTATCCCGTCGACTATTCTCAACAGTTCCTGGTTCATGGTTGCCCTTTATATAAATACCGGCCCTGTCCTTTCGGGCCTGACAACGACAACAAAAAAAGTGGGTCACAAAGCCCACTTAACGCATCCGTTCCGGCACCTAATAAAGACGCCGGACCAACCCATAGCGCATAAATGCTACGGTGGCGGGTGATCGGCTTTGCGATCCCCACGGACTGCCGCATGGTCCTTCAGCGCAAGGCCAAGGGCCAAATGCGGCCAAGCCAAGATGGGCCGGTTATGCCCAAACAATTTCTTGGCTCTGCGGCAGGCGAATCATCTTCTTCTCATCCCATCTACTCCCGGTTCACAGCAACAAGCTCCGACCCGAATCCACTATCAGATACAACTTACAGATGCTCCGGGCGAACCTTACAGGCCTGGGTCGCCCAGACAAAGGTTAATTAACGGCGCACCTTCCATGCAATAGTAGGTCGCAAGCCAGATTATAGATATATCACCTGTCCCGTCAACGGAATATTTTCGGCTAAGAGGGCTTATTATTTCGTAAAAACAACTGGAATGGTAATAAGCTGTACGGTAAGATTTGTCTGTTCGGGGTCTCGGGGACGGGGGTCGTTCACCGGGGAGAACCATAAACATATGAAATTACTTATTGTTTTCTATTCTCGCAAAGGGGTTACGCGCCGTCTGGCACATCGGCTGGCTGAGGCCTTCGCCGGCCATGATTGCTGCATTGAGCAGATCATCGATCTGAATGATCGTTCAGGGCCAATAGGTTTTCTCAGGAGCGGATATGATTCGCTATTCGGTAGGCTGACGCGAATTGAATCTCCCACGGAGTACCCCAGTGATTATGATCTGGTGCTGATTGGAACACCGGTTTGGACTGGAGCTTTGACCCCGGCGATAAGGACTTACCTGTCGCAATTTGGCGGATCGTCGAAAAACGTGGCCTACTTTTGCACGTTTGGCCTGGCCGGTTACAAGAAAGTCTTCCGTGGGCTGCGAAAGTTTTTCAAGTTCGAGCCCATCGCCCAACTGGCACTTAAGAATCACCAAGTTAAGACTGAGCAATTCACAGAGCAAGTCAACGAGTTCGCTGCCAAAATCATATCGGCTCTCGATGGTGGGGGGAATTAGAGCAGCGGCGACTGGTTTAACAGTAGGTAAGATTCGGTTACGATGGTTGAAATAGTACTCAATGCGCTGTTAGAATCATTTTTCGTCTTTCTGCGATGTGGCTCGTCTGATCAGGCTCGGGCGATAAGCCCGCGGCATGGATCAGCAGTTGGAGATTCCACCGAATGGATTCGAAATCACCCAAGCTTCTCGTCATTGGCTTTGACGGGCTTGACTATGAAATTTTCAGCCGCCGCAGCAACCTGGGTTTAAAGGTCCATCCTCTCTTTGCTCCCGTGCCGGTAACAGGGCCATCCTGGACCAGCATATATACCGGCGACAGCGTAACTACGCATAAGATTCGCAACGTGTTCGGCCTGAAGTATCGCAAACGTTATTCACAGAACGAATCGCTGCACACGGCAATTTGGTTCGCTAAGCAGATTGCCCGTTTCATCCTTCGAAAGAAACTGCACTCGCGCAGCGCAACCCCAGCCGATACCCCGTCGAAATATATCTGGCAAACACTCAGCAACGCCGGCCTGGGGATGAAAATCGTCGCCATGCCCATAACCTGCCCCGTCAAGGAGGTAAACGGCGTTTGGGTAGGGGGCTTCCCTGTGGTTAAAAGGCAGCAGTGGTGCTGGCCACCAGATATTGCCGAGCAGGTGCCCGACGATTACCTCGAACTAGCCGACATTATCCAATGGTTCATAGATCCCGAGTGTGATTCGCATCGCAAGTGGAAGCGGCTTTTCGGGCAGATGTCCATGGATGACCTTGCCGAAAAGACCACCCGCAAAGCCTTCAAACTTGCCGATTTCTTTACTTCGCTGGGTAGCGCGGATGTCGAGGCGGTGCAGTTTTCCTTTGTCGACCGCATAGGCCACTGCTTCGAAATTTCAGGCGAATATGAACAGTTCTGCTATGACCTGGTTGAAAAGCTTATCAAAAAGCTGGTTGACGCCCTCCAGCCCGAATCGACAATGATAGTTTCCGATCACGGCTTTTCCGGGCCGGGTCATACCGATTACGGCTGCTTTGCGCTGAGCGGTGCCATCGCCGACCGCGTGCAGCTTTCCCCCGGCTACACGCCAAGCGTATTGGATATCGCACCGACGCTTGCCGGCTATTTCGGCTGCAAGCACCCCTGCGAAGGTAACGACCTGACTGCCGGGGGCACCTACTCCACCCGCTCCAGCGAATCCGACGAGGCCGAGAAGGCCAAGATCATAGAGAACCTGAAAAATCTGGGCTACTTCTAACCGCCGGGCGAAAAGTTCTCCACTTCAAAAGCATCTTTAAAAAAGCCTACGGCACGGTAATCAGCTGCAGTGCTGTCGATGAATTCGTGCCGTTGTTCCGGCATATGATGCTGTCGGTGGGGCCGACCTTCTTATCGCGGTTGAAGTCGCAGTTGTCGTCAATGCCGGCCGGGTTAACCGTCGCCGAGTGCGGGTTGTTGCGCACGACGATCGTATCGGTCGGTGTAACTTTAGCATCGGTAATTGAGTTGCCAGTCTCGCCGATGGCGTTACCGAAGTAGAACACGTCTGCTGCAGACAGGCCGGTGCTGATCGTGGCCTTTACTGTTACTTCCAGCCACTGATTCTGGATTGCATTGTCGGCCCAGATGATCGTAACGCGATCGGTCCCGCTTGCACCGGCATCTTCGCGGATGGTTATGCTGGTCGGTGCAGGCGCGGTCGCCCATGTTGAAGGGTCGTTGGAGTTGCCGACCTTGAATTCAAAGTCCGCAGCCGTCGGCGTAGCGGTAAGCGTAGCGATATCCACCATTATCCCGTTAATACTGCGGCTGTAGCTGGTGTAGTTGGTGAAGCTGGCAGTCTCGCCCGGCAAGAGAGCAGACTTATCTGTAGCGATCGCTGCATCGTCGCCGGCAGTGGCGGCTGGGTTGTTTCCATCGAAGGCGGAGTTGTTGTAGAAAATGTGCCGACCGGTGACCACAGGAACGATGGTATATCCCGTGACATTGCCCTCGGAGTCTAGATCGAACATGTACCGATTCCCATCAAATATCAGATCATCGATAAACCCTTCGATGCTTCGCCCGACCGGGATTTCTTCCCGCAGGATCTGGCCGCTGGTGTTGATCTTGTAGAAAAACGTACTGCCGCCTCCCTGGGAATATATCTCGGCGAAAAACAATGCCTGATTGATCGGATCCTCTCGCCCGGCGTCAAAGCGAACCAGGCCAAGTTCTATGGTCTTGCAACTGTCGGTAAACCACTGGTTCGCGATCGATGCGATGAACTCCACCGGTGAATCCTGAAAGAAGCCGTCACCGGAGTCGCTGCGAAGGAAGTTTTGAGAATCGTAGCCTGCGGCATCGAGCAGAGCTTGCCGGCGGGCAGCTAACGTCGGGTTTCCCTTTACTGCCACGTCGTCAACGACATGATTGCTCTCGTGTGCCACTGTGATGGTGAAACCATCCACCATGCCTGGTTCGACATCGCTGGGAAACGAGTTCTCTATGACCACTCCGATTAGGGTCTCGAAGATATTGACCACGCCGTAGCGACTGAGAAAGTCGTAATTACGATCCTGATAGTCTTCCGAGTTGCCCAAGAACTTATTGATCGTGATCGTGGCCAGGTTGTGCAATTCCTGGGGGACAAGAGACAGATACTGGTAGATAGTCTGTTTCTGCAGATCACTTGCCATGTTGTTATCACAGAGAAGCAGCGTGAAGTCGTTCCATATTTCCGCGTGCTTTCCTGTCAGGCCAAGCGTTGCGGCAATCTCGGTCTTGACGGCCGGTGTAAAAACTGCCCGAGTTCTTTCCGAAGACGGGGCGTTCGCCAGCATCGCCATGTGGGCCTGTGTCCGTAGTGCGCCGAAGTGGGGCTGAGATGTGCGATCCAGCATAGCACTGTTGCGAAGAACGGTGGGGTGCACGTTGACCAGGTCGATGAGGTTATTGTATATGGACAGGGTCTCTGCCGGGAAAGTTGACAGGGTGTCTTGCTTGCCCATCCACGTGAGCACCCTTTGCGAGTTGTACACGGTCTGGCTAAGTAACGGATCGCTGGCAAAAGTGGTTCCCCCGCCGGCTATCGCGGTGTTCCAGTCAGGCACAACGTTCACATCTATGAGCGGCCTGATGAGCCCCTTCTGCAGTTTCAGATGCACGGTTTCGTCGAACCACCAGAACACGGGGTAGCCCAGGTAACTTTCCAGACCGTCCGTGTATGGCTTGGCGGTGAAGTACTCCGTGAAGAAACTCTCCCACGCGTGCTCGTTGTATTCGGGCTTGTTGATGATAGCATTGGCTGAATCGATCGAAGCAGGCACCCAGGTCATATCGGTGGCGATCACGTTCAGGTGGTGTGTCAGGTCCGCCTTGTCGGCTAGTGTTAGTTGGTCGGCAGCGTAGGCGAATTGTGAAGTGAAGACGGACAGGAGTATCGCTGTCCAGACAAAGGGATGTCGGAATCGGTCGAGGGGTGGGTTGTCGGCGGCCATTACAGCCGAAATCTTCTTAACCGTATTCATCAGAGATATATCTCCTACCCTAAGCACTTTCGATTGCAGCCGTTGCCGATTGTATCACAGGAATCAGAATACTCATAGGCTATTCTGGACAGTAGGCGGGTGGCACTGCTTGCTTCCTGCCCTGAGCTTGCCGAAGGGGCAAGCAGTGAAGGTAATTATGCGCGCAAATGAGGTCGTCTGTTTCGGCACCTCGGAAGAATTTCAAAAAGATTCGTGGGGGGTATTCTCCGGCCCGGCCGGGAGTTGGGCCAGACCAATCAAACCACACAACCGGTTTTGCGCGCGCAAATCACGCCGGCGGTCAGATATTAGAGGCGCAACCTTAATACGCGGCTCACCATCTTTCACATCCGAATAGGCGATTTTTTTCAGACGCAATCACGGTTGCCTGGCCGTAGGGCGTGCTACTTGTTGCACGCGCAATCTTGACCCATTCGACCCGCGTGCAACAAGTAGCACGCCCTACCAAGACATGCCCCCGTCAAAACTCCTTAGCCAGCGTCTTCGTCGAAGAAGATTGAAAAACCTCGAAGAATCTCGAAGAACTAGCAAAAGCATCGACTTCGGTCGAAAGCCAACGACAAACCATCAAAGAAAACGGAAAGATATTGAAGGAAATCGAAGGATAAGAGTAAACAAAAGCCTTTATTTAAAGGCTGAAGGGCGTTTCCGACGCGGCGGGAAACGTTTTGGCGTTTCGGCCGGCTGAGGGAGGGGATGGAGCTGTCCGAAGCTCCTGCGAGGTTGGCCTTGTTGGCGGCGGCGGATGCTGGTAGACTACTCGGCTTCAAATTCATGGCTAAGCGCAGGCCGATTGGCCCGAAAGGATAGCAGCATGAGGATCGCCGTAATAGGTGGTGACGGAACCGGCCCGGAAGTAATAGCCGAAGGGCTGAAGGTACTCAAAGTCGTAGCCGAGAAGGTCGGCTTCGAGTATTCGTTAACAGATTTCAACGTAAGCGGCGACCGCTACCTCCAAGCCGGCGGCGATCCGAACAAGGCGTCGATGCCGATAATCACCGACGAGGAAATCGCCGAGCTTCGCACGTTCGACGCGATTTATCTCGGCGCGGTCGGGCATCCTGACATTGCACCTGGGATTCTCGAAAAGGGTTTGCTGCTTCGGACGCGATTCGAGCTCGACCAGTACATAAACCTTCGGCCGGTCCAGCTTTACCCGAATGTCGAGACGCCGCTGGCTAACAAGAATCCCGAGGACATCGACTTCGTGGTGGTTCGCGAGAACACCGAGGGCATCTACACCGGCATGGGCGGTGTTCAGTATGAGGGCACGCCGCAGGAGGTATCGACCCAAATTAACTGCACCACTCGCTTCGGGGCAGAGCGCGCAATTCGTTATGCCTTCGAGCTTTGCCGTCGCCGCGCGAATCCGAAAATGATGGTAACGCTGGTCCACAAAACCAACGTGCTCACCTTCGCCGGCGGGACGTGGTACCGCGCGTTCATGGAAATCGGCGAAGAGTACCCCGACATCACCAAGGACTACAACCACGTCGACGCCTGCTGCATGTGGTTCGTCAAGAATCCTGAGTACTACGACGTTATCGTAACCGACAACATTTTCGGCGATATCATCACCGACCTAGCCGCGATAATTCAGGGCGGCCTCGGCGTCGCTGCCGGCGGCAATATAAACCCCGAAGGCGTCTCCATGTACGAGCCGATGGGCGGCTCGGCCCCCAAGTATACCGGCAAGAACGTCATCAACCCGATCGCGGCGATCGGCGCCCTGGCCATGCTGCTACGCAATTCCGGCGTTTCAAAGAACGAGCCGAAGTACGTCACCGCCGGCGACATGGTCCAACAGGCCATCCTGGC
>SDBV01010177.1_pt1 | contig 12368 bp, 10 predicted proteins | sample 2277081 | NCBI WGS metagenome assembly SDBV01 (sample SAMN10402039, study PRJNA504765) | marine sediment metagenome | isolation source: marine sediment core GS10_PC15, 223 cmbsf | place: Arctic Ocean: Southern Knipovich Ridge | collected 2010 | reverse complement strand
CGCCCACCATGCCCGGCACCGAGAATATCATGCGCCTGAACAGGGGCAGAAGTTCTTTTGCCCGGTCCCTTTGGGTGCTCAAGGCCCCGGCTATCATGAAGGAGTCTCCGCCAACGAAGAACATGTTCTCTATGCCCGGCACGCCGTCAACCTCGTCTTTGCCGATGAGGTAATCGGCCTTTTTGAAAAATTCCTCCCCTATCTCCTTGCGCTCCCCGACGGAGAGCCCAGGGGGCGGCACGAGGATGCTCAGCACGAAGTTGCGGTTGCCCTGTGGGAGATAGTCGGTCTTTGGCATGAGGGTGAAAAATCCCAGTACGGCCACAAGCGTCAGCGTGCCAACGGTTATGAGCCGCGAGCGCCAGGTGTTTATGGCGCGAGAGACCAGCCCGATGACGATGTTTACAATACGGTTGCCAAGGGAAGCTATGGCATGTCCCTTTTTCCCGGGCTTCTTTGCCCGCATGGAAAGCCCGAACAGCTTCCTGGAGAACATGGGGATAACGGTGACCGAGATGATGAGGCTCAGGGAAACCGCGCCCACTACAGCTATGGCTATGTCCTTGAAGAGCTGCCCCGCCTCTTCCTGCATGAAGACAACGGGGAGGAATACCGCAATGGTGGTAAGGGTCGAGGCAAGGACAGCGCCCCAGACCTCCTGGGTGCCGACATAGGCCGCATCGAATGGAGACTTGCCCATCTTTCTGTGGCGGTCGATGTTCTCTATCACAACGATGGAGTTGTCCACGAGCATGCCAACCGCAAAGGCGATGCCCGCCAGGCTCACCACGTTCAAGCTCCTGCCGGTGAGGTCCATGAATATGAAGGTGCCGATCACGCTGATGGGGATGGCGGTTGCCACCACTATAGTGGAGCGGATGCTTCGTAAGAATACAAGCAGCACGGTTATTGCCATTATGCCGCCGATGAGGATATTGTTCCTGATGAGCTTAATGGCCCCGTTTATGTACCAGCGCTGGTCATAGACCCAGTGGTAGTAGATGCCGTGGGGTTTCAGCTTTTCCTCATTCAGCCAGTTGACGGTCTCTTCCACTCGCTCGGTAAGCTCAAGGATGTTCACCCCGGCCTCGGGGATGATTCCGATCGCCATTCCGGGGGAGCCGTTGTGGATTACCGTCGTAGTCTCCTTCTCGTAGTCCCTTCTTACCTCGGCTACGTCTCCAACGGTCACGCGGCGCTGGCCCGTGGACTTCAGCACCACTGCTTTTATGTCCTCTTCGCTCTTGAACTCTCCGGTGGTGCGTATGCGGTAGTCGCGGCGGCCCACACCCATGGTGCCAGCCGAGATGTTCACGTTCTCTGTTGAAAGCGCAAGGATCATGTCACCCACAGTAAGGCCGTAGGCGGCAAGGCGCTCGGCCTTTATGATGACCTGCATCTGCTCAAGGCGACCACCTCCCACAAAGAGGTCTGCCACGCCTTCCACGCGTTCGATGTGCTGCCGTATCTCGTCCTCGAAAAGCGTCTTGTAGGTCTGCACGTGGCGCTCGTTGCCCTCAAGGGTTTTCATTACTATCCATATCACGGGGCTGGTGGATGCGCCTGTGGCGCTGAGCACGGGCTTGTCCGCGCCCTTGGGGAATTTCTTGACCTCGCCCACCTTGTTTGAGACCCTCAGAAGGGCGTTGTCAACGTCCGTGCCTATCTTGAACCTCAGCGTTACCGTGCCGCGGCCGTTCCTGGAGTCGCTCTCCATCTCCGTAAGGCCCGGTATGCCCTTGAGCACACGTTCCTGAGGCTCTATGATCTCGCGTTCTATATCATAAGGAGAGGCCCCTGTCCAGAAGGTCCTGACCGTGATGTCAGGCTCTACCACCGATGGGCTCAACTGGTAGGGCAGGCGGTTAAGCCCTATGAGGCCGAACATGACGACCATGATTATACCCACCATGACGGTGACCGGCCTGCGTATGGAGAACCCTATAACATCCATGCTACTTTTCCTCGCCTGAGGCGACCCTCAGGGGCTGGGCATCCCTGATGCGTTCGTTTCCCTTGACCACTATCTGCATGCCGGACTCCAGGCCCGGCCCCGTGACACTGGCCTGCATGCCATGATAGCCAAGCACACTTACGGGGATCATCTTCGCCGCGCCATCCACCATGGCGAACACAACGTCGCGCCCGTATTTATTTATCACCGCGTCCCTGGAGACGAGTATGCCCTCAAAGCCCGGACCCACTGGCAGTATGGCGCGTGCTTCCATGCCCTCAATGAGGCCCACCGTATTTTTGAACCTGACCTTTATGGAGAAGGTCCGCGTGGCCACGTCACCTTTGGGAATGAACCCGGTAAAAGTACCGCTTAAGCGCTTGCCCTTTGTGAGCACGTCTATCTTCTGGCCACGCTTCATATGGTCCAGGGTCTTGGCAGGCACGTCAACGATCACGTTCACCACGGAGTCATCGGCCACCACCGCCACCGTGCCTCCGGCACTCACCCACTCGCCCGGCTCTACAGTGCGCTTCACTACAATGCCCGTAAAACCGGCTTTGATGGAAGTCATCTCCATCTGGAGAGTAAGCCGCTTCAGGGACGCCTTCAGCGAGTCGGCGTTCTTTTGGAGGCTCTGCACCCTGAATGAATGTTCGTCAAAGAGGCTCTCTGCTATGGACTCGGCCTTGTACAGGACCTCCATGCGAGCCAGATCCTTGCGCGCGCGCTCAAGCTCGACCTGTGCCTGCTCGTATGTGGCACGGGCGCCATCGACGTTGGCTGAGAGGATATCGCTGCCCAGGGTTACGAGTGTCTGGCCCTTGTCCACCCTGTGGCCTTCGTTATAATTGACCTCCGACACCTTGCCCGCAACCTCGGAGGCAATTTCTGAGACGTGCGAGTAGAAGACCGTGCCAACGAACTCTTTCATGGGCTTGGCCACGCCGCTTGTGGCCTCCTTGACCACCACTATTGCCGGGGGAGGCCCCTGGGCCTTCTTAACGTCCTGGGCCTTCTCTTGTTCAGCATATAACGCAGATGTCATAAGCACGGCAAAGGCCAGTATGAGAGCGGTGCAAATAGTTTTTGGTCTCATGCGCATGTACGCTACCCCCTTATCCCTCTTACGGAGAATTCCGTAATGTGTTCAATAATAGTTTTGATGAACTCCTTGTCGTAGTCCTGGCCCGTGGTCTGCTGGATGACGCTGCGGGCGCGCACAAAATGGAATATCTGGCCGAAGATGCTTGATATGCAAAGCACCACCTTCTGGTCAGAAAGGGCGGGGTGCGCGCGCTTTATGTTCTCCCTTAGCACCTTGTGTATCGGGAACACTGTCTCCTCCATAAGGATGTCCAGCGCGATGGCGTCCTCCGACATCTCGTTAGTGATGATGGAGAGCAGCCTTCCGGCCTCCTTGGAGGAGAGGAAATCATATAAAAACCCCGATACGATGGACCTTACCACATTTTCCAGCGAGGGCATGGGCTCAGCGCCAAGGTCCTCCCTTATCTTCTGGATCTTCTCCTGGGAGAGCCTCACCAGCCTGCGTTTGAATACCTCGCGATAGAGGTCTCGCTTGCAGTTGAAATGGTAGTTGACGCTTGCCACGTTTGCTCCCGCAGCCAGTGTGATATCGCGGACGCTCACACCGTCAAAACCTTTTGAGAGGAACATCTCCTCTGCAACGTCCAGTATCTTATCCTTGGTGCTCATAATAACAGCACCTCCTTAAATTATAGAAACGCGTGAAGCTTAGTTTAAAACGGTGTTTCCACTTTGTCAAGGTGCATTGCCCGTGGAAAGGGGATATTAGGGCTTTGTGTTAGAATATCACGTGAAATCCAGGGTCATTTTTATAATAATCATATCTGCATTCATCATGAGTGCCTGCTCGCTGAGGCCTCAAGTGGCAAAGGCCCCTCCTGGGCCTCCAAGGTTCGAGGTTACGGTGGAGACACTTATGAAAAGGCGCGCTTTCGAGGGCGTGCCGGCCCTGAGGGCAGAGGTGGCCGTCCGCATCACTAGGGACGGGCGCAAGGTGGGCAGGTTCAAGGGCGCGCTTGCCTACAGGCCGCCAGATACCATGAGGCTGAGGATGTTCACTCCATTTGGCACAACCGCCGCTGACCTGGTGAGGGTCGTGGGCAGGACCGAGGTCTATGTGCCTGGCAAGGAGCGCGTGTATGTGGGATGGACCCCTCCGCTGAGGGCCCCTGAGGATGCCCAATACCAGGCAGGGATGGACAAGGGATGGCCTGTGCTTGAAGTAACCAGCAAAGGTGTACTCTCCGTGCGATACCGCTTTGACCCTGCTACTGGCAAGAATATCTCTATAGAGGCCTTCTCCGATGGCAAGAGGGCTCTGGAGGTGAGGCTCTCTGAGTATGACGGCAGTGTGCCAGGAATTATAGTTTTTGATTTCGGTGGGATCGCAATCGAGATGGAGCTGGAGATCCCTGAGATAGTGGATGGGCTTGAGGACCGGCTCTTTCATCCATTTAAGAAGGAGGACATGGAGATATTTCCCCTTAATGCGCTCTTCTTAGGCAAGTAGTGGGCAAGCAGGGGATTGCCAGGCACTATCCTTATGGTTTAACATCTTTCAGCAGTCCATTGTAATAAAAATACGTAACATATCGTTATAATTACATAATTCATTATATATTTGGGCACTTTCAGACCCTCCAATTTATATTTAAGGCGAAATTTGCTATTTAAGCCTGTTCTCTTGACAAATCTAGTAGACTGGTCTATTATAAACCATGTCAGCAGAGGCAACAAAAAGGCGGATAGTGGAGGCAGGGGCCAGGATAGTCCATGCAAAGGGCTTCCAGGCCACTGGCATTCATGAAGTGCTTAAGGCCTCGGGGGTGGCAAAGGGCTCCTTCTATTTCTATTTCAAGAACAAGGCCGCTTTCGGGATGGCACTCCTTGAGTACTTCGAGGATTTCATACATGGCAGGATGGAGGAGTTTCTAAGTGAGGGGGATTATCGTCCTGTAGTACGGCTTGCCCGTTTCTTCGGGTTCTTCCACGCCTTGTTCGAGGACCTTGGCTACAGGGAGGGCTGCCCCATAGGGAACATGGCCCAGGAGATGGCTGACAACCACCCGGAGTTCAGAGAAAAGCTTGAAAGTACCCTGTCCAGGATCCAGGGGCTCATCGCGGGATGTTTAAAAGAAGCGCTGGAGGCGGAAGAGATACCTGCCGGCCTTGACCCTGATGAGACAGCGGCATTTATCCTGAACTCCTGGGAGGGTGCGATACTGAGGATGAAGGCGGTAGGCGGTGACGGGCCGCTTAGGAATTTCGAGCAAATGGTTTTTGGGACCATATTAAAAGCATAGGAGAGATATGCATGTCAGATGAACTGAAGGCGCGGATAAGGGAGTACCTGGACGAGAGGATGTACATCAACCTGGGCACAGTGAGCGCGGACGGCACGCCGCTTGTGCATACGGTGGGGTTTGTGACCGACGGGGACGCTGTCTGCTTTGTCACTGACAACCGCACGAGGAAGGCCGCAAACATCGAGGGCAATCCTGCGGTTGCATTCACCTCTGACAAGGACGAGCCAGAGATACCCAAGATCAAGGGCGTTCAGATGACCGGGAGCGCAGCAAAGGTGACAGATGCAGAGAGCGTGCAGCGCGTGATGGGAATGCTTGTGGGCAAGTACCCTATCATGGCCGAGATGCCTCCAAACGAGAACTATGTTGTTTTCAGGATAGAGTTCAAAGAGGGCATGTTCATAGATAATTCCAAGGGCTTCGGGCACAGGGAAAACGCCAGCTATTAGCTCCTGCCTTCTGAACAGAATGGGCAGGAATTTAATGCACCGGTGCATTCTCCTTTGTCTCTGCCGCCGGGTGTAGAACTCCATGCTTTATAGATACCCTGTGGTCTCTGCCAGTCGTGAGCGACTCGTGCCGACAGGGAGGTCCATTATGAACTCTCCGTTGAGGGGGGTTTGGAAAACCAGGCTTCTATTAATAGACTAAGAGAAAACACAGGGTCGGCAATCCATAATATGGATTAAGCGACTTACTATATCTGGAGGCTTTTATGGGAATCAGCAAGCAGGAACTACGTGATATATTTATTACCGAGGGAGCGGACGATGTCGGGTTTGTTGAGATCAAACGTGCTGCCCTTGGGCCGGAAGCAGCGGATTTCAGCAGGATATTTCCTGATACCAAAACCGTTGTATCCTTAGTGAAGCGCGGAAACCGTGATGCGCTCAGGAGCGCTTCTGTCTCAGTAGCTGACCAGGAGTTCGCTGCCGCTACCTCAGCACTTGCTTCAATAGCCGCTGGCGCCTTAAAAAAACTGAACGCACTGGGAATCGGCGGCATAGCCTTCCCTCCGGCCTTCCCAATGGACATGACCCGCTGGCCGGGCAAGGTATGGGAGGTAAGCCACAAGACCGTGGCCGTAGAGGCCGGCATGGGCCAGATGGGCGTGAACAGGGTCGTGATACACCCTGAATACGGCAATCACATAATTTTAGGAAGCATGCTTATCAGTGCCGAGCCGGAGGTCTACGACAGTCCGCTTGAGGAATCTCCTTGCATAAACTGCGGCCTCTGCGTGGGCGTGTGTCCGGTTGGAGCCATAAGCCGCGATGATGGGCTTCATTTCCTGTCGTGTGCCATGCATAATTACCACGAGCTCTTCGGGGGATTTCAGGACTGGATCGAGGGCGTTGTCTCCTCTGGTGACGTAAAGACCTACCGTGGGAAATTCCGCGACAGCGAGACCATGGCCAAGTGGCAGTCGCTTACTTATGGCCATTTCTACCGTTGCTCTTACTGCATGGCCGTCTGCCCCGCGGGCAAGGAAACGGCTGAGCTATATGAATCAGACAAGAAAGCCTACATTGAAAAATACGTAAAACCATTAAAGGACAAGTCCGAACCTCTATACGTCATCAAGGGCACGAGGGCGGAAAAGGCTGCCAGCAAAAAGGAAACAAAAGAGATCCGCTATGTAAGAAATACCATAAGACCGTCGTCCATAGAGTCGTTTTTCAGTGGCGTCACATTGCTTTTTAACTCAGAATCTGCCGCAGGGGTGAGCCTGCGTGTCCATTTTATCTTCACCGGCAAGGAGGAGGTAGAGAGCACAGTTGTGATAGCCGAGGGCGCGGTGGATGTAAGCGCCGGGCTCCACGGCAAGGCCGACCTCACGGTGCGCGCGGATTCCGAGACCTGGGTGGGGATGCTCAACGAGCAGGTCTCCATGCCCCGGGCGCTTATAAGCGGGAAGCTGAAGGTAAGCAACCCGTTGCTCATGGGTAAGTTCAAGAGCTGCCTTGTGCTCTGAGCGTCTTATGCCTTATGAGTGATGCCTTATGAATGATGCGTGATACGTGCGGCTTGCGTTAGAATATCCTCATGTACACGCCTGAGGAGGCAGCAAGGGATGCCGGGAGCGCTGAGGGCGAGGCCCTCTGGCGCGCCATGAAGACCCAGTATCCGCAGGCGCTGGCTAACGCCACCTATAACCGCAATCTCAATGACGATATGGCGATGTATATCGCCAGGAGCAAGAAAACCCCGGCAGAGGCGCTGGGGTTTCTTGCTGGGGACGTGCGGTTTAAAAGGAACTACAAGGTCATACACTCGCTGTGCAAGAACCCAAAGACCCCGCAGCGCGTGGTGCTTGCGCTCCTGAAGCACTTAAAGCTCTTTGATCTGGCAGACCTCACCAGAAACCACTTCATACCGTCCGTCACGCGGCAGAGGGTGCATTTCATGCTATACGAGCGCATACCGGGCATGCCTTCTGGCGTGAAGATAGCCATGTCCCGGAGGGTGTCCACGGACATGGCCATAAGGCTCATGGAAAGAAGCGAACGCAAGGTGGTGGATGCATGCCTTGAGAGTCCGATCCTCACCGAGGAGAAGCTCTTTCAGGTCGTGCAGAGGGAAGTGACAAAGCCCCAGGTTATTTGCGCCATAAGCGAGCACAAGAAGTGGTCCCTCAGGTACAGGCTCCGCTACGGACTCATCAGGAACAAGCACACTCCCATGGAGGTGGTGGTGGAGTTCATCGGCGGCATGAAGAGCCGCGACCTTAAGGACCTGTACTCTGACTCAAGGGTGCCGCCCTCCACCAAGCCCTTCATACACCGCGAGCTTGTGAGGCGCGACGAGGACACTGTGCCCGTGGAGGACGAGGTGCATGAGCTTGAAGAACACGAGGACGAGGTGTTTCAGGACGAGGAGGTCTCGGGGCTTATAGACGAGTCTTCGAGGTTCATTGAATGCGGTGAGGACACCTCCGGTGAGGACAGGGGGGACAAGGTTTGTGAAGATGAGGATTCAGATGAATAACATCATTTATCTCAAGCGGGGTGGTTCCCACCCGTCGTGGCGACTCGCGACGACCTGCACCCCAGGGGTTACTTGTCGCGACGACTCGCAACGACTTTGCTCGCCCAAAGAAGTAACGAAGAAAGGGCGGTTTCACTTTTCCTTAAGATTTGAATGCCGGTATCGCGCTCATTATTCGTATTGAACCTACTGGTACGATAAACCCGCTCTTCGAGTCCACCCTTTTTCTGAAGCCATATAACTCTTTGTTCATACAAGGGCGCGCAAAAAGAAAGAAGAAGGTGCCCGTGGCACCACCGGCACCGATGCCCTGACCTTCATAAGGGCAGAACGGGGGAAGCTCAATGTTCATTTATTAATTGGAATTATTTGACTTGCCCTACTCGTCGGAAAATTCACTATGCAGGGGTTAAGGTCAAAGGCATTTTATTAAAAGTTGGCCGTAGTGCCCTGTTATTCATAGGGCGGAACGGGGGAATCATAAGGGAATAGATCATTATTATTAGAGGAAGATTCTTTACGAATCTTGATTGGTTTGAAGCTGGACGCTCCAGTTTAGACGGGGTCCTTGACCCCCTATGGGTGCTGGAGGTCCGGGGGGATTATGGGCTGCTTCTTCATGTCCGGGGTGGCGAGCCTTGGCACGATGCGCGCGTATTCCTCATTGGGGAGCTTGGTGTTCCAGTTACCGGTTGCCATGCCAAGCCCTATTACGCCAAAGAAGGCCAGAAGCACGACCACGGCAAAGGCATGCGGCACAATCGCGCGCTTTTTAAAGGAAATATCAAGGGCGCCTTTTGTGGGGCAACTGCTCACGCACGTGAGGCATCCGGTGCACTCAGGGGAGATGATCCGCTCCTTCTCAGCCACGGCAATGCCGGAGGGACAGGCCCGGGAGCAGGCCTTGCAGTCTATGCAGGCTTCCGTGTTGCGGCTTATCTTAAGCGGGCTTGCAAGGGCAAAAAGCCCCAGGAGCGCTCCATAGGGACAGAGGTAGCGGCACCAGAAGTTGGGTATGAAAACCGAGAGCAGAGCAATAGATGCCACGACCGAGACCGCAAGGGTGGAGGGGTCTAAGAAGAACAGCAGCATGCGCACGTCCACGACCTTGTAGTAGTCCTGTATGAAGAACATGAGGATCATGGTCGGGGTCATGGCAATGCCTATGACAAAGAAGAACAGGCCCATGATGATGTACTTGGGGCTCATGAGCGAATAGTCCGCCCATTTTGGCAGGCGCCATACTCGTCCGGTTATCTTCCTGCCAATGCGCCATGTGTACTCCGAGAGCGAGCCCACCGGGCATATCCATGAGCAAAAACTCTTCCTGGCAAAGACCGCAGTAAGGAGCGCGCCTACGAAGATTATGAATCCGGCAGGGTGTATGGGCTCGATTATGCCCGTAAACAGGAAATACTTTGTTGCCATGAACCCGCCGATGGGAAGAAATGCGTCCACCGAGGCGGGTCTGATTCCGGGCGGGGCCGAGGGGTTTGCAAAGTGGAGCACGAAGAAGTAGAACTGCCATCCGGCGAGGCCGAGGATGGCCAGCACGGCCACCTGTACTGCGTGCCTTGTCCACCTAATCTGTCTGCGCGGGTAATCCATAATCATTAGTATGCAATATCCATGCATAAGGTTACTGTGGCCTGCATCATAATACGCTGGGGGGGCGGGGCAGGGGGCCGGGCAAGGGGCAGGGGAGGGGGCCGGGGAGGGGTATAATAAAGCCCTCTGGCCTGTGATATAATGTGGCTGATTTCGTCTATCATTAGGCATTAGGCACATGGGGCGGGTCAAGCTCTTTTGTTTTCCAAATCCATGAACATGGGGGATTCGCGAGTGTCCGATAAGGTTGCTCTGGTTACAGGGGCATCAAAGGGTCTGGGTGCGGAGATCGCTCTGGCCCTTGGGCGCGAAGGCTATCGCGTGGTTGTGGCTTATCACAAAGACCATGAAGGAGCGGAGTCCGTGGCGCGTTCAATAGCGTGGGGCTCGCGTGTGTTTGGGGCGGATGTGTCTTCAGAGGCGGAGGTGGAGGCCCTGGCTGAGAATATCAGAAACAACGAGGGCAGGCTTGACCTTCTTGTGAACAACGCAGGGGTTACCGCTGACTCCCTCATCGTGCGCAGTAGCCCTGAGGACTGGGACCGGGTGATGCGGGTGAACCTTCTGGGTTGCGCCAGCGTTGTGAGGGCCTGCGCTTCTCTTATCTCGTTGGGCGGGGGGCATGTGATAAACGTCTCATCGCGAGCCGGGCTTATGGGGAATGCCGGGCAGGCAGCCTACTCTGCCTCAAAGGCCGCGCTTTTGGGGCTCACCATGGAGCAGGCCGCTTCTTTGGCAAAAGACAACATACGCGTGAACGCCATCATCCCTGGCTATATGCCCACGCAGATGGGGCTGGCCGCAGATGGGGCGATGGAGCGCGCAAAGGGGGACAGCCTGCTTGGACAGCTTGCAGACCCTTGCGAGGCTGCGTCGTTTGTGGTATGGCTTGCCGCCTCGCAGAGGATAACCGGACAGGTGTTCGGACTTGATTCAAGAATCGATTCACGATTTGATACATGGATAGGGAGGTGTGGAGCATGACCAAAGGGGTATTTGTAACAGGAACGGACACAGGAGTCGGTAAGACCGTGGTGGCCGGCGCGATGGTGGCAGCGCTGAGGGCGCGCGGTGTGAGGGCATGCGGGGTCAAGCCAATAGAGAGCGGGTGTGTGCCGAACCCCGAGACCGGCTCGCTCATGCCCGCGGACGGTGTATTCCTGCAGAAGGCCTCAGGGGGCGAAGAGGACCTGGAGCTTATAACGCCTGTGAGGTTCGAGGCCCCGCTTGCGCCACTGGCTGCCGCGCGCGAGGCCGGAGATGTGGTTAAGGTCGAGGAAGCACTTTATGCAGTGGGCCAGCTGCAAGGCAAGTACGACACCCTTATAGTGGAGGGCATTGGGGGGCTGATGGTTCCGGTGGCCGAAAACTATATGGTCCTGGATATGGCCCTCGACATTGGATATCCGCTTATTGTTGTTGCCTCGACCTTTCTTGGAACCATAAACCATACGCTCCTTACAGTGAGCCGCGCACAGGACGAGGGGCTTGAGGTGCTGGGTGTGGTGCTGTGCTGTCACAGAAAGCCGGAAGGCACGCTTGCCGAGAGCACCAACCCACGTATGCTTGAGCAACTTCTTAACGTGCCGCTTCTGGGGACTATTCCCTATATGCCCAGTATGCCCAATGTGCCCAATATGGATGACACTGAGGTGGATACTCTTGCTCAGGCTGCGGAGAATAGTCTTGATATGGGCGAGCTGTTCGACTTGTAGGATCAGACGGCCTACGGGCCTGGATATGCTGCATCTCGTGAGCGAGTGTCGTGGGCGACTCTAAGGACGTGCCGACTACTTCGTCATAAGCCGCCCGGGGCCACAGACCCCCTTTAAACTGGTGGCTTCCGCCTCAACCGTTATCAGCCGAAGAAAAACCCCTCCGAGAGGGGCCTCCATGAGGGGCCTCCGTGAGGGGCCGCTTCTACATAAGGTCGCAAGCTGGATGCGTGCTCTTATTTCGTTAAAACAACAGGCATCATGAACCCGCTATCTGTCTACCCCTGCTCTATGTTGCTTGCTTTTGCGTTCACGCAGGGGCGCGCAAAACGGAAAAAGAAGGTGCCTGTGGCACCACTCGGCACGAGTCGCTCACGACCGGCACCGATACCCTGACCTTCATAAGAGCAGAACGGGGGAAGCTCAAGGAGTTGATTCTTTATAAACAAGGCCGCCCTCGGTACGTCGGCACGAGTCGCCCACGACAGTCGCTCACGCCCCTGCTAGTCGTCGCGACCAGGCAGACGGCCTTGTTGTTTATAATGAATTACACCATCTATCTTAAGCGGGGCTATTCCCATCCCCTGCCCCCCTGGGGGTACTTGTCGCGGCGACTCACAACGACTTTGCTTGCCCAAAGAAGTACCCAAGAAAGTGCAGTTCTACTTTTCCTTAAGATCTGAATGCCGGATGCGCGCTCATTATCTGTATTACCCAGACTGGTACGACGAACCCGCGCTTCGCGTC
>SDBV01010176.1_pt1 | contig 12370 bp, 9 predicted proteins | sample 2277081 | NCBI WGS metagenome assembly SDBV01 (sample SAMN10402039, study PRJNA504765) | marine sediment metagenome | isolation source: marine sediment core GS10_PC15, 223 cmbsf | place: Arctic Ocean: Southern Knipovich Ridge | collected 2010 | reverse complement strand
TTCTAACATCCATCTGGTCTGGTCGTCTTTATCAATAATCCGGTATTTATACGGAGAGGAACGGTCTCCCCTTAACATCTTTATGGCGTTCTCTCTAACCATATCTCTGTCCTCAGGGAGGACGAGCTTCATCGAGCTGGTGCCGATCAGTTCTTCTGCGCTGCGACCAATTAGCCGGTGGAATTCATCGTTGACAAACTGAAACTTGCCGTTCTGGATGATGAACAAGCCGATCGGCGAGCTGGCCCGGAAGATGCGGAATAGCTCCCCTTCCTGCCGTTGCTGGATGTCTGATGTTTCCAGGTCAGCCACCCGCTGGCGCAATTCGGTCAGCTCGCTGATAAGCTGACTTTTTATCTTCCGTTCATCCTTCATCCTGCCCATCCCTTAAGCAGAGCGTTAGCCTCACCTTAATAGGTGGCTCCATTCCGGATCCGGCCATCACGGTTACGTCACCGCAAATTATAACATAAGTCCAATCTGTTTGTATCTGTTATCGCCTCTGGCTGGAACCAGATTGGCCTGGATGAACCCTACCCGCCCAAGAGCAATCAACATCACTGACACCCATAGGCCTTATCTCGTCCTGATGGACATCATGATGCCCGACATGAGCGGGATTGACCTTGTACTACCACATTGAAACCCTGGACCCGGCTCTGACACAGAGAGTAATGTTTATCACCGGAGATATCGTGGAAACAGGCACCAGGGATTTCCGGAACAAGATAAAGGTGCCCCGCTCATTCTTGCTTACTGAAGGCTCTCGTGGCAGCAAACATCAGCACCAGGCCCAAGACAGCTACGATAATCATGTCTTCGAGAACGGTCATCGTATGCCCGAAGACGGTGACACCAATAACATAGCTTCCATCGCCCGCAGCAGCACTTGTGCCCATCAGTTCCACACTCAGGAATAGCTGGCGAATAGCGTCTACGCCATAGGTCAGCGGGTTAATCTTGGAGGCAATCTCCAGCCACGCCGGTACGTTGTTAATCGGGAAGAATACACCAGACAGGAAAATAAGGGGCATGATGGTGATTTGCATCACCACCTGAAATCCCTGTTGAGAGCGCATGCGGGAAGCCATCAGAATACCCAGGCCCGATAGCGACAGGGACAGGATAATCAGGATGAAGACTATTTTGACGATTAAAACAAAGTTAAGTTCTACCCCCAGTAGTGGTGCCAGTACCAGCATTACCAGGCCCTGTCCGACAGCTACCACGGAGGTACCTGCTGCCTTACCGAGTACGATGCCGGTGCGGCTGAGGGGCGCCACCAGGACTTCCCTCAAGAAGCCAAACTCCCGGTCCCAGACCACTGATAAGCCCGACATCAATGCATTCATCAGCACGGTCATGGCGATGATGCCGGGATACATAAACTGGATAAAGTCAACACCCGGCGTAATGGTTCCGATGATACGGTTGAAGCCGGCGCCAAAGATGATGAGGAACATTATCGGCATGGCCAACGAGGAGATGATTCGGGAGCGTTCCTGAACAAAGCGCAGCAACTCCCGGTAGGCGATAACCCATACCCCACGAAATACTTCTTCCATCGGCTATCAGTGCCACCCCATCATCGTTCTCATCTGGTCCCGAAAGTCTACCTCATGCTCCCGAATGGCATGACCGGTCAACTTCAGGAAGACATCATCCAGGGTGGGTCTACGCACGCTAATGGAGAGCACCCCACTGCCAAAACCGCGGATGAAGTCTGGGAGAAACGTCTCTCCACGGGGAACACTGAAGCTAAGGACGCCGTCCTGTACTTCGGCAGAAAGATTATATCTTTCCTGCAGCTCAAGAGCCGCCTGTTCCGTATTCTCAGCTTGCAGAGTCACCACATCACCACCCACCGCATCCTTGAGTCTGTCAGGCGTATCCATAGCGATAATCTGGCCATTGTCAATAACGGAAATACGGTCGCAATTCTCAGCCTCGTCCATATAGTGCGTGGTCAGGAATATCGTCAGGTTATCCTGCTGCCGCAAGGTATGAATGTACTCCCAGATGCGACGACGAGTTTGCGGGTCCAGGCCCAGGGTGGGCTCATCCAGAAACAGGACTTGCGGACGATGCAGGAGACCCCGAGCAATCTCCAGCCGCCGCTTCATGCCTCCGGAGTAAGTGTTGACTTTACTCTTGCGGCGGTCCTGCAGTTCAACCAAATCAAAGAGGTCACTGATACGTTTTTCTCTTACATCTCGTGGCACACCGTAAGCATAGGCATGGAAACGTAAGTTTTGCTCCGCGGTGAGATACTCGTCCACCGTGGGGTCCTGAAAGACGAGGCCAATGGAGCGCTGCACCAGACTGCGCTGCTTGACCACATCGTATCCATTAACTGATGCCCTGCCGGCGGTGGGCAGGAGAAGCGTGCAGAGTATATTGATAGTGGTGGTCTTACCGGCACCATTTGGCCCCAGGAAGCCAAAGATACCGCCTTCGGCCACGCTAAAGGTGATACCATCAACGGCGGTCAATTGACCAAACTTTTTCGACAGATTTTCGACTTCGATTACGTTCATGCTTGTCTCCGGGGTGACCTTACGGCCAACCCGCTATTATATCATACCCGGCCGGGTGAAAAAAGCTCTAGTTCTGTCTATGGTCATACCCTAGTACATTCCGCACACCCCAATTTAAGGTTGACAAACCTCCAGGACGCGACCAAACCTAGCCCAAACACGTGAATTGAAATTTTCTAATCAGACGGTGCCAGCCGGCCAGAGAATGCGCTGCCGACCCGCGCAGCAGAATCCCTCTGGTCGTTTCTATCCAGCAGGTGCTGAGTAGTACTGTACGTTGACATAGTGAGTCCTCTGCCGTATTCTACGATATCAATTGTTAATGAAGTCAGGGATAAGCCGGGTTCGGAAGCCGGTATCGAGCTGACACCATAACTGAAGCCTGAATCAGGATAAGGGGGGAGCCTAGTGACCATTAATAATGTTACCGATGAGGAAATGTTGGACAGATGGGTAGTATCTGAGGAAACGATAGACGTAGAAAACGCGGCCAACGTTCTAAAAGAAGTGAAGCAAATCCTGGATAGTTTTGGAATAACCTTCTTTCTGCGTCAGGGAACCTGCCTGGGAGCTGTCCGAGACAACGCCTTCATCCCCTGGGATGATGATATCGATGTGGGCTCGGTATTAGGGCTTCACGGCATTACCGAGGAGTCACTTGACCAGGTTGTGGCTGCCTTCCGCAATAATGGTTTTCTCGCCCGAAAGGAGCGTTTGGGTGAAAATCCATATCTGCCACTGGTCAAATCATCGGTAAGGTGCGACTGGACTTGCTTCAACATTGCTGATGATCATATCGTCCAGTTCCCCTTCCTCAAGACCCCGGTCAGCCTGTTTACTCAACTAAAAGAAATAACCTTTATCGGCGAGAAATTCTATGTCCCAAATCCACCCGAGGAATACCTGCGCCTCAAGTACGGAGACGATTGGAGAACTCCCCACAAACCAGGACATTTTGAGGCAGCTGTGCTGAATCAGGTGATCAAATCCCCGGCACCAAACAGGGTGGGAAAACTAAGGCAGTTGTTGGCCGGACGCATTCCGGGTCAGCGCGTCAGCCGGATTAAGGTCCTCGACCAGATGGGCAGACCGGTCAATCGAGCTGAAGTCATAGTCATAGGGTTGGGCCAGTTTAACACCGATAAACAGGGATACGCCAGATTCCATGTGCCTCGGGCCGATAATCATCCTATCATTATCAGGTTTGACAGCCACCAGGAAATACACTATTTGCCAAAAATCAGACCCGGGGAAACCTATATCTGCCAGCCGAATCAGAAACTACGCGCCGTCGGTGATATTGACACCGCATAAAATAGCCAACCAAGGCACCACCGGGAGAACGGGTTTTACCCCGCTGTGTTCCGGTTCGTGAAAACAAGCTCACTATCCAACTGAATCAGCCAGTTCGGCGGCAGAAATCAGGCACAAATACCCATTGCCTGTTACGCAGTGCCGTGGATGCCTGTGACGAGTTTCTGGCCGCCATTAGCCTGAGTGCTGACGTTACCGGAGAGAAAGTGGATAGACTAGCACCCAGTCCCCGGACCAAGTCTGGCTGAGACCACCCGAAAGTCCACCGCAGGGTCTTTATTCTCCTGCCGAATTGGTCCACGTATTCCTCTTCTACAGAGTAAGACAGGGACTTACCGTGCCGAAAGTATTCTAATCAGGAAACATTTACTTCTCAAATGCGGCCGCATCCAGCTAAGTCATTATTGACTACTGACAATTCCTGTGCTATGTTGAGGACTGTTGACACTATCCAGGAGTGGGGCAAATATGTCCCCTGGCGAAATGGTACTCCTGATGGCGATTGCCGCAGCCGGAGGTCATGGAACTAAGCCAGCCGGGCGCCCGGCGGATATCATAGGAGAATATGCGGACTATCCGTGTAACTCACCGGTTAGAAGAAACTATCTAAACGAAAACGAGTCGAAGGGATACCGGCTGACTTCAAAGGGCCAGCAGGCTCTCCTTGAGTTCCCTGGGGCCAATAAGACCAACATCCAAGACGCTATAGAGACAGTACAGGTACCTGGTATTGAGGTTGGTAAAGAGATAGATATACCAGGAAAGAAAGCAATCGAGATAAGGAGGTGATGCCCTTGGCAGTATGATTGTGCTAATAATGGGCCGTATTTGTACATTAGTTCGATATTCCTCGCTCCAACCCAGATAAGCGAAGATTGAACATTAGCCCGAAAATACGTCATAAGGTGCAATTCAGCGAGTTACTAAGACCCCCAACGGGGGAAAGTCTATTTTCAGCGGACAAAGGAGGTATGATCAATGCAGGCATACTGTGTGAAATGCCGAACCAAAAGGGAAATGAATGATAGCACGGCAATCACCATGAAGAATGGCCGACCAGCGGCTCAGGGCATATGTGGCACATGTGGCACCAAGCTATTCCGAATCGGAAAGAGTTAAAGCCGGTAGCGGTGGAACCGGAGCTATTAAAGGGGCTGGATAACTACTAATAGATGTCCAGCCCCTTTCTATGATACATCGGTCTACTGCCACCGTTACCTGACAAAGAACATCCTGGAATCACCTGTAGAGAACACCGGGGCACGACACAGGAAATCATCCGGGAAGCAGCCAGGTCACTATCAGGCCATTATAATGAGCCCATCTCACTCAGAACCTACCTCAACCATGCAAAACCTGTTCTTCACGCCTGGCGTTGCCTGGGATTTTCCAGATTCTCATTTCACTCATTGATATTTACCCGGATAAGAACTAGAATTGCGCTAACTAGAATTGTGCTAAAATGAAATGGTAATGAAACTATGCGGAAGAATAAGCGGCCGGGGACAGGTGACCAATGCTCATAACTGATAGGCAACACCGTGCTATCTGAAATCATTACCAACAAAGTATTTATTATTCCGATATGTTCCTGGGCAGTAGCCCAGTCACTCAAGGTGATTATAACGCTAATCCGCGAGAGACGATTGGACTTGCGTTATTTCTTTATTAGCGGCGGAATGCCCAGTGCGCATGCCGCCCTGGTCAGTGCTCTGGCGACATCGGTGGCTCTGATTCAGGGTTTAGGCTCAGTAGCCTTCGGTATCTCAGCGATACTGGCTCTGGTAGTGATGTATGATGCTGCCGGGATCCGCCAATCAGTAGGAAACCAATCGGTAGCTTTAAACCGCATCATGCGGGAGCTTAGACTACGGAGCCTGATAACCGAATTGGAGCGTGATTTGAGAGAGTTCATCGGGCACACGCTGTTCCAGGTTATCATCGGCGGTTTAATGGGTATTGGAGTTACCCTGGTGTGGCTGACCATTACCGGTACCCAGTAACGGAACGCCAACAAATATGTTTCTTGTCTGATATCATAAATATTCGAAAGCTGGTAGCAAAAATGCCGATTAATCGGGTCAGAGCAATTGTCAATCCGGCAGCGGGAGGCCACTCAATCCGCAGAGAGTGGCCGCTGATCAGCCAGCGTTTAAGCGACCAAGGCCTATTGTTCGACTATGTCTACACCGAAGGCGTAGGCCACGCAATAGAGTTGGCCCGGGCGGCTGTGAACTCAGATTACCAATATCTTATCGCGGTTGGTGGTGATGGCACGGTAAATGAGGTGGTAAACGGGATGCTTGATTCAACCGGTGCGCATGACACAATGCTTGGTATAGTCAGCGCAGGAACTACCTGTAGTTTTTCCCGTTCTCTCGGTATCCCGCCTGACCCTATCAGCTCCTGCAACCTATTGACCAGCCAGAACCGGCTGACGATTGACGTTGGCCTTGTCGAATACCAGAGTGAAGGCAAACAATTACGTCGCTTCTTTGTCAACGAGGCTGGTGTGGGTTTTGGGGCAACTGTGGTGGCCGCCTCTAAAAACACACCGGGTCACTTTGGCCGTAAGATCAATCATTTACCCTTCATCGTGGGGGGGGTTGGTTCATTATTTAGCTATAAAAACAAGCTTCTCTCCCTGCGTGTGGAAGATGAGGCTGAAGATAGTCGCCTTTGTGCGATGCTGGTAATGGCTAATGGGGCTTATTTTGGCGGCAGAATGTGTATCGCACCCGATGCCAAACCTGACGATGGTTTACTGGACATGGTTATTTTTGGTAACATGGGAAGGTCAGAGTTGGTGAAAGCATGGACAATGACCTATAAAGGACGTCATACCAGTCATCACAAAGTGAGCTGGCGACGGGTAAGGAACGTAGCCATTGAGTGTGATGAGAAAATTCTTGTGGAGGCTGATGGAGAATTGATCGGAGAAGGGCCGGTATCTTTTTCTGTACTACCATCAGCTCTGACCGTGGTGGTGCAGTAAGGCAGGGTTAAATAAATATGGAAAGAGTATCCCCGGAAAGCCAGATTGCGGTACTGATTGACTTTGAAAATGTTGGGCTGAGCTCAATACGGGGGCTTTTTGACCAGCTATCTGATATTGGGCGAATAATTATTAAGAGAGCTTATGCAGATTGGTCAAGCTCGAAGACTCCGCGTGAGCAGTTATTTGAACTCGGTATCGAGCCGGTTCTGACATTCAAGTCTACCTCCAGGGGTAAGAACGCCAGTGACATACGCCTGGCCATAGATGCCACCGAACTACTATTTCAATCAACCGTTGATACCTTTGTCATCGTCTCATCAGATACAGATTTCGTTCCCCTGATAAATAAATTACGGGCAACAGGCAAAGTAGTAATCGGTGCTGGCAGCAAGGAGACACAGTCCAGCAATCTGGTGAGGTCGTGTGATAGATATATTTTCTTTGATCAACCTGATTTGCAGGTAGCACCGCATATATTAGAAGGAACTCTGGTAGACGAGCTACTGATACGTGGTGTTCGGGCATCGGCAGATGAGAATGGGAGAGTCCTGGGCAGTAAGCTTCGCTCAACACTACAAAGACTGGACCCGAGTTTTGATTATCAAGTTTACGGCCATTCAACGTTTGCGAAGTTACTCGAGGCCTCCCCGGCGGTAAAAGTAATAAGACCCCACAAAGAGGGGGATGTTAGTATTGAACTGAACGAATCGTTCGAAACAACGGAAACAACCAACCTGGACCTGGCCGCAGATATCAGTGATGCCTGGGCAAGCCGCGCTTCTGAGCCGGGCCAATCTATCCTCGGCCCCGTTGCCGCATCGGACGCTGCCAAAGTACTCGGAGCATCGAAACTGAGTCTTACAAAGTACAAAACGCTGCAAAGATTACTTGACGCTAACGAAGTGCTAAGCAAGAAATGGAAAAGAAACGGCAACAAGATTGTTAGACACTGAAATTCACCAGCATAGCGGACGCAATCCCTTTTTGCAGCATTACAAAATCACCGAGGTTATCTGGGATTAAATCCCAACACCGACAACCGTCAGTAAAGAAGGTGAAGGAGACAGGAGCATGACAAGGACCAACCCAGAAGAGAGCCCCATGGGCAAGTGGGTTTCCTACCGTCCGGAAATCAAGATTTTAGACTGTACCATCCGCGATGGCGGCCTGATGAATGATCACCTTTTCGATGATGAAATCGTCAAGGCAGTGTACTCGGCATGTGTCGATGCCGGTATCGACTACATGGAGATAGGGTACAAAAACTCCAAACGAATCTTCTCCCCGGCCGAGAATGGTGCCTGGAAGTTCTGTACCGAAGATGATATCCGGCGCATTGTCGGTGAAAACGATACCCCGTTGAAACTCTCGGTGATGGCAGATGCCGAAAAGAGCGATTACCGTGAGGATATCTTGCCCCGCGACCAGAGTGTGCTGGACATGATACGGGTGGCAACTTACATCCATCAGATACCGTTAGCTTTAGACATGATTAAGGATGCCCACGACAAGGGTTATGAGACCACCGTCAACCTGATGGCCGTTTCGGCGGTAAATGAACGAGAACTGGATGAGGCGCTGGAACTCCTGGCCAATTCGGAAGTGGGCACTATCTATGTCGTGGATAGTTTTGGAGCTCTCTACAGTGAACAAGTCCATCTCCTTCTGGAAAAATATTTTGGGCACGCCGAATCACGCGGCAAAGGGGTCGGGATGCATGCCCACAACAACCAGCAGTTAGCCTTTGCTAATACCATTGAGGCGGTTATCAAGGGAGTGAATATGCTGGACGCCAGCATGGCGGGGCTCGGCCGTGGTGCCGGCAACTGTCCCATGGAACTATTGGTCGGCTTCCTGCACAATCCAAAGCTACGTCTCAGGCCCGTTCTCCAATGCATTCAGCAATTTATCGAGCCCCTGCGAGAGACACTGATGTGGGGATTTGACGCTCCCTACATGATGACCGGGCTTCTGAACGAACACCCGCGGGCGGCGATGCAGTTCAATGCCAGTCAGGACAAGGGCAATATCGTCAAATTCTACGATTTGATTAGCGAAGAAGAATAGTCAGCCAAGACCTTACGAAACAAATAGTCCAGTGTCTCACCAGACCTACTCTCGCCGGGCAATTAGAAGTATCCTCATAGCGACGAATATTGAAGCAGTGGCCCGCAGGCTTCAAGTGCTTAGTTGCCACCTGCCTACCTTGACTCAACCAAAATTATTATAGTATCCTACGACACGTAAGATTGGGATGGGGAGCACCATTCAGCAGTCGCCCCATAGAACTCAGAAAGACCCGGAGGTTAGCGTAATGGATTATGCTGAGATACTTAAGCCCGGCCTGGAAGAGATGGCAGTGAAGCCTAACCTTGGCCCGAGCGATGGCCTGGGCAGCGATTTTGACTGGAAGCAGATTGAAGCCGAGCTTGGAGTAGCAAACCGGGGAGAGATTAACCAGGCTCACCTGTGTATCGACCGCCACGCTGCCTCATCCCGCAGAGACAAGGTAGCCCTCGTCTGGGAGGGGAAGAATGGCCAGACAGAACGTTACACCTTCGGCGAACTGGCCGCGCTTACTGATAAGTTCGCCAATGTCCTCGAGGGATTAGGAGTAGCCAAGGGCGACCGTGTCTTCACTTTTGTGGAACGCATCCCCGAGTTATATGTTGCCATCTTCGGTGGCCTCAAACTGGGGGCTATTGTCGGCCCGCTGTTTGCCGATTTCGGTTCGGATCCGGTGCGGGACCGCTTGCTGGATAGCCAGGCCAAGGTGCTGGTCACCAGTCCGGCGCTGAAAGCCCGTATTGCCGCTATCCTTGGTGACCTTCCCGATCTCAAACAGGTGATTGTTGTCGACAGGAGTGGCCAGTATTCACCAGAGGAGCGGGAAATAATCTACCATCAGGCAATGGCTGATGCCGCCACCAACTTCAGCAGGAATCGGGTTGGTGCCGATGATTATTCGATAATGCACTATACCTCAGGAACCACCGGCAAGCCGAAGGGTGCCGTACACACTCATTACGCGGCTATCCAGCAGTACGCCACCGGCAAATGGGCGCTGGATTTACACGAGAATGACATCTACTGGTGCACGGCTGACCCGGGCTGGGTTACCGGGACTTCATATGGCATGTTTGCTCCATGGACCAACGGAGTGACCCAGATTATCTATGAAGGTGGCTTTAGCGCCAGCGCCTGGTACAAGACCATCGAGAAGCACAAGGTAACCGTGTGGTATACGGCCCCCACGGCTATCCGCATGCTGATGAAGGCCGGAGAAAAGGCGGTGGAACAACGTGACCTCAGCAGCCTGCGCCACATCTGCAGCGTCGGTGAGCCGTTAAACCCGGAGGCAGTGCTCTGGGGCCTCAAGGTATTCGGACAGCCGATACACGATAACTGGTGGCAAACGGAAACAGGTGCTATCCTGATCGCCAACTACCCTTTTATGGCAGTACGTCCCGGCTCTATGGGGCGGCCAATTCCCGGCATAAAAGCCGGCATCATCAATGATAATTACAGCGAAGTCCCCGCCGGAGAAGAGGGCATCCTGGCGATAAAGCCGGCCTGGCCTTCCATGTTCCAGACCTATTGGAACAACCACGAACTCTACCAGTCACGCTTTCAAGGGGGCTGGTACATAACCGGCGACCGCGCCCGCCAGGACGCTGATGGTTATTTCTGGTTCGTGGGTCGCGATGATGATGTGATTAATACCGCCGGTCACCTGGTGGGACCTTTTGAAGTGGAGAGTGCGCTCCTGGAACACCCGGCCGTAGCCGAGGCAGGAGTCATCGGGAAACCTGACCCCATAGCTATGGAAGTAGTGAAGGCCTTCGTTGCCCTGAAGGAGGGCTACCAGCCGACTCCGGAACTGCGCCGAGAGCTGATTCAATTTACTCGTCGCAAACTGGCCGCCGCCACCGCGCCACGCGATATTGAATTCATCGACTCCTTACCCAAGACCCGCAGTGGCAAAATAATGCGCCGCTTGCTAAAAGCCAAGGAGTTGGGCCTGCCACTGGGCGATACCTCAACATTGGAAGATTTCTAGAGCAGATATCCCTTTAGCCTGGCTCCAAGAGGCTAGCCACGCCCCTCTCCGGTCAAGTTTACGGTCAAAATCACACTCGTAAGGAGGCAGGTGATGTCAGACCACAGTGTCAATCCGATTCCGAGATACTACAATTTTGAGGGCCGGATGCCCCGTTTGCAGATGGCAGCAACCCCGGTCAAGATTCCCCCTCAGAGTCAAAACACCCATCCCAAACTGATCACTGACACCACCCTGAGGGATGGCGCCCAGGACCCCCGCTTTGCCATCTTGCCCAATGAAACGAAGCTGAAGTACTTTGATCTGCTGCATCAGTTGGACAACGGCAAGGGGATTATCGATTCGGTAGAGGTATTCATCTACCAGAAGCGCGACCTGTGGACATTGGATAAGTTGCTGGAGCGTAATTACGACTTTCCACGGGTCACCACCTGGACAAGGGCAACTACCAAGGACATCAGGGACCTGGTGAAGATATCCGGAGGTAAGATAAAGGAGACCGGGATGCTGGCATCAAGTTCCGACCACCACATCTTCGATCGGCTGGGCTTCCGTAGCAAGGAAGAAGCCATAGAAAGGTATCTGGTACCTATCCTGACCGCCTGTGAGCACGATATCACCCCTCGCGTCCACCTTGAGGATGCCACCAGAGCCGATATCGAGGGCTGGGTTATCCCCTTTGTAAATCGGGTAATGGAAGAGACCAAGGGCCGGGCCCTTTTCAGAATCTGCGATACCCTGGGTGTAGGCTCGCCCGAGCCTCAGGTAGCGCTCCCTTTCGGCATTCCGCGGCTGGTTGCCGAAATAGCCCGTGTTTCCGGAGCCAAGCTGGAGTTTCACGGTCACAATGATTTTGGTAACGCTACCGCCAACAGTATGGCCGCCTTACGTTACGGCTGTAAGAGTGTCAACGTTGCCTTTGCCAGCTTTGGCGAACGCACCGGGAATGCCGCCCTGGAGCAGGTGCTGGTCAATTATATCCGCGAATATGGTGACCCCGGTTTCAATCTAGAGGTACTGGCTGAGATGACCAGGCTAATGGAGGCGGAAGTAGTTGCTATCCCGCCGAAACAGCCCATCATCGGCAGCAATGTTTTCACCACCCAGGCCGGGCTGCACCAGACCGGTATACAGCGCCAGGCCCGGGCACCGGGAGGGCTAATCTACCTTCCCTTCGACCCGGCCTTAGTCGGCCGTCACGGGGAGGCACTGAACCGCATCGGAGCCCTTTCTGGAATGGACGGTATAATCTCGGTACTGAACAATCATTATCAGTCCACCGGTGCTGATGGGCCGCAGATCACCTCGACCAGTCGCCTGGTGAAGTCTGTTTATGACTGGATTCAAGAGGTATATGATGGGCAATATGATGCAGCCCAGGACCGATACCTGGACTACCGGACAACATTCCTTGAGGTTGAGGAGCTGGTCCGATTGGTGGAGCAACCCGAACCTCAACAA
>SDBV01010175.1_pt1 | contig 12370 bp, 11 predicted proteins | sample 2277081 | NCBI WGS metagenome assembly SDBV01 (sample SAMN10402039, study PRJNA504765) | marine sediment metagenome | isolation source: marine sediment core GS10_PC15, 223 cmbsf | place: Arctic Ocean: Southern Knipovich Ridge | collected 2010 | reverse complement strand
CTGAGTTTGTGTGACTATCGGACTATTGACATTTAAGCAGGGAATAATCTATTCTACATACAAAAAGGGAGGTAGACCAATGCAAGCATACTGTGTGAAGTGCCGTACTAAAAGGGAAATGAAAGATGCCAAGTCAATAACTATGAAGAATGGCAAGCCGGCAACTCAAGGGATATGCCCCACATGTGGGACCAAAATGTTTAGAATAGGGAAGGCATAACCCTGATACTACTATAGGGATTGAACGGGGGCTGGATAGTAACTCCGAGTGGATGTCCAGCCCCTTTTTTGTATCTAATCACACATTCTAAGCAATTGTTACTCAAAGCGCATTAAACACTCACCGTTTTTAGCCGAGGCAATTTGAGTGGAGTCTAGCTTCATTCCATCTGCAATACGCTTAATCTCTGCGGACTGGATTTTGGGGGTCAGGTCAGTCGTGCAGTTTCACCTATAGATCAAACCATATTTTATTTCTTATATATATCATTCGCTTGTTTATAGATATCCCTCTGATTGTACAAATCGTAGATCTCCGCCCAAGAGATACATGCATCAAATTTTTTCAGAATATCGTTCTGCCCAAATTTCTTATAATTCTCATAATAGTGGGATGATGCTAGAGCAATAATCTTCGTATCTATCTCTTTGCCAACAATCTTTGGTATATCATCTCTATCCTTCTGGAAAGCGCAAATTTGAGATTCTTTAAACATTTGTTGTACCTTGGCCTCAATAATTAATATTGTTTCCTCTGAAAATAAACAGAGGTCAAAAGTCCTTTTCGATGAATACTGTGTGGGATTAACTGATTCCCCTCTGCTCTTTAATAGATCCCTGTAAAAGCATACCTCGTAGCCTATCTCCCATCCAGCATCGCAATCCAACTGCAAATCATGATTGTCATCCAGCCACGATATGAAATCCTTTTCTCTATCTTTCACATCCCAATATAGAAATGCACAATAAAGTCGTTCTTCTCTCGTAATTTCGAGCCAGCTTTTGTCCTGCAAATAGCTGAATCCCATCGTGTATATCTCCTTAAACTATAGATTTCAGGGTTTGGTATAGCCTGACTTCAGCCTCGGTATCCCGCTCACAGTAATCAAGCAAACACTTCCTGAGATGATCTCGCCGCTCTTGTTTAGTATCTGGATCGACAATCTCTGCATAGGCTATAGATGCCAGCCCACCGTCATTGATCTCGAGATCGCTATAGCTAAGATCGGGCACAAGAGCAGGTAGGACTGACTTTATTGAGAATGACCCATGGAACTCAGGGTGGTAGCAGTGTGTTCGTACGAGCTCCAATAAATCTACGGTACGAGCGAGCAGTTTATGCAACTCATCCGATAAGTGAGGCAAAGCCTGTATTAACTCCTTTATACGCGCTGCCTCAAAGGAGGAGTAAACCACGATTGATCCTTCATCACCCAAAGTTTGAAGTAGAGTTCTAGTGAATTCCACTCTTGGATCATCGAAACCATCGTGTAAAAAACCTTCGTGTTTAATGCTACCGTCCTTATTTATTATGTGATTGGACCATTGAAAAGGGATCACCTTATATGGGGATGTTCCGATATAGAGTGGCAACGCCGGATTGAAGGTCTCGAAGTCGAGAAAGTGTATCGGATACTCCAATTGATTGAGCTCTCCAGCGATATTTGTATCAAGGTAAATGCGATTGTTCACCACGCAGTCGCGAACTCGCTGTTGAGTGGCGTTTAATCCGGTAAAATCTATAGGGATATCACGTATGTCCTCGATACCGGCGGCGTCGAGTGCGGCCAGGACCTTTTTACTCACCCGAGGTAATTGCAGAATGTAGTGTTCCGGTACGCGGGCATAACAGTATCCCTGAAAGGCGCAATCATATGGGTTTGAACATTGCCGCCCCACTTTAATATCTGGAGGTTCTACTTGATATAGCATCTCTCTCATATCATGAAGTTGTAGTAATATTTCCGGGAGCTTATCTTTAGCTTCTATTGTGATGTCGTCTATCTGGAAAAGCTTGTCGAGTTCATATTCGTCTCCCTTATATACATACTCGTTATTGAGATGGCCAAGACTGGCACGACGTATATTTATCCCGCATCCTCGGAGTACGTAGAGCTGAATAGCAACGTCGGGTATATGCTCCTCTTTTGTCTTAGCTGTAGATTTAATTTCGATAAGGTCAAAGAGACCGTCATTAGTTTTTATTAAAATATCTGCTCTGATGCGTATATCGTCGTACATGAAGGCAGCCTCATAGATTATTGGAATTGAGGGATCCTGAAGCACTTTCTGGGTCGTAATCACCGCCTGTTCATGCTGAAAGTGATTTTCTTTGATTAACATTCCATCAGGATAGATATTCCTGGCGAGCTCTCCTACCTTCGTTCCAGTATTGAATATCGCTTGTTGGGCAAGTCCGATTGGATCAGCCAATTTTGGATAGTAGCAACTGAAGTAAAGACATTTATGGCACTGTAACCCAGCCATAAAGCGGGATTTCGAAAGCATTGGAACCTTATCTCTCAAATGTGCCTCCATCCTATTTGCGTTGTGCTATAATACTGCAAAAAAACATACCTATTCAATGGATCACATTGCGGAAACTGAAGAGCCACTTGTATAATCAACAATGAATGACTGTCTAGCTCCAAGCGCGCATACTAATTCTCTCTGTAGGATTACAATCTTTCTTCTGTGACTCCAAGATATTTCGCAAACTTGCTTAGCTCTAGACACCCAGGTTTACGAAGATTGAGCGAGTCGTTTCTCGCGCGGCTTCGCGGATATGTTATCAGCAGGGATTCCGTAGCTCTGGTGATTCCAACAAGGAACAATCGCTTACGTTCTTCCAAATCGTCACCAACGTAATCACCAGGAAGCCAATAATGCTCTAACCCCGGTAATATAACATGACGGCGAGTAAGCCCTTTTGAGCTATGGAGGGTAAGCAATTCAATCTCAGGTTCGAATTTCGCTTCGTCACCTTCCTCATCACCGTCTCTATAGATTTTATCTGTTAGAATATCAAGAGACTCCTCTAGGATTGTCTCGTCGTCATTAGCCAAGAAGTCGTCAACATGGTATGGATTGCATTGTCTCCCACTAGGTAAGACCGAGTCAATACACGATGCAACTCGCGTAGCATCACGACTGGTGAGAGATTGAATAAAAGCATTGTATTCCAAGATAGCGGTCAAAGCTGGCTCCCTCCAACCGTGGTTGTGCCCAATCGGGGACAGTGCTGAACTTACAGACGTATGCCCATTCAGCAACACTGCTATCACTTCTTTTTTATGCTTAGGTTTGAAGTCTGGGAATCTGTCTAATATTAAGCGTTCAAGAAAAGGCTGGTTGCGGTGAAAAGCTAGTTTCCCCAAAATTCTCACCCACATCTTGTCATCAAGCGAATCTGATGAATCTTTGCACTTACATTTCAGTCCCCTTTTCTCAAACTCTTCTCGATACTGCGATAGAACCCTGTGACTTGGGAAAAGACATACTACACGGTCATCCGGGAGTGTATTCTCATTGATCTGACTCAAGATTTCCTTTATATATTCGACTAAATCATTAGCTTCGGCAACAGCGCTTTTGAAAGATTTAATCGCAACCACCCCTCCAGGTTTAACTGCTTTTAGGAGCCTTGGATTGGTGTGCATGAACGATAGAAATCTATTTACAGGCTCGACGATTTGTTTGGGGGGACGTATCCAGCATAAGACTAAACTAATGCTGTTCGTCTTCGAATCTTGGACCAGGTTTTTGATCCCGCTGGGGCTAGCACCTCTACCGCTGTAGATGCTCTGGTCATCATCCCCAACTATCACACGCGATGCAACTGATTCTGAGATAAGTTCAAGGAAAATCTGCTCTGCGATGTTGAAATCTTGATATTCATCAATGAGGAGATGTTGGTACTTCTTGATCCAATCGGGCCTGTCGTCTTCGTCTGAGTAAAGAGAGGTAGCAAGAGGAATGACCTCGTCCCAATCTAGTAGCTTAAGTGCTCGTGAATATGCCTGATAAGTTTCTTCCGCAAGTGCATTATTACCCGTAAGACTATCCACAGACTGACCTTTTTGCCGTTCAGTTTTGATAAACTCCAGATGTTGCCGCATCATTTTATCAGTTCGAATGGTTGCACCTTGGGGAAGTGCCAACCTCATATCAGAAACCGCAATCTTTGCTACTTCGTCTTTATTGTTGCACAAGTCCAAAATGTGAAGATGGTCATCAAGTTGTATTTCATATCCTCTATTCCTAATAAGACGACAAGCCAAGCTATGAAGTGTAGAGACTCTAATGTGTTGAGGTGGTACCGCTCCAGGATACTTAAGGAGAAGGTCGTCTTTGAAGGCGCGTGCAATTTCTCTGTTAAATGTTAGGTAACAAATAGTCGTGCTATCTATGTGGCGTTTTTCTGTCAGTTCCTCTATCCTCAAGAGGAATGAGTATGTTTTTCCAGTGCCTGGGCCAGCAAGAGCTACAAGCATTCCGCTTTGGTGGTCGACAAAGGCCTGTTGGCGTTGGTCTTCTGCATATAAGTCATCCAAATTTGCCATAATCCTATCCCATGCTACCGGGTCTCACCCTTTACGCTCTAGTATGTCTCCCTAGTGTATCTTCTGCACCTCTCGTTGACAAGCATCTTCATGGACAATGGCACGCATCGCCGTAATCATCGCTCGCCATAGCTTCACCTGCACAGGACGCCTTGCTACCCACCTCCTTGCCTTTCTGCCCGGCATTAGCATCACCCAGGAGTCGGTTCAGCCAGTAAAGAAATACCCTTGGATTGCTTATACTCATATGTCCCCCCTAAACAAGACGCTAAATTGTTGAGCTTACTTGATGAGTTCATGTCGCGTTATGAGAGTGCCGAAAAAGAATATTTTTACCCAAAGTTTCACCTCCTTAAAGGTCAATTAGGAGTGATTTAAGATCAAAAATTCCACTAAATTAACCTTTTTCAAAGGGTAACGGGACTTTTTCGGCAGTCTCGTTATGTGTGTTTGTTGGATAAACGAGCCCTAAATGCTACCCAACAGAACAAGCCGGAGTCATTCAGTAATTATCTCCCACATGGTTGCTTGGCCTTAAGCTACCTATGATCATCGTGCTTAATAAATTCCTTACACATTCAGATATAAAACTATAACCATAACAAGCAACCACCAAAGACAAACAGCAAATAATAGCCCAGAATGTAGCAAAACAAACTGTTGGATTCTTGGTTTCTTGTAATATGCACATAACCGTAGAGCCGTTAAAAAGTGCAAATTAGATGGTTCCCGTTGCGATGCCTTCAGCCACAAAGCTTGAGCTTGATCGATTCTTCCTTGCTGGGCATATATTTTAGCCAACAAGTCCATTGTTTCTATCCTTGGAGTATTACTTTCAATCAAGGGAGTAAGTAAAATTTCAGCTTGAGAAAGTTCTCCCTTACGCGCCAACACAGCGGCGCGTTGCAGTATGTTAATCAAATCTGAATTTGTGGCAGATTGATTATCATGCGCATCTGATTGCGGTTCAGGTCTTGTTCTAAATGATTCAGGGTCTTGCGCATTCATAAATAGAGCCCTCCAAATAGGGTTTAGAAGCCTTGCTTCATAACGGTACTTCTATATCCTCGTACCTCTTCTGCAATCGATTCGGGTAACAGTCCGTACAGTTTACGAACGGTTGCCCTAAGTCCTTCAACATCCTCGTTATTTATAGCTCGGTAGCCTTCTGCAATAAGACGCTCTGCCTCAGCTTGGTCACGCATATTATCCTTATATTCACCAGTAAGCCGTTCAAAATGTGCTACCCAAAATCCCGGCTGTTTCATTAATACCTGCATTACCAATTGTGATAGATTACGAACTTTTTGTTGAAGAGAATCTTGATTGTTTGAGGCTACAGCTTTTCTGGCATCTTCTTCAAGGCGGGAAAAATCATCATTATCCTGAGAATCACCGTAATCCTGTACCAGTTGACGTCCCTCCTGAATTGTAGTTTCAACTTCCGAAACCAGTGCAGGCCAAGCAATCAGCTCTTCGATTTTATCGAGTTTTACATCAAGATCGATACGACGTCGGTGTCGCCTATCAAGAGATTCTCTGTCATTCTGTCGAATTACATCTACTGAAGGATCGATCTCATCAACCAGATGCTCTGTCTCAATCTGCTGGAGTATATCATCGGCACTCGTAGAAACAATTTGCTGATTTTTGTTCCGGATCTCTTCTAGTCGTGTCTTTGCTTTCTCAACGAGGTCAGTCACATCCTTCTCGTTAATTTCCTCGTACTTAGCGTTGAACACCCATTCAAACTCTTCGTCCAGGATGGGGACGTAGGCAATGACTCGTGGTTTGCGTGACTCATCTATGGCCATGGTGACTTCAATGGGACTTCCTACTGGAATATCTCTACGAATGTTATCTCCGGTTACCTCTAAAAACCCAATTGGATGGTTTCTATCAGCACGCGTATTATTTCCCTCAACGACTGGAATCCGAAGAAGCGTCCCCGAGTCACCGCTTTTTACCAGTAACATTGTACGAAGGTCTGTTTTCCTTCTCTTGGCCGGTAAAGGCGTGTTTTTCTCGAAGAAGGTTAGCATCTGATTATCTGCAAGAGCAATACCTATATTGTTAACTAGTAGTTGAGCAGAAACTGTAATCCCTATTGTATAGGTGAATCGGTCCGGTTCAGTTTTGTACAGGTTTCCGCTGGCATCCCTAAGTTCAATCAAGAATTCATTTCTACAATCCCTTTCCGCATGGACTGTAGAAATAAAAGTTCCGTTCAATCCAACTTCAATCTTCCCAGAACGCCAGGCGGTCTTCGATGTAACGAATTCGATAGTAAAACCTTGTAATGATTGCCCTTCAAGAGCGACTACTCTTCCCCCAACCGAAGGTTCCACCTCATCCCCAATAGGTTTGAAATCTAGTTCCAGTTTCAATTGTCCGGTAGAGAGTGGCAGATATCGTCTGGAGACCTCAGGTATTATCTGGGTTCCACCAAATATTGCGGCACCTTGCGCCACTACTGTTAACGGATCCAGCCGCAATTCTAATGGAATCCCCAGTTTTTTCGTCAGCATGTCTGGTAACAGTGGAGTCTTGGTAGAACCACCAACAAGGATCAGTTTCTCAATATCAGAGGATGAGAGACTTGCCTCTTCCAACACTGTCTTGCATAGGTTTATTGACCTTTCAATAAATGGTTCAGCCAACCGTTCAATATCACTCCTCTTGAGTTCACACTCGAAGGGAGTACTTGCCCCGTCCTTAACCCGAAGGTTCTCTATTTCAATGTCCGTTTCATCCTTCCTCGAAAGACTAATCTTGGCACCCTCGGCGTGGTATTTCAGTATGGGAAGAACGTCTTTCCATCTCCGGTCATCGGCTGACAGATTATACTCTCTCGCGACTAAGGGAACCAGTAACTGGTTGACGATCTCCCAATCAATCAGCCCACCCCCCAATTTATTATTGCCACCGTGGTTTACAACCTGTATCTGCTCGTCACGGACCTGCATGATCGCGGCATCGAAGGTGCCACCCCCAAGATCATACACCATCCAGAAGACACGATCACTGGTAGTTTGAAATCCGTATGCTAATGCGGCAGCAACGGGCTCTTGAATCAATGGACTGAACGATAGTCCAGCCAACTTAGCCGCCCTGTCTGTGGCGGAGCACTGTGGTATCTCAAAGGCTGCTGGAACACTGATAGCAGCGGCAGTGATCTCTTCGTACTCCCGTTGAGCGTCTGCTCGAAGTGTCTTTAAGACCTCCGCAGAGAGTTCTTCTGGAGTCATCTGTTTACCGTTGACCTTGAAAGCTTTGACAGGCTCAGGATACCCCATTTCCAACTTGAATTTCAGGCGTACATCAGAGCGTTCCGTTTCGTCGGGGCTGATTTGTTGTTTTCTAGCAATCTCCCCTACTTGCAGCCTACCTTTCTTGTCAAACGAAACCGCAGAGGGAGTATACTCGTTATTTTCATTCGTCTTGATAATACGTGTCGTTGTACCTGCAAGAACTGCTATTTCACTATTCGTAGTGCCCAGGTCAATGCCAAAGTCTATCGTTGAGCGTCCCATATCTTCCTCCTCTTTGTTCTTTCCTTAAGGTTGTTTCCTATGCTGGCTTTGATGTCTCAGCTTCCTCCGGTATCCCGACAATCACCTCTCCCATTTGTATAATTCTATCCCTATAGTATATTGTAGGTTTGAGGGTTTCGATAATCTGTTGCCGAGTTAGGCTAGCTACCGGCTGGGAAGTTATCACCCGCAAGGCCATGCCCGCATCATAGTCTCGACCAGTGTGGTCTTTAATCTCAATGCCACTTTGAGTTAGGGCATCCCAAGTTGATTCCAGATCACGCGAGACCCGCCGTAGCTCAGCGGGAAGCTCACCTATATCAGACAGTCTTCGTTGAATTCTCCATACCAAAGTTCCTACATCTACCGCCATATCGAGTAATGACTCTTCATTTTCGGATATGGTTTGGAGCTTAACTGCGGGGGATTCCAGACTTATGTGCTGCTCCTCTGGATATTCCGAGAAATCCAAGCACTTTGGAATGATTATCCGGAACTCATGGGGGTAAAATAACCATTGCTTCAGGTTATCCCTAATTGTATTTAACATTCTATTTTTACCCTTTTAGAACCTATGAGGGTTTATCCCCGACCTTCCAACCCTGGGATTGCATCTCCCTTACTGTACTAAATTCTTTCTTGTAAGATTCAGCCCTGATTCCTCTAGGAAAAGCCAGCACTGAGATTAAATAGCCTACTAGCCAACAAACAGCAAAAACAACGATTCCTGCTACAAAGCTCTGGGCTGCCATTCCTATTAGTATGGCAAGAATCAGTCCCACAATTGGGCCAGCACATCCGAAATTATGGCGCTGCTTATGTGCGGACTCACACGCTCTGCATCTTGGCACAGGCATTGGCAGCCTCTGGTATGTTACCTCTGTTCCGCTCCATTTGTGGTCACGTTGCACGTTACCGTGCATCATCACATTTATTGTAGAACTATCATTAGCAGGAGTTATACCGCAAAACCAGCAGGTGGAATATTTTAGATTCATATCAATAGTAGTGATATCTTCCTGAATATTCCTCCTGACGGAGGGACTGGCTGCAATCTCTAATGCTTCTCTTGCCAGTTGCAGCGTATTACGCCAATTCTGAGTCTGGCTGCAGTAGGAAATCATACATAATCTCACCTGCAATGCCACTTCATCATGAGCCGATTCACGAGTATCATCCCCTTCAGGTAAAAGTAGATCGAGGGCCTGTAATGATGGGGAGGCGTCCTTGATTAGGTCCTCAGCCACGCCATCATCACTTTCTGGTACACTACCTGTTTCCTCCCCAGCATGCATACATATTGCCATAAGTCGATCTCGAATTGGTATCGTTGCTTGGTGTATTGCCTCATCAATAAGCGTATTATTGAAACCAGACTGTCGTATTAACTGCAGGTGATACAATGCATCAACAGGGTCATTCATTTCTACAGCTTCTACTGCGAGCCGCGCATTAATTAAAAGTAAAACTGCTGGCAATCCTTCGCGAATACGGCGGGCAGTACCAGTTGTTAAACGTGGGTCATCTAATACGCTAATTCGTTCCCGTACTCGCTGCCAAAAGCCTTCGTCATTCAGTAATGTTTGCCATCTAGAAAAGGCTTTTTCCCAATAGGACCGTTTCTGTTCAATTTGCTCCGTGGAAAATAGTTTCTCTTCTGATTCAGTATGCTCTATGTCAAGTGCCATAGCATGATAGAGAACAGCGAGATTGTGCTTTGAAACATTGGCTTCGCTACCTTCAACCTCATGACGTTCCCAAATAGATAAAGCACCCGAGAGGTCCTCTTGTTTCATTGCTACAAGGGCATCGTCACTATCTCCGCTTGAGTCAAGGGAAACCGGCCAGAACCAGAAGAACTCGTCTATAAACCTCAGTTCAGGAACAAGCAGTCTTTGCTGTGCTTCATGCCTCGAATCGCTATCATACGTGGAGCTTAGGGGGAAAGCCCCACTATTCTGCTGTTCAACAACTCCATATTTTTCTATAAGGTCGAGTTGTCGCGTGCGAGTAGATATTTCCTTTGGGGATGCAGTCACTGGGAGTTTCAATATTCGGAAAGCATTAATACGATAGATATCAGGTTGGGCCATCTTAAGTAGTGTCTCATTCCATTTTATCGGTTTACCTGTTTCTAACGGTTGGTTATTATCCTCGCTCATTCTTGTTTCCTCAATCTAATGTTGTGGTTTCGGGAGTTAACTACGCATTTTCGCAAGACCTCAACTCTTTGGGTAGTATATATCCACATTCTTAAAAATGTAGTGCTGTACCATTTCCATATTCTTTGCCGTATGTCATATGATGATTCCGCGCCTCCAAAGTTTTAGTTGATATTCGTATTTCCCCCGCAGATCCGATTGCTTGATTATCGCTTCTTCTAGAAGGTCAGCTGCTTCCATAAGCTTACTTGAATCACGAGCGATTTTCATTGCCTCTGTTACCATCGCCTCTGGATTGATTTCCTCAGGTTTGGATATAGGGCCAAGAGCGGTCTTACTCTCAGCTATGCTTCCTTTGATCTGCACCAGACGTTTTGACTTCGGTGGCTTCCATGACTTCAGATCATCTAGCATCTCCATTGCATTAGCATAGCGCTCAGTAGGATTGAGCTTCAAACATCGCGAGACAATAGATTCCAGATGATCATCTACTCGAGGGTTAAACTCCATCGCGGGAATAAGCTGATGCTTCCAACATTTGCCTGTGGAGAAATCCATCCTACTTACAACCGGAAAAGGCGATCGATCTGTCAATAAGAGATAGAGTGTAACACCAATAGCCCATACATCTCCGGCACAGGAGTCTAGATTTTGCATGCATTCTGGAGGTTTAAATACGGGAGTCCCTCTGGCGCTTGCCAGAAGAGTAAGGGGATTTACGGCTTTGGCCAGTCCGAAATCACTGATCTTAATACGTAGTCCTTCGACATCATACCCGACAAGAATGTTCTGTGGTTTAATGTCGCGATGTATTATCGGTGGTTGCTCACTGTGAGCGCCAGCCATTCCCATACAAACTTGCCGGATAATATTCACTGTATTTTGAATGGGAATGTAGTTATTTTGATGAGAGTTCCAGAATGATTCTAGAGTGCCACCGGGAACGTTCTCCATAGTAAAATAGCCACGCTGTCCCTTGCTGGTTTCCAAGATACCTGCATCAAATACTCTAATGATATTGGGATGCCCAATCTTCGATAGTAGGACGGCTTCAGCCAAGTTGCGTTCGATTTCTTCTATTTGGGGGCTAGGTGATTTGAAAACCTTCATGGCTTGTCGCCCCAAGAATTTATGCTTTACACGGTATACTTCCGCAAAAGCCCCCTCCCCAAGGAAGCGATCAACCTCGTAGACGCCATGGATTATTTCATCTTCTTTGAGGAGCACTCTAGTTTTCCTCCGTGGTTCCTTTTCGTTGTGGGCTCTGATTGTCTGGTGAATCAGAAATGATGTCATCCCGCTCGTCGAAACGTAGCAAGACAGTGCCTAATAGCAGCATGTCACCGCCGGATATAGATGTTTTGGTATTGACTTTGTGGCCGTTGAGGTAAGTGCGGTTGATACTTCCCTTCCCTTCCGCTCCAACATCCTCTACGAAAAAGGAATCACCATTACGGGTTATTTTGGCATGGTGTCGAGAGACTCTACGGTCATGGGGGAGAAAAACATCGTCATCAGGATGTCGCCCTAACGTAACAGGAAAATCATGCAACTCGAATTGCCTGCCGTCATCAGCCCCACTCATGACGGTTATGGTTACGCGCTTTGATCCCATGATTCACCTCAACCTCGCCAATGCATCTCTGCATGACTATTTAAGTTCATCATTTTCGCACTGATGGTTCTGACACAACTTGGCAACACAACATTAGACCATTAGTGCGTCTTTGTCAATGACTGTAATCTATCAAAGATTACTCCCTTTTCGTAATATAAGCCCCGATCCCCGGTGGGGGAGAGCAGGGCCAGATTACTTTCTCTCATATCACAAAATCCCCTTGTATTATGCCGAAATCAAACCAAAAGGAAGTTTTCAATCTACCAGCCCAGTGGGGGGTGATAATTTAGTTCTTGAAATAGTATATTGAATAACTCAGGGAGATGGGTCCGGCTACAATAGAATAGTGTAGTTGGCAAGCACCAAATTTAGAATAGGAGGAGCCATCACCAATGAAGAATACCTTAGCCAAGAAACCAGAGTAAGTACCCGGGGGATAGCTGGTTGTGGGAATTGATCCACACAAGAAGAGGCATGCCGCAGTGGCGATTACTC
>SDBV01010174.1_pt1 | contig 12371 bp, 13 predicted proteins | sample 2277081 | NCBI WGS metagenome assembly SDBV01 (sample SAMN10402039, study PRJNA504765) | marine sediment metagenome | isolation source: marine sediment core GS10_PC15, 223 cmbsf | place: Arctic Ocean: Southern Knipovich Ridge | collected 2010 | reverse complement strand
TTCCATGTTTTTCTTTCTGGATTATCTCCTACTATTTTGTCAAACAAATCCCAGCCATAAAATATATGAAGATTTGCATTAGGGACTTGTTTTTTAATCTCAGGCCACAAGACGAGCAGATGAACCAACCCTCGATCATAAGAGCTTGCATATATCATTCGAAATGGATCTCGTTTTATATTTGGATCAAGTTTTGGAGGAATTATTCCATTAGCGCTAACAAATACTTTTTCTTCAGGAATTTTGACAATCTCTCTCTTGTCGTTTTGCATTCTTAACAAGCTCTTGTGGTATTCAGATAGCACAAAAATCTTATCTATTCTTGCGACTCTTTTCTCTGTAAATTCAGCAACATTTGGAACATCGTGCATCCACAAGTAGGTCTGTTTTGCTGAGAAGTCCTGATCTACAAAACCAATCGCTCTCCACAGAACTAAAATATTAAATGAGTCTTTTGGATTTATTTCATACCAAGGTTTGTACATTACCTTATCGTGTTCTCCTGATTCTCCCTGAGGATCACCATATACCGTTACCTTATAACCAAGCTTGGCCAGCTCTTTCCCCATATGGATGACTGCTGTTTCGCTGCCACCCAATCCTTTGTCCAGACTCTTTGGAGACCACTGCTCAAAACCTGGTCCACAAACAATAGCAACCTCATCTTTATCCCAAACTCTCGCTGGTAAGAATTTATTTCTCATTTCAGCAGCAAACCTCTCTCCTTCTATTTCTTTTGGAATCGACTTTGTTAAGTTGGATAATTTACCTTGCTGCTTTGTAGCATCCAAATATCTTGCAAGATATGCAACCGATTGAGCAGCTTTATTCATGATTCTCAAATCATCAATTTGCCTCACCCTATCGTGCATGTCTTTATTGTTTGGCAAAACTTCAACCATTAATTCTGCTGACTTTTTGGCTCTATCTAAATCTCCTTTTGCTTTTGCAATATGGAAATCTAACTCTAGCGCTCTAACTTTTAAATCTCTGGGGGTTTCAATAAGAGTAGTTTTTGGAGGAGGAATTTTCTTCGCTATTTCCAACCATACCTCTGCTTTATCCCACTGCTCTAGCTGTGCATAGTTCATGGACATGTCGAGGTAATAATTTGGGAACTTAGGTTCCTCAGCCAACGAATTTAATGTGGATTTGATCGCTTTATTGAATAGATTGCGACTTCTGTAGATCTCTCCCAGATACTCCCATGCGCTTGATCTCTCTTCACTCCATCCAGATCCTCCCTGATAACCAACTCCAGGTTTTCCAGATCCTTGAAGATATTCTTGGAAGAGCATTTCAGCAAGATCAATATCTATCTTTTTCTTCTTCTCGTCCTTCTCGGATTTCCCTCGATCAAAATATGCCTTTGCGAGATACATAAGCGTTCGAGGATCTTTTCTCTTTTCCTCTTTCAGCGCTTCTTCCAAGATGTGGATGTTACGATTAAGAGCACCACCAACTCGTTCATCATCAGTCAAATGTACAACAGCAGCTTCTTTTCGAAAAACTTTCGTAGTATTAAACTTTCTCTGTTCTATTAGGGTCTCATGAAGTCTACCAATCCATTTCCAGCCGCCATCGTTTTTGACAAGTCTCTCTCGTTTGTGTCGCACTACAACCTCTCGAATCTTTCCGTTCTCATCCAGATCGACTCGATACCAATATTCAAAGAAAACAGCAGAGTGGTTATAGAGGTAGGCTTCTTTGATGATTAGTGGCAATGATTCCGATCCCTGCCACACATCGTCCGCGTCCTGCCAGAGGTAGTAAAGATATTCTTGAGGAACTTGGCTTACAGCAAAATTCCTCGCTTCATCAAAGCGATATGTCCATTTCCAAAAGGATATATTGACATTTTTTGACTTTAGAAACTGAAGAAGCTTTGTATCTTTAGGCTGCTTTTCTTTGTAAGTAACAGTGACGAAAATCCCATCAATGTACTGCTCAACACTCTCGATACTCCTTCTTACTATCTCAGGCGCTTCTTTCTCTTCTACGATCATTGAAAGAGCGACTTTTATTTCTTGCTTTTCATCATTCATAGGCTTAAATCCTTATAAACTCAAAATGAGTTTTTATGGACTTCCTTATTTTTTTCCTTTTTTACGGTGCATAAAAGTCCCGAAACCGCTTTTTGTTCTAGCAGTTTTTCCTAACTTTTTTTTACTTGGTACTGTTTTTCCGTATCCAATTCCTTTAGGCATATTGTATCACCCACTCCCCCTATATCTTTTCTGGAATTTTAAAAAACTTAAACCTTTTAGCAAATTTCATAAAAAACTCTTTGTCCATTTTTAATTCGTCAGGTTTGTATATGCTTCTAATCATGTCATGTAATGATCGAGGCATTACTAGCAACAATCTTCTATCTTGATCCTGATTCTTTGTTGTTGCAAATTTTGGATCAATCTGGACCTCTCTAGTATCACCAATATATACCTTGAATGCTTTAAACTCTTCAGGTGATCTATCCATCCACGCTTTTACAAGCTCCTCAATAGTATCCCACTGATCCTTGTTCTTTCGCATATGAACAACTTTATCAGCGAGCTGGACATCATTAGAGCTTCTAATTTTATTGCTTAAATTGTCGTATACAGGTATTCCTGTCATTTTGTGGCTCATGCAAGTGTTGACCACTCATGAGCCGAGCCCTTATTCGTCAAGGAGAAATAGAATCAAGGGTAACTCTATGTTTAATACTCCTCTAGTCTTAACCGTTTTGGTTGTATCCAGTTCTCTTTACTGATGCGCTCTCTTCGTGAGATTCAAGAGTGAACTCTGTTACCCAGTGGGCCTTGTCTGAATCACCAGTTTTACCTAGCTCTTCGAACATTGGCTTGTCAAGATAACCAGTTCTCCACAAATCTTCTCTCAGACCGTATACGGTAGTTGATCCAGCGCTGTTTCTCACATCTTTGTGTGCAAAGATTCTGTGAGATCCACCTGAAGAATCGTATACCAACACGTCTTTGACAAGTCTTCTAGCGGTAGCATCAATATATCTTGTTGAGTTACCAGAGAATCCTGCAATCGCCTGTTTGATCTTGAAAGTACACAGCACCATGTCGAACACTTTGTCGGGATCGACAACTGCCCATACATCGGCAACCATGTCATTCAATTCAGTTTCAGAGTATGAAGTACCTGAGTTTCGTGCGGTCACGTTTGTTGAAATAAACTCATCAATACTTTTCATCTGTCGGGCAACACCTGATGATCCTGATGCACTCGTAGAATTCAATAAAGCATATTCCATCTTCATTTTCAGTCTTCGAAGTGCCTCTGCTTTTTGGAAAGCATATGGATCACCCATCGCAGCGACATTAACTCGGCGTTCAGTTCGAGACACTCTCACACCTTCTTTAATGATGTGCGTAAAGTTAGTCTCTCTACTTGGCTGAGTCAAATCTCCAAATGTAGTGTCTGCTCCTTCAACATCAGACGATACAGAAGTTGGTCGAGCTACTTGGTATTTCAACCACTCGTGTAACGTACCAGAAACAGGACTTGTGCCAAAAAGAGTCAAAAGTGGAGTTTCATCTGGTGAAACATCACCAAGAACATCCAAAAGATCCTCTCTTCGAGCCGCATCCTGATATGTCTGTAGTCCCCATGCCATATTTGTATTTCTCCTCCCTTCTCACGCCAGATTTTAACCTAGCGTGAGGCGTGAAACACGCTTAGGTATCCTTCTTAGAAGAACTCGGAGTGCCCGCATGGTCAACCTTGGTAAGACGTTGGGCTACAGCCCACATGTCCCCGTGTCGTGAACGCATTCGTAAATTATCAAGCTCTGCTTCGTCGTCTTGAGCTGGTTCCTGCGTTGTGCTAGGAACGCCCTTGGCGCCAGCGGTAGCTTGCTGTTTTGCCTCCAGTTTCTCCTGTTTTTCTTTCTCTTTCGCCTCGTTAGCTTCTTTCTCAGCCGTCTCTTTTTCTTTGGCTTGTTGTTCCATAGTTTTTTGAGAAGCTTTTCCTGAAGCCAAGTCAGCAGCCTCTTTAAAGGTTAGAGCCCTCCCTTTGTAATCATTGGGATTCATCATGGAATCAAGCAAGTTTGCACGAGTTACCCTACTTAAATTAGCATCATATTTTTCAGATTTTGGATCAAGATCAGGATAGGAAGCGTATGCTTCTTCTGTCTGTTTTTTCTCCTCCGTCTGCTGCTGCTGCTTTATGTAAGACTGAACTGCTGTTTCTGCGCGAGTTGCTCTTTGACCAGCGTCATTAATGGCGCTTTTAAGTTTGTCCTCATTCACATACTGTTCACCTGATACAGGGTCAGTTTGAATAAAGTCCTCAACTTTAGGCTCCTTTGTTTTTGGCTGATCTGGAGTCTGTTGAACTGGTGCAAACTGCTTAGCAACTTGCTCCTTCTTCTTCAACTCTTGCTGAAGCAATTGATTCGCATCGTATAGTCGTTTATTACTATCCTTCAACTTGTCAAATTGCACAGTAGTTCGTTCACTTGTGCCTTGCGGTAACTGATCTCCAACTGGCTGCTGTGTAGCAGTTTGTTGTGTTCCAGTTTTGGGTTGATTCCCTTCAGGTGCAGTAGGAGCTGGTTGTTGAGTTGCCCCAACAGGCTGCCCTGCTGCTGCTCCGCCTTCAGGCGCATTCTTAGTATTTTCCATAATTCACCTCCTTTCATGCTCGTTTTATTTGTTAGGATGGAGAGCATAACCATCTGGAATATGGAAAAAATTCTAAAATTAAAGTACTGCTGCCGATTAACGACAACTGAAAAAGTAATTTACTGACTGGTCGCAGTGCGACCAGTTGGTACCCTTTCAACTACCGTCAATCAAGTAATTTTTGATTCTTATAATAAATCTTTCCTTTTCTGATTTTCAAAGTTCCGTTCAGTCCCATTCGACATTTTTTGCACTCAACTCCGCTTTTCGTATAGAAAAAATAATGGTCACAATCTTTAAGATTCTCTAATTCCGTATGCTCTATTTCTGCCTCTTTCCAAAACTCGCGACTTGTTTTCCTAAAGAAACTGTTATACCTGTTTCTCTTTAAATCCTCCTCCGCGCTTCCTGGTAAATTTGGTAACTTTCTTTCTGCCATAGGTAATACTTATTCTTTTAGCACCCAGCCATTTCTTCAAAAGAGAGATAAACAGATTATCAAGCGCTAATCTAAAACCGAATTCTTTTACAGTCCAAATAAATGTTTTCATTTTTTACCTCATTTTGTTTTTCCTCTGAGATCCTCCCTCGCTCATATCTTCATTGGCTTTCCTTCTTCGATCTCCCCAGTCTCAATTTTCCCTAGATATTCAGATCTGTTAATTAATTTTTCAATATCTTCTAAAACTTGACGAGAAACATCGGCAGAATGAAAAGCATTTAATTCTTTCCACTTCCACTCTTTTTCTGCCTCTGGACCTTCAATCTCTCTTGGATCAACCCATGTGTGAATAGCTCTATCTTGATACCACTTCGCTATAATCTGCCACCCTTCACTTTTGGTCATTTCATAGAGAACTTGCCCCTGCCGCTTTTCTTTTATTTCTTCTGGTACTAATTTTCTCCCTTTTTTTTCAGGCTGGAATTCCTGGTTGGCCTGTTGGCTGCCCATTTAGTCCTCCTTGTGCTTTTGCTATTAAATCGGTAAATCTATCAGGAGATCTTGGAACTAATTCCGCTGGAGGCGGAGATCCCTGTGGAGGTGGTATACCTGGGGGTGCGGGAACTGCTCCTTGATCTGGGACTCCTCCTGGAAGTGGCGCTTCCGTCTCAGGAAGACTCTCAAAAAATCTCTCTGCATCCCTAAATCCTGAATCCTCAAGCCAAGAAACAAACAATTCTTTAAACTTCGGTCTTACTTTCTCCTGCTGAAGCAGTGCTATAACATTTGGATTTGATAAAATTGCAGTTACGGCTTTATTTCGTGCAGACTTCATGTTGTCATCTGAACTGATTGACATTGATCGAACATCAGCAATGAAATCGTAATCTCCCATCAAGTCGCTTGGCTGGACATGCAATTCTCCAGAATCTCTCTGATCTTCAATGCTTAATTTTGATACCACTTTTGTTTCATCACCTCTTTGGATTTCAACAGGTTCGATTGGTGTCTCAAGTTCCTCTGTTAGCGCCTGACGTAATACTTCAACATCAACATTTGGATTTTCTGCCTTTGCTTCTTGCAGTTTTTCCTCAAGTACTTTCTCTGCATCATCAGTCAATCCATACTTGTCTAAACCAATATCCATGAAATATCTCATCGCGTCTTTTCCAACAATTCTTACAACAAAACTCCTTTTATCTGGATCAGAGAACATCATTTTCTGATTCATTGCGTACCAAAGCTTCATTTGTTTCTCTATTGCTTCTGCTAGGAAAATCTGATTGTAATTATCGCGTGCGTTTCGTTGTTCAGTTAATTGCTTTACTTCTGTGGCTGTTTTCTCCGTATTAAATCGGTCAATGTTAGAAACACCTAAAGAGCTTTCTCCAAGAGCATTTAACATCGAAGCAACCAATGCTGAATAAGTGTTATTGAAGAACTGAGCGGCATTTGAATTTGATTCAACTAATCTGAAGTCCGTCATTGGATTATTCATGACCCATCGAGCGCCCTTACCCCATTTCAGCGTGTGCTGTCGAACACCTGGACCAATAGCGATTGGTGAATAAAGTTTCTGGTTGATTTCATCTACATATTGGCAAAGAAGAGCATTGATTGCTTTTTGAAGTGATTTTATTGGCTCAATCTCTGAAAGACCATAAAGGTCGTCGTCAATCGGGTAGTATCGAAGCATTGTGATTGGAATTTCGTATGTTCCATATGGATTTGGAATATCTCTTAGAATCAGTCCGTATTTTTGGGCAAATGTAATCCAACGATCTCTTCTGTACTCCGTCGTTGTTTCAATATGCCTAAATGTTGAATCATATCCAACAGGAGAATTAGTTAATCCAGAAATCGACCTATTTCTTGAAATCCAATTAACATCTCGGCTGTCTCCTGCTCTTATTGAATCTTCGTCGCCCTCAGACTTGACTCTTGCTTCCAGCTTATCCAAATTCTTATAAACTGGCTTTCCCCGTGCGGCATCGTTCACATTTTTAAGATCTTGAAGAGTAACATACTCTCTAACTTGGAACCAATTAGCATCCTCAATACTGTTTGCAGCAAGATCATGCGCGCAATCTCTGTTGTTAAGAATAGTCATTTCTGGACCATCAAAAACAGAATTTCCTTTTTGATCCTGTTCATACCTCCATTTACATAGAGCGAATGAACTGCCGTACTTTCTTGTATTTATGTCCATGAGAGACCACTTTGAAAGCATTGAGCCACCGTGACGTGCTTGATCCCACTGGAATTTAAGAATTTCGTTGTTTATCTTGGCACCAACAACATCTCCGCCTTCTCGTGGGATGAGATGACCTCTCAGTTGATTTCCAAGAAGCCGAGCTGTCTTTTCAAAAATGAAGGTAAAAACACGCGGGTCAAAAAGAAGGGCTTGATACGGCCATTTTTTTTCGTCAATCCACGACCTGAATAACTCGTCTGCTTCGTCGAAAGAAATGGAACCGATTCTTCCTCGACCAGTTCTTCGGGCATCGGTTTCATCGAAGCCATCACTATAGTGCCGATCTACCTCATCAAATACTTTTGTAGCCATAAGCAATAAAAAAACCGTCACTAACGCACCAAAGAATGGTTTGTTTTATGACGGTCACTTGGCGTTTATCGCCCTTTGCAACCTTTTTCAGGTATAAGAGTAAACGACTTTATATATATTTGTCAAGACTTCGTTACCGAAAATATGCTCTCGTTCACCTTATCACTGTCTAATCCTTCGATTTGGGTAATATTGTTATCATTGATATAAATGGTAACTCTTCCCCATCGAGAACCCTGAGCAACGCTCACTAATTGTCTGATTATTTTGAATAAAATATACACATTAACATGATACTTATCAATCAAATCCATTAAGACGTAAATATCTGGTCTTACTTTTTTAACCGTTTCTCTAAACAGTAATTCATTATGAGTTTCTTTGCGCTTCATTTGAATCTCCACTTTTCCTGTTCTTTTACAAACTCCTCAGTATAATCATCCTGAAAGTCTTTCTTTGGAACAAGAATACTCAATTGATATGCACCGCCAAGCGCTATCACTAAATCGTCAAATTTCCCTGATTCTGCCTCTGCTCTCCCTTTTTTCTTTATGACAAAAGCTCTCAACTGGTCCACGATTTCTCTGTCGTATATCTTAATACCCCCCTGTCGAATAATTAATTTTAAATCATCCAACATTTTCCGTCTGTTTGCCTCTGTCATTAGCCAGCCAAGTTTTTCACTCTCTTTGTATCCCATCGCGTCAAAGACTCTCATTCGATACATGTCAGGATAATTGAAATTGACCAAAACATAAATCGTTGCTTGCCCTACATTTCTCTCTATACCTATCGTTGGCCATACTTTTGTTCTTCTCTCAATATGCTTTGCTATGTGATACAGTTCATGTCCAAATTGGGAACTCTCCATCCGCTCATTAAAAACAACTGCTGCGTCCAAATGCTTTTTACTAATTCCAACTGCTGCACAATAATCTCCACCTTCAGCAGGATCAGCAAATATACAAATATGCTCACCTTCCTCTAGTTCTCGATAGATCCGAAATGATTCGTACTTAAACTCGCTACTGTCTGTCATAGTAACTCCCCATCAGGAGCCAATCTTCCTTGGTAGACTGGCATTGTTTCTTTTGTTGATTCTATCAATTCCTGCAATGCCAAGACATTAAAGTATGGCCTTCCTGAGAATAAAAATGCCTCCGTATCATCATTTGGATAGTGAGACTTGAACTCCTCCTCAGAATCAAAATCTTTCCTTTTCTTTTCGATCCATTTTTTGGTATAAAACTCTTTCCAATTGAAGAATCGAGGAGCGAAGTTTGAGTCGCCTTTTTTTGCTTTCTCCCAAATTCTTTGGAAATACGATCCGTACTGACCACCAGTTGATTCAACAAAAACCATTCCATGGTCCTGTGGTACCTGCTGCATCGTTGCCTCGATGATTTCTTTTGCTGTTATCTTATCAGTGTCCTCAAAGAAAGCCGCCTCTGAGAAGTGAAGATTGCTAATAGTGTCTCCTCGACCTCCAACTTTTGCACCAGCAGTTCCGATATAAAAAGATGCGTTGTTTGTCGCGTTCTCCAGTTCTTCTTTGGTATCGACAGAAAGATAGTTCTTTAATTTGAATTCGTTTTTTTCACAAAAACTTTCAATATAAAAACGGACTCTTTTGAAAAGTCGTTTCGTCTCGCTGGCCCTATAAGAAATACAGACACTTCTGCTATTTGGTTTTGTAATAAAATCAACAGTAAAGAGAGCAAGAACAAATGAAGAGAATCCTTGCTGACGAGCTTTCAGAATAATATCTCTAACACCATCGAGATTGTTGGGATGACCCCGCATGAGAGTATCGTAATATTTACTCTGAACTTTGTTTAACTTGAAAGGAACGATATACCCCATCTGGTCTTCTTGTTCCTCTTTTGCTCGAATTAAGAACTGATCTTCAATAAAATTTTTTCTATTGACCTCATCAGTAATCATGTCTTCTTTCTGTATTTCTTAATAATTGCTTGCTGTTGGGAGATAATATTAACAATCTGTGGTTTATCTTGGGATAGTCCTCTTGTTTCTCGCTCGATGCGAACACCTTCAGTAATATATTTCAAAGAATCACTATGTTTAAGCGGAATCTTGTAGTTTTTAATTGATTTGATTCCAACTTTCTGCAACATTGTTGCAATTTTAATATGGCGAACTTTAACTTCACTCAAAGTCTGCTCAAGTTTTTGCTGTGCCAAGCTGTCAGCTCTTGCAAACAAATTTTTCCTCTGCTTTTCCCATCCTTCCTCTTTGATCCTCTTCCTAATCATCTCGACAGTCACATTGTATTTCCTTCCCAACTTTTTCAACTCAGCCTCAGGATCAGAGAGATATTCCTTTTTGAGATCAAACCACCGTGTAGATAAAAACGATTTGAAAGCGCTTTCTCTTACTTGGAGATCCCTCCCCTCAACTTCTCGCTGCTGCTCAGGAAGTATTGCTGGGTCCTCTGGGATCAATTCCAGTTTCTCAGCGTTGTTTTCCAAGATTTCTTCTGTCTTTGTTTTTTTACTCATGTTTGAATAAATGCCCGCACCTTGGGCACTTTACCTTTTCACTAAAATCAATATGAGGTGTTTCTTTAGACGGATAAAACTCTTTTGAGTGATGGCACGAGGATTTCTATCCCAAAGTTTTAAATCACTAACATCGCTGTATTCTTTTTGCATTTTTCATTTTACCTTCTGACTGGTATGTTCTGTGGCGGATTCTCAGGCTGCTTCATCAAGATGAATGTTTTTCCATCTTTGAGAATGTATTCAGGACCACCAATCTCTACCTTTGCAAGTAAATTCTCCAGAGCGGTAGATTCAACTCCCGTAACCTCCTGTTTCCTAAACTCGTCACACTTTGAGCACTGAAACAGATATGTCGTCATACCAGTAAAAGCAAGTTTTGTAATTTCTGGATTATCTACAATAGTAATGGCTGGTCGGGGTTCAACGAAGGTCTTGGCAACAAGATCCCATTCGTGTTTATGATCTGGTTTTTGAGGAACTTCCTCTCGGGGTTTTTCTTGAAGAAAAGGAAATATCATTACACAAAGTCTAATAAGTATGTGTATATTTGTCAAGAAAAGAGGCTGGATTTCTCCAGCCCCTTCGCAATTATTGTATGTTTTAATATAACTACTGGCTCGAACAAGTAGTGTGTTTTAAAAGTTGCTTTGGCTCGCAATCTTCAACTGTTTTAATATCATCAGTGGCTTACTTCTTAAACACATTCAAGTGAATCACTTTGCCTTTTAGAACAGTCACTTCACCAACATACTTCTCCGTGTCTATCTTTACAGTTTGAGTGTTCTCGTCTTTGTAAAGATCGCTTTCAGAGAATTTGCTTTTCAGTGGAACTTGTGCTGCTTTTTTGGCTTTCTCAGGCTTGTAATCAAAAACAGAATCTTTGTCCTCTTTTGAAATATCTTCACCCTCTTTTCGAACAACTTCCTCACGAATCGCTGTCCATGAGTCAGCAAGATCAAATACTTCCAATGCCTTGCATCCGTCAACAGACAGAAGTGCTGCGCCAACCTGCCAATCTACTTTTGGAACTGATCGTAGAATATCTTCAACGGTTTTTGCATATTCCTTAACATTTTTCTGCAAATCATCAATATTTGCTGATCCACCACCACCACCCCCTGCTCCCAAGTCAGAGTATGCCGTTAAACCAAAAGAGGTGGGGAGAGTCGAACTCCCAATATCCGTCGAAGAAACACGCATAGAATGGCTTTTTACATCTCTCCATGTATTTCTTTGAAGATTAGAATCAGATACATTGGAAACAAAAGCAGAAGTGAAAGAGTCAGGAGTATATCCTGCACTTTTCATTTTAGCTCCTGATGAAATTCCCCTACTAGCGTGAACACAAACAACTCTAATTCTCTCTGTCTTCCCTGGCATGACTACTCTGGAAATAACAGCAGCTCTCTCTTGAGTTTTTCCTTTGAAGATTTCTCCTGCTCGGACAAATATTGGTTTCTTCTCTTTGTTTTCAACTAAGACAGTATCAATGTTTCCTGAGTCTTCGATTTTGAATTTCTTTGCTTCAGAAAGCGTGATATAATCTCTTTGCTCCTTAGTCTTGCGTATTATTGGTAATATTGCGGTTAGGGAGCTTTTTGAATAACGCCAAGGTTTTCCAAACTTGAAATCGTTCTCTTCGTTTAATAAGGATTTAATAAATTCTTTTACTATCATTTATTTTCACCTCCCCAGCAACCACAGGTTTTTTTATATACCCCGTGTTTCTTACAAGTTTCTAAATCGACACTACCAGAATCAAAGGTTTCCATTTTTGGGGGATAAGTATATTGGACGGTTGACATGCTTCTCATCTTTTCAGCAGAAGAAGTGGTCGTGGTCACGAAGTCTTTCACAATATAAGCAACCGTCTTTCCATGACGAGTAAGTTCGATAGGAAATTCATCACTATCTATGTATTTCCCTGGTGTATCTTGGAACTTGCTGAGGCTAACTCTTAACATTACCGTTAAATATAACGGACTTTAATACTTTTGTCAATAGAGATAAAGGAACTTGACCGCGTGTGGTATTTTAGTTTAGTATGTGTTAAATAGATAGTTGCACCTTGACAAGTATATTGTAAGTTGTTATATTATAAAAATCAATGCGGAGTCGGCTAATTGGTAGGCCAATACGTTCTGAGCGTAGGAATCTTGGTTCGAGTCCAAGCACCGCAACACAAGGAAGGGTAAAGCGTAAAG
>SDBV01010173.1_pt1 | contig 12371 bp, 13 predicted proteins | sample 2277081 | NCBI WGS metagenome assembly SDBV01 (sample SAMN10402039, study PRJNA504765) | marine sediment metagenome | isolation source: marine sediment core GS10_PC15, 223 cmbsf | place: Arctic Ocean: Southern Knipovich Ridge | collected 2010 | reverse complement strand
CAGCTTCAACTAATCGAAGCTAGAATAAAAAAATATATTTTGCAAATTGGAAAAAATTTGGTAAGTGATAAATAGAATAACTGGTAATAATTTTTAGAAACAAGTTCTGATCACTATCGCCCCCGATAAGGGATTAGACTTGGTTTCTTGTTTTGAAATTATTTTTTGATAATGTCAAATTCAGAAATAATTAGCTTGAATTTTTAGACCCTATCAATGGTTCTAAAATTTGACTAGTCACTATTTGATTGCCTTTGAACTTCAAAAAAAATGCATGAACCCGATTAGTCATAAAGTTCAATTCCGGTTGGCTCTCTATTGTTGAATCTCAATGGAGTTAAACCCAATTGCGGTATTGTAGATTTAGTTCGATGCCCTACAGTTAATCGATGTTAACTGATTTTCTCGTTGTAAAAAATTTCTAAAATATAAGAATCACAGAATCAAATTATTGGAAATAATCTAACGGCATGGCAGACAGTGAAAGAACCTTATCAATAGACTACCAAACTAGATTAAAAAGATTGTAAACAAGTTTCAACGTTATGTTACAAAATAATTTTTGAATCGGTGGATGTTTAATTTTTATTTTTCTAAAAATTAAATTTCAATGTCCTACTCCTCGTCAAAAATAGGACATTTGAAGCTATTTTTTAAATAATATAATAATAAAATAATGTTTGGAATTAGGTAGTATGATCTAGGGGTATTGGGAAAGTTGAAAGTGAAAAGAAGATGTCAAAAAAAGAAAAATGTAGCAAAGGAAAAAATTTCAAAAAGAAAATTAATTCCATTACACTATCAGAGAATATTGTAAATAAATTCAATAAGAAAATTGGGTATACATCTAGAAGCAAAGTAATAGAAGAATTAATTTTAAAAGATTTAAAAAATTCGCTGGCCCGTAATCCCGAGCCAACGAAAAGGAAAAAGAAAGACCATATTGTAAGGAGGTCTTTATGAAATCTAAAACAAATAATTCTAAAACATTTTCACTCCTAATTGTTGGCAATAATCACGGAACTATCGCCTGGTGTTCAAAGTGCAGAAAAAAATTGGTAAATTATCGTATGATTAGATACCATTTTACTGTAAATTGCATCCTAGAGGAGGCTAAATTTTCAAAAATTTCTAAGATCGGACGAATTTTGGGGGATAACAAATGACGGTACAAATTTCACCAAAAAATTACTACATTACATTACTTAGAAAAAATGGATTCAATTGTTTCCCAATCACTAAATGGTCTAGAGGTGAAAAAAATCCAAAGAAAGCAGATTACAGATACAAAGGTGCAAGGACAAATCTAAATCAACCAATTGCAGATAATGAAAATTATGGTTATTTAGGAATTGCAGGGCAAGGAACTGCAATAGTAGATTTTGATAATAAAGAAAAATATAGAAACCAAATAGAAAAAATTGCAAAACAATTCATGATTATCGAAACGCCTCATGGTTGGCACATGCCTGTAATGAATCTAACTGGTAAAATACAAAAAACAGAATTGTTTGATTACAGTTTCCAAAAAGAAAAAATAATTGAGATTCAAGGTAGTGATCATTTTGTAATTGGTATCGAATCAAAAATTTGGGATAAAGATACTGATGAGCAAGTACAATACAAAAATATGGGTACAGATAAAATATCAAATGAAGATGGAAAAAACTTTGATGATTTTATTGAAACAATTTGCCATTTATGTAAAGTTGAAGGAAGAAAAAGAACATCACGAAGTAGAAATAAAAATCTAAGAGATAGATTTCTTAATGGACAAATGCCAACAAAAGGCACATCAAATGATTATTTCTTTAATGCAGCAATACAATGTAACACCAATAACCTAAGCCAAAATGAAGCAATTGAAAAAATTAAAGAGGTTTATGACAAATGGACATTAAGTGAAACATTTTCTGATAGAACTTGGTCAAACATTGAAACAAAAATTCAAGAAGTCTATGAGAAAAATATTTTACTAAAAGAGGGTCGCCCCGCTGGTTCTAAGGGAATCGATAGAACTGCAATTGTCAAAGATATGATTGAACATAGAAATCTATATTCTGACGAGGAAACTGATGATATTTTTGAAAATTGTAATGGATTCTTAGAAAAAATAAATGACAACCTAAAAAGAGAATTATTAAAAAATTATCCAGAAATCGAGCCTGCTGATTACAATTCAATAAAATTCAAATTAGTTGGATTAGCTAAACCAATACCACCTACCAATAAGGATCTAATCGTTTTCAGAAATGGTACATATGATAGAAATGCAAAGACAACAATTGAGACCGAAGAAATTGCAGATATGGGATTTAGGAAATATAGATACTTGCCAAAATCTAAAAAAAATAACCCAACCAAATTTATCATGGTAATGTTTGAAAACATTCCAGAAACCGAACATCCAAGAGTAAAGGCCGGTCTTAGGTCAATTCTTGTAAATTATCTTGATCCTAAAATGTCTATAATACATGGGGACTCTGGGGTTGGAAAATCAACACCTCTTTTGATTCTGCATAAGATTCTAGGTGACTATTCAATGGTAATGGAGTTAGACCAATTACTATCAGACCATTTTATTAAAGCAAAAATAAAAAATAAAAGATTACTTATAATTCAAGATTTACCACAAGAGTTCAAAGATTTTTCTAAACTCAAAGCCTTAACAGGTGAACAAATCAAAACTGAAAGAGGATTTCAGCAAGATTCATCAACGTTTGAAAATAAAATAAAAATTTGGGCTTCTGGAAATTACCTGGCTAAGATTAATGAAAAAGAAAAAAACGCCATGTACACTAGAAGATTATCATTATTACACAATACAAGAAAACAACCTTACGCTGAAAACCCTTCATTTATAGATGAAATTGTAAATGAAGAAGGTGAAAAAATAATATCATGGATTTTGAATTTATCAGATAAAGAATGTCAATATGAAGATGGACACACAGTACGAAAAGAATGGGAAAAACTCGCAAGCCCTGAAATATTATACCTTGAAAATCATTGGTAAATTAAAAGCGATATTTCAGATAGTGGAATATCAGTAGTAAAAATTATCAAAGACTTTGAAGAAAAAACCGGATTATCAATAGACATCAAAACAATGACCAAGGCACTAGATAATCAAGGATTTATCACTAAATTCAATGTGATTAAAAATATTGAAGAATTACCCAAGAAAAAAGAAGATCAAACTACCTTTTGAGGCTTGCACGTTTAAAAAAATATGCACGCCTAGCACGTGCTTTTATCCCTCAATTTTATGATTTTTTGATGTTTTTCGTGTCTAGAAATGAAATCTATTTTATGATTTTCACCTATCCTCAAACAACGTACAAACGTACCAATCTATGAGAAAATATGTTCAATCGTATTACCCTGTACGTTTGTACGTTTATTTTCTGATACAAAAAAATTATTTTTTGATATTTCTTTTGGTGGTTTGAATTGAAAGAATCATGTGATTGTTATGACTGCATGAAAAAGCAGGTGAAATATGAAAAACCCAAGATAAAGAAAATGATAGGGTTGGATGAATTTTTTTGGAATTAATTTTGTCAACATTTAGGTTTGAAAATATTGTAAAGTGAAATCTGTTACATTAACCATTGAGCACTCGAGTAAGTTGGATATTAAAAAATTGTCAAACCAACCATCATGATAAATGTCTTAATCCAAAAAACAGTTGCAGGTGTAATTGCCACAAGCCATCAAAGATTAATTCCATTGACGTGAAATTACTTACTAAAGTCGGAATAATTCCAAAAACGTTTTGTCCTGAATGCAAAATCAACTACGACAAAGAATACGATGTCTGTATAAAATGCTACAGGAATCTTATTCGAAAATATGGATCTCAAAAAAAGAAATACAAAGAATCGATGGGAAAAATAGATTTCTTGATGCACAAAAGAGCAACAAAAGAATACACAGAAAGAAAACAAAAAGAGCAAGAAATTAACCACATCTACCAATTTGGTAGACTAAGGGCACGATATTGTTTTGGAATAAAATCGTGGAAGTTTTGGAATAAAAAAGCCACTGAACGAATGGTACACAAGTTTGCAATGAACGAGGTCCACCAACATCTTGGTCACAAGTGGAATGCATGGGAGAGAAAATGGGCAGAGTAAAATCAAGACCCCTTGAAATTTTCCTATCTACTCTAAAATCAGAAGCTACAAAGGCAAACTACCGTTACTGGGTTGAAAGATACATGGAACACTACAAAATTGAATCCTTTGATGGCCTGCTCAAATTTTCTCCCGAAATCATCCAGACCAACATCGAAAACTATGTCATGGAACTGCGCAGAATCAAGGCAACAAGATCGCTGGTAAAGGCCACAATTTACGCACTTTTTCACTTTTACGCCATGAACAGGGTGATTTTAAACGAGAAAATCATCAAAAAACTCCTTCCAGAGGGAGATTCCAGGGGTGGAGGACAAGCCTATTCTGATGAAGACGTCAAAAAAATCCTCCTTGCAGTAGACCAGACCAAAATAAAGAGGCACAAAAGATGGTACGTGAGAAAGCCAAGATCTCGTGCAATAGTTCATGTTTTTGCAAGCTCTGGAATGCGTTTGGCAGGACTCGTTGAATTGAAGTTGCACGATATCGAGCCGATTGAGGATTGTTACAAAATAACAGTTTATGCAGGAACCAGAGACGAGTATACTACGTTTATCACGCCAGAGGCAAGAAAAGCGCTTGACAAGTATCTTGCCATAAGAAAAGAAACTTCTGACAATTCTTTGTTTGGAATGTCGTATGATGCAGTCAGAACCTGTCTTTACCGTCTGGTAAAAAAGGCAAACGTATCACCAATAACAGTTCACAAATTGACTTGGGATGATAGGGAGAAATACAACAGAAAAAACCCAAGACACAGACTAGATGTTCCAACAGTGCACGGGTTTAGAAAGAGATGGAACACAGTTGTGAAATCAAACAAAGAAATCAATCCCAACCTGGTTGAACTGATGCTTGGCCATTCACTGATAAAATTAGATGAAAGCTACCTCAAACCTTCAACAGAAAAGCTGTTTGAAGAATACAAGAAAGGAATCTCTGATTTGACTTTGTTTGGAAAGTAATTCAGAAAAGACAGAGAAATATTGCCCAAGCGGTATTAATCCCTATATATTATAAGCAAATTTAGTACTCGAAAAGAGGGATCGAACAAACTTTTTGTTAGTAAAATTCTGTTCTTAACTTTGTTTCAATAACCTCAGTTAATGTGACAGAGATTTCTTTTTCAAGTTTTTTTTATTTGAAAAGAATATACCAAAAATTAACAATTGCTAACCTTGTTTATCGAACCGAAGAATACCCCTGGAAAGAATATACAATTAAGGTGAAAGAACTATCCACCATAAACCTGAAATAACTACAGTCAATTACAATACCCATGGCAGGAAAAGGATATTTTACTTGTAGAGGAGAAAAAAACCACATCATTCTTTACGAAATACTTGATGGTGAAACAGTAGAAAGTTTTGCTGAAAAAACACCATGCAAAGAATGTGGTGCTAAGATTGATTGGACAGGGGATAATCTCTAAGAAATATAGGCGTAAAAGTGGGGAGTGTCTTTTTACTGACAGTCGATAAAAAAGGGAAATCCCCCCGCTTTGCTTTGAAAACATGACGCTATCTAGAAAGTTTTGAAAAGTTGTTTTGTTGATATTGATCATTTAACTTGAGTGCGTTCGTACTTTGCTATTTGGTTCTTGGCCAAATTAAGGAATTTTTCCATATCATCAACATCTCTATTGTTTAAGAATTCATCTAAACAATATTCTATAATTTCAGAATGTTTTTCCAACATTAAATTGAAGAAAGAATTATCTGGATATTTAGATTTTAATTTGCTCATTGATTCTACTTTTTCATACTCATCATAAGCGTCATTATATTTACCTTCTTTTAATTGAGAAATCACAGATTCTAGTTGAAGGAGAGTTGGTTTGATGTCTTTTGAAAATTCCTTCAGAGTTTTTTGTTTTAATATTTTATAGAGCGTAACAGATGTAAGTACAACTAAGCCTAATGAAATTAGTATTAAAATAATGTAAGATCCATTATCTTGTTCGGAATCTATACTAGAATTATGGTTAGAAAGTGTAGCATTAATTTTTCCTAATCCAACAATAATTGTATTTAGTTTGTCCTCAACTTGTTTACAATTATTGGTCACATTATCCTTACATTGAAGCAGCTCGATTCTAAATTCTTCTATTTGTATATCCAACGAAGGTTTTTCTACATCTTTATCTCTGTCTTGAGCATCTTCATCATGTTCTTCAATATTTGATCGAGTACTCTCATTTGGTGCTTTTGTTATTGTTTTATTTCCCTCATCAAGAGTTTCTGTGATAGTTTCACTTTCTTGCCCATATACTGGAAGTATGGACAAAATTCCAAGAAAAATTATGAATAAAGCTCGCAATTGGTAATCTGATTACAGAATGCTCTTAAGAGTAATAAATTTTTATTATTTTCTTAATATAAGAGCAAAATAGACAGAAAATTCTTAAGCTCATATCTCTTTTAGAAATCATTGAATCTTCAATCTCCTCTTAAATTTGATAAATCTACGTTCTTTACCTATGAACTAATTCCCAAAGATGAAACTCAAAAGTATATCGAGCAATTTGACAAATCCGCAACTAGAATAGTAGATGAGAACCAAACAAAATTCTCTTTTACTTTTTTTGGTAGAGATCATACTGCAACAATTCTCCAATGGGACGTAAGTGATGTTGATAGTTGTTGGGAAGAAATTAAAGATGAATTAAATAATTTTTATGATACTGAAGAAAGCAGGAAATATGTAAAAGATTTCAGCTTATTTCTTGTACAAATTCCATATTTTCCATATGATGCTATGATTTTAAAATCCGAATTAGATTCTCAAAAAATTAATCAAGTTAAATCTTACAATGATTTTCAGAATATTTTCTCTTCAATTAATCAATACATAGAAAGATTTCAAGGAATCATCTACAAATCAGGTTCAATTGGAAAATCTAGACCCTTTTATGTAAAATTTGAAGTTGAACAAGACGAAAAAAATATTCAAAATCAACTAAAAAAAATAGCTGTCTTTGAAAAAAATAAAAAATTAGAAAATAAAAAACAGATTGAGGAATATTACAAAACTTCAAAATTTTTTAGAATAGACCATTTTGACAAGGACTGGAAAGAAAAAGAAATGCAGTCTTTGGTAAAAAAACAAAACTCGTTTTCAGTAATTGGATTTCTAGATTTTCGTCATTATAAAATGACATATTGTAATTTTGAAGTTATTTTTAGAAAAAAAGAACGACAGGCAAATTGGGCTCGAAATACTGTATTTCGTGGAATAGACTATGATTTTTCTACCTATTTTCATTTTGTTTCAATTCATCTTTATTTGTATTATATGATTAATAATTTGGATAAGCTTGAGGTTAAATTTGAAAACCTTGTTTCCGAATACAGAAAAATAAAAAACAAGGATTTCAAAGTACAAGAAGAACTATATCAAAAAATAAGCGATTTATCTGAAAATTTATTTTTCATTAATTCTGATTTAAATTTAATAAGATTTGAACAAGAAAAACTTCTTTCAAATTCCATGCAGATGTTATCTAATTACAACTTAATTTCTGATGAACAATACTCAACGGAAAATTATTTTTCTAGAGGAATGTTAGAAGCCACTTTTGAAAATGGTAAAAATTCTTTGAATATAATTTTAGAAAAATTATCACAAATTCAGAAAAAAACAGATGATCTAAGGGACAAATTTGACAAAAAAATAATCTTTGAAAATTCTGCGATTAGCGTAAATTTAGCCACGGAAAGTGTAAAAACTCAAAAAAATATGAGCTGGCAAGGTTGGTTTACCATCTTGTTAACACTTGGACTATTTGCCTTAACCATAGCATTATTGGCTGCAACAAATAATTTACTGATTTATACTACTGCTCAATTTGAGATTGAAAATTTCCCCCCAGAATTCGATATCAATTATCCAGAAATTGTACTGATAGATGATTTAGGTTTAAAACAGCTTTACTATCTTAATCCACTTACGATAAATTCTCTTACAAGTCATAACTATGTGGTTACAATTTATGCAGTTGAAGATAGTTTTGAAGTTCACGGTGCAGGAAAATGTCTTTTAGGAGATCCCCCACCAATTTCCCTGATTAATAATTCCACCATATACTTAGAATCTGGTGCAAACGAAGAGTCTAGAGAACCTAGTTTCCGACTTAGTTTTGACAAATTTCCCTATTCTATATGGATTAATCATGAAAACGCAACCTACCACTCAGTTGGAAGTATGACATTTAACATTGAAATAAAAAATCTCCAAATTGAAGGAGATGAACAAACTATTTCTAGAAATGCAAAGATGATAGTTCCCGTACCTTCAAAATATTATCAAGATACTTGTAAGTGATAGATTAGATAGTAATATTCTATTACATGATACACAGGTAACGTCATTTGATATTATCAAAACATTATCGATAATGCAAATGACAGTAATGATAAAAAATATGACTGATGATCCAAAAATTTTAAAATTTGAACAAACCATGAATCTGTTTCATACAGACGTGGATCATGAATTATTACATGAAATTACCTCATGTCTACAGGGACTGAAAGATTGGGATTGGGAATCACGTTTATACAATTCAAACAATATGACACTTGATAGTCTAACTCATGTGTCGGTTACCACACATTACAACCAATTAGTAAAAATTCATGATAAATTAGAGAGACTTGCTAAAATTCCTAAATAGTTTTTATCAGACATGTTTATCCAATTTTTCCGAAAGGTTTTGTTTTCCATTATAATGAAACCCCCTCCCTCCTATGCTCAACCAGTCAATCAATTTGGTTAAGCCGTTTATTCCTGTTCAAGAATTTCTTTAGCAGTTTTACAGACACATTTGGAAATTACAGGACCTCCTTCTTTAATTGGTCCTTTAATGGTATCATCAGCAGTAATTAGAATTCCACCTGATTGAATGGCAACATTAACAAATTGTTTATCACACTTTTTTGGACCTTTAAAATCAATTGTTGCGTCATCAACATATGTAATTCTGGATGAATCAAGCATTACTTGCATTAATCTCTTGTAAATTTTATTGTTAATGTTTTTTTCAGAATAATTTTTTAGAATTTTTTGTGGTATTTTTAAAATTTTTTTCCTAATTTCCTGATTTAAAAAAATATGATCCTTCCCTCTAAGAATTTTATACATTAATTCTGCTTCTGCGTCCGCATTTTCACCGTTTGGTTTTTCTCCATGAATAGATTCCATGATTACATTTTCGTCAATTACATAATCAGTCATCAGGTTCACCTAAAATATCTAACATCGCATTTGCATCTACATCCCAAAATCCCTTCAGGCCACCTTTAATTTGACCATGTTCATTTATTTCCAATTTTTCGATATCTGTAAATTTTCCTTCATTGTCTAAATTAAAATAGTAAATTGCAACATCATTCTTAGTTAACATTCCTTTTTTTTTAGAAATTTGTGCAAGAATAGGATATAACATATGTTCACTATGGGTGGTAAAAATAATTTGTTTTTCTTCATCTTCCATTTGCTCGAGAAGAATACTCACTAATTTTGATTGGGATACTGGATCAAGATGTATTTCTGGCTCTTCTATGGCAATTATTGATTTTTTAGGCGCATCAACCAACATAGCAAGAAGTAAAATTAATTGATTCAGTCCCGAACCTTCGTTTATTATTGAATTTGTAAACTCACCTCTTACAAAATCTAAGGTAAGTTTACGCTCTTCGTTAGTATGTGTTTTAACTAGTCTTGATTCTATAGATTTATTTCCAATCCTGGAAATATACCTAGAAATTTTTTTCCGTAATTTGGGGTCTGAACTAATTCGACTTAATAATATTGATAAACTTTTTTCTGGACTAGTGGAAAGAATTTCTCCAGAGTGTTCTATTGGTAAACTGTAAGATGTGACTACTCTTGAAAATGGAATGTAATAAAACCCATTTAGTAGTTTTTTTGTATAATAACCATTTGAAAATAATTCATTGAAGATGGATTGGGCATGTGCATCTTCAAGCATTACATGAAATCGTGGATTAAAACCCACAAGTTCATCTCCGGAGGTTTTTAATTTTTCCTTATTCTCTTTGTCCCATGCATAGAATTCGTGTTTTGTTTCTCGTGGAATTGTTATGTCTGCACCATAACGCCCAACCTCTACCCTTAATTTTACCTTATTCTTCCCATTTTGATTAAATTTTACAATATATTGAAATTTTGTATCTAGAGGAGAATCCAGGTGAATATAATATTCTACTTCCTTTTCTCCTTCAATCTCAATCTCTATATTTTTGTCTAGTTTGCCTTCGGAAGAAATATCTTCAAACGTGCCATAATCATATGTTTCATGTTTAGTAACAAAATGATCTTCCTCACGTTGACACGTTGTTTTAAGCATTAGTAATGCTTGTAAAATGGATGATTTTCCAGAATTTGTTGGACCAATTAACACTGTAATTTTTTCAGGATTAATCTCAGAATCAACATGACTTTTAAAATTAGATAAACGAATTTTTGTTAGTTTCATTCCTAAGTTTTAAAATTTTGCTAAATTAACTTTTATGTTTAATCATGGTGATTTAGTATAATCTACGATACATCATTATCAAATTTTATTTTAATTTCTTTTGAAATATCTGTAAGAATGTCTTCTAAACTACTCACGGATAATCGGGTTAAATAACTGAATATAAGGTGATCATCTTATCTGACAATCGTATTATAACCAAAAATATTATTAGCTCAACTTTAGTTAGATCAGATCTATGACAAATCTAGATATTCCAATCGTTACTGCAGAACCAAATTATGATGCCTTTATACCAACGGTGAGATTTCGGATGCAGTTCAGCGATGCCAATCTGAATCCTCAACAACCAATAATGGGGGGCATGATAGATTGCAATGTATTCCTTAAGGGAGAACCTGCCCTTTGGTTGGGAAAGTTCACAATATCACTCCCCACTATTAGCGGTAACATGAATCCAAGAGAAATAAACGAGAATTTCCATCTTGGTGTTGACGTTAATAGTGCTATGTTTGACCACGTGAAAACCCTTGAAGGAGATGATATTACTTTCAATTTAGTGTTCACCGGATACACGTTTTTGAGACAAGGTCAACAAAATATGTTAACTACTTCAGAAATTCCTTTCATGGTGAAAGGTGGGGCACAAGCTCAAATAACTAAAGAGACTAACATCAGTGTAGAAAAATGGAGAAAATTAATTTCTAAACATTACAGGAACTTAACATGGATTTCTATATCAAGAGAAACCTATTCAAAACTCAAGAAAATGCTGGATGAAAAAGGAATTACTCCAGACGAATTGTTGTCTGAATTTGCAGAAGAAAAGATGAAGTGAATTGTCCGAAGAACTTGATTGTACTTTTTGCCAGAATTTGGATATTATTGATGAAGAAATTCCAAGTTCTGATAATCCCATATTTGTAAAAAAATACTATCTATGCAAAGCATCAGTATTTCCAGTTTCTTTCTCTAAAAAGGAACTTATCGATTATTACGACAAATGCACAGTAAGAATTGAGATAACCGGTCATGGGGATGTGGATGATCTTCTGAATGAGATTGAAACAACCAATATAGTTTTTCAAAAATTATCTAATAACAATAAAAACTTGATGACTGTAGATACTCATACAGGAGCGGGGTTAGCGTCACCATGCATCTCAACGAAAAATTATTTTGAAAAAGTAACTTTTCTGGCAAGTATTCTGGAGATGGATATTTCTGAATTAAGAAATCAAACTGAAAAATACGAAGAAGAATGGAAGGGGTTAAAGCTCTTAAAACAATATTTGAAAGAAAATGATCAAGAAATAGGAGCTTCCTTTGAATTTCTTGAAAAAATAATAAAACTAAGAAACAAAATCTATCCTACTCACAAATTTGACTCAAAAGAAGTACCAAAAATAATGAAAAGTTTAGGGCTGTCATATCCCGTATCCAACAAAAAAGATTGGCAAAGAAATTGGGATGCTACCTTGAGGCGATTCACCGGTTCTTTATGTGAGATAAGAATTTCACTTCAAAAAACCATTAATGTTACCTAGAACCTTCAGGTCTAATCATTAATCGAACCTTGGTAAAGTGGATTGTTAACTATATTGTACGGGAAAGATTGCTTAATCACTAGCCTCTTGGGACCTTGCCTCTTCAAGATATGCTCTTCTTTCTTCGTTGATTTTTTCTTTATCAATAGAAAGATCATCGTCGATAATAGCTATGCCATCACTATA
>SDBV01010172.1_pt1 | contig 12371 bp, 12 predicted proteins | sample 2277081 | NCBI WGS metagenome assembly SDBV01 (sample SAMN10402039, study PRJNA504765) | marine sediment metagenome | isolation source: marine sediment core GS10_PC15, 223 cmbsf | place: Arctic Ocean: Southern Knipovich Ridge | collected 2010 | reverse complement strand
CCGATAGCGAGGGTGAAGGGCGCGATGACGGGGCCGGCGCCCAGATATAGGGAGGTCCAGCCATGCGGAAGCTCATTGCGGTGGTAGGCAGCGTAGCCGCACTCTCCTTCGCCGCGACGAACGCGGCAGCCGAGGACGCGTACGCGGCTCGACTGAGCTCGCCGAAGTCCTCTCGCCGGGCGGCCAGGCCGGGGGACCTCTCGACGGAAACCGGCGGGTTTGGACTGGACGCGGACGCCGCCGGGGACCTCGCCGCCCCGACCGTGACGCCCAGAGAGCTCACGGATGCCGAGCAGAATGCGCTCGAGAAGCTCGCCGCGGAGCATCCGGAGCTCGCCGATCAGGCGGGCGGGTACATCACCAACGAGGAGTGGATACTGATCCTCCTGGTGGTCCTCCTTGTCATTATCATCATCTGAAGCGTTCGTGTCCTGTCGAACGGAGCGGCCCCGCCTAGGTAGGCCAATCCACGTCTCTCACCGCAGAGGACATTCCCGCGAGCGAGGCGGCTACATCCTCCATGGCGGTCAGAGCTTCATCGAGGACGTCCCGCTCGACAGCATCCTCGCGCTGTACGACGAGAACTCGAAGGGATGAGCGGCGCGGCCGTCGTTCGAAAGCCACGTGGGCCTTGCTGACTCCGCAGGCCCTCACGTTGCCGTTGCGCCCGCGGCTATGGTCGTGATAAGCGTTGGCTGACCCGCGCATGCAGCCAACCGGACGACGCCGGCGGCCGATGCGGATCGCCAGGAGGCCAAGGACCTTGTCGGAAGATTTCTACCGCAAGTGTGCCCATTCAACTGATCGCGATCTCTGCAGCGCGATTGCAGGCTGCGTGGAAGACAGGTACGGCTATCCCATCATGCCGGAGCACGACGTCCCTTTTGAGCAGAGAGTTATCTGGCTGATCGGGTCTGCCCAGGGCTTTATCGAGAAGGAGGGCCTGCTTCGCTTCCTGGCGCTGGAGTACGACGTGGCAGGGCTGGCTGACGCCTACGATGTAATCGGGATGCCGAAGCTCGCAGAGCTCCTGAGAAGACTTGCGACGTATATGCCCGAACCGAATGCCGAGTACGACGCGGACGAGCTGGAACGTCTCTTGGCGGAATCGGGATGCGACAGCAGCTTCGTTGAGACGACGGAAAAGGAGTTCTTCGAAGCATCGGACTCCACGGTGAGAGCCCTCGCGGAGTATGCGCGGAGGAACCTCGAGAGACTGTCTGGTCTCGCACTTGCACTCGACAGAGGCGGCGAACTGGGCAATATCGGGTATCTCGTGTCCATCTGGTTGTGGTCGCGGGACTTTGCCTCGAAGAACGGCGACCTAATCCCGATGTTGGAAGGCCTGAAGGGGATAGTCGAGGATATGCACGAAGGCATCAGCGCGGCCCGCTCAGAGGATTATACGTTCCTGCTGTCGGGCAGGTTCTCGGAATATCCAGAAGGGACCCCATTTGTCGTCTACAACAGGATGTTGGGTGATGTAAGGTACTGCGTGACTGTTGGTGGCAGCATAGCAGTCTGTGGCGAACGTGAGTAGTCTCCTCACGCCCGGGCGCTCGCCCGCAGGCGATGTGTGTCCGCCAGATGGCCGAGCGCCCGCGGCACAGCGAGGACACTGATCGGGAGGCGGCAGCATGGGAGAAGCGCTCGGCCGGCGGGACTTCCTGAAAGCGATGGGCCTCGGCGCGGCCGGGATGGCCGTCCCCGGATGCGTCCGGCCGCCGGGGCACGATGCGGGCGAAGACTCGGTCGCGCCGGGATTGCTCGGCACGCGGGCGCGGGCGGCCGGGCGGAAGCCCAACGTGCTCTTTATTGCGATCGACGACCTGAACGACTGGGTCGCCTGCCTCGGCGGGCACCCGGGCGTGAGGTCGCCCAACATCGACCGGCTCGCCTCGCGGGGGGTGCTCTTCACGAACGCCCACTGCGCGGCGCCCGCGTGCAACCCGTCGCGCGCGGCCCTCATGACCGGCATCCGGCCGTCGACCTCCGGCGTCTACCTGAACCAGCAGCCCTGGAGGCAGTCGCCCGTCCTCAAGGACGCCGTGACCCTCGCGCAGCACTTCATGGCGCACGGGTACCACGCCCTCGGCAGTGGCAAGATCTACCACGGCCGTTTCCCGGACCCGGCGTCCTGGAACGAGTACTGGCCTGAGAAGACGAAGCCCAAGCCACCCGAGGGCTACAGGAAGAGGAAGCAGTGCTACAACGGCCTGAACGCGTCGCACTTCGACTGGGGGCCGGTCGATCTGCCCGCGGGCGAAACAATGAGCGATACCAAGGTGGCGGAGTGGGTCTCGGCCGAGCTCGCGAAGGAGCGCGACAAGCCCTTCTTCCTCGCCTGCGGCATCTTCCGACCGCATCTTCCGTGGTATGTGCCTCAGAAGTACTTCGACATGTACCCGCTGGACGGGATCGTTCTGCCCAAAGTCAAGGAGGACGACCTCGCGGACGTCCAGCCCATCGGGAAGCAAATGGCCAGGCCCCAGGGCGACCACGCGAAGGTCACCAGGAGCAATCAGTGGCGGAAGGCCGTGCAGGGCTACATGGCGTCCATTACTTTCGCCGATGACTGCGTGGGCAAGGTCATCGACGCGCTCGACGGGAGCCCGCACAGGGACGACACGATAGTCGTCCTCTGGGCCGACCACGGCTGGCACCTCGGCGAGAAGCTCCACTGGCGGAAGTTCACGCTGTGGGAGGAGGCCACGCGCAATCCGATGCTCTTCGTCGCGCCGGGCGTAACGAAGCCGGGAGGGCGGTGCGGCCGTCCCGTGGGCCTCATCGATATCTACCCGACGCTGGTGGAGCTCTGCGGTCTGCCGCCGAGGGGCGAACTCGAAGGCAAGAGCCTCGTGCCGCTGCTCGCCGACCCGAAGGCGTCATGGGATCGGCCCGCGCTCACGACCTACAGGCGCGGGAACCATTCCATACGGTCCGAGCGCTGGCGCTACACGCGCTACGCCGACGGCCGCGAAGAGCTTTACGACCACGATAACGACCCGCTCGAGTGGACGAACCTCGCCGACAGGCCCGAGCACGCGGCCGTCAGGAAGGAGCTCGCCCGCTGGCTGCCCGAGAAGAACGCCGAGAACACACCGGCCGGCAAAGGCAGGAAGGGCAAGGGCAAAGGCAAGAGCAAGGGCAAGCGGAAGAAGGGACAGGAATAGCGCGGCGGGTGGCGGGCGGTAGCGTCCGCCCCACGGCCGGCGGCGCGCGGCGCCAGGGAGATGCGGAGTGAACCAGGAACAGGACGGCGTCACGATCCTCAAGCGGGACAAGTGCTACGACGGCTACAGGCTCTGCTCCAGCCGGCACACCGAGATCGCGCGCTTCATCGACCTGGACGGTAACGAGGTCCACCGGTGGGAGTACCCGCAAGGCGGGACCTGGCACTACGCCGAGATGCTGCCCGGGGGGAACCTCGTCGCGATCATCAAGGACGTCATGATCCTGGAGCTCGACTGGGCGAGCAACCTCGTCTGGAAGCGCGAGATGCGCGCGCACCACGACTTCGCCCGCCTGCCCGGCGGCAACACGGTGGTGGTGTCGCGGCGCGAGATCGAGAACCCGTGGACCGGCCAGGGCAAGCTCGACTGCGACATCCTGGAGGAGGTCACGCCCGAGAACGAGGTCGTCTGGGAATGGAAGGTCGAACAGCACGCCGAAGAGATCGCATCCCTCGTCGATCTGATCATCCCGCCCTTCGACGGCTTCAACGACTGGCCGCATGTCAACACGATAGAAGTGCTCCCCGACGGGCCGGCGGCCGAGAAGGACCCGCGGTTCAAGGCGGGCAATCTCCTGATGTGCGGGCGCCATATCGACACGATCTGCGTGATCGACCGGTCCACCGACGAGGTCGTCTGGGCGTGCGGGCCGGGGGAGGTCCTGGGCCCGCACATGCCCACGATGCTCCCCACCGGCCACATGCTCGTCTACGACAACGGGCACAACAAGTCCCGGCAGGTCAGGGATTATACCCGGGTGGTCGAGCTCGACCCGGTCACGGGGAAGATCGTGTGGGAGTACAGGGCCGACCCGCCCCAGAGCTTCCGCTCGCCCGCGCGGGGGTCGAACGAGCGGCTGCCGAACGGGAACACCTTCATCGCCGAGTCCGACCCCGGGCGGCTGCTCGAAGTCACGCCCGAGGGCGAGATCGTCTGGGAGTTCAAGAACCCGGATAGATACAAGAACGGCGCGCGGCAGGCGTTCTACCGGGCGCTGTGCTATCCGCGCGAGGTCGTTGACCGGCTCGTCGCCGAGCACGGCGCCTGAAACTAACGGGCCCGGCGATGCCCGGGAGGGAGACAACTTGAGCGCGTTCAGCGAGCGGCGCCGGGAGTTCCTGAAGGCCGCGGGCCTGGGCGCGGCGGCCGCGGGGCTTTCGGGATCGCAAGGCGCCCGGGCGGCGGCGAAGAGGCCCAGTATTCTCTTCATCATGGTCGACGACCTCGGGAAGGAGTGGGTGAGCTGCTGCGGCGGCGATGGCATGAAGACTCCGGTCCTCGACGAACTCGCCGCCGGCGGCATCCGCTTCACGAACGCCTACTCGATGCCCCAGTGCACGCCGACGCGCGCGACGCTCCTCACGGGGCAGTACCCCTGGCGGCACGGCTGGATCAACCACTGGGACGTCCCGCGCTGGGGGGCGGGGTGCCACTTCGACTGGAAGCACAACCCGTCCTTCGCGCGCGTGATGAAATCGGCCAGCTACGCGACGTGCGCCGTCGGCAAGTGGCAGATCAACGACTTCCGCGTACAGCCGGATGCGATGGCGAGGCACGGCTTCGACGAGTGGTGCATGTGGACGGGCTACGAGAGCGGCGTCAGGGCCAGCGCCGAGCGCTACTGGGACCCGTACATCAACACGAAGGAGGGCAGCAGGACGTACAAGGGCCGGTTCGGCGCGGATGTCTTCACCGACTTCCTGATCGACTTCATGAAGCGAAACCGGGACCGGCCGATGATGCTCTACTTCCCGATGGCGCTCACGCACGGACCTTTCACGACGACGCCGCTCGACCGCGACGCGAGCGGAAACGTCGAGAAGCACAAGGCCATGGTCCGCTACGTCGAGCACTGCGTGAAGCGCCTCACCGATGCGCTGGATGAGCTCGACCTCAGGAAGAACACTATCGTCATCTTCACTACAGACAACGGTTCCGGCGGGAGGCTGTCGGCGCGCATCAAGGGCCGCAAGGTCAAGGGCGGCAAGGGCACCGACGGCGAGCCGGGCGTCTGCGAGCCGTTCATCGTGAACTGTCCAGGCCTTGTGCCCGCCGGGGTCGTGACAGACGCGCTCACCGATTTCACCGACATGCTGCCGACGTTCGCCGAGCTCGGCGGCGCGAAGCTCCCGGAGGGACACGTGATCGACGGGAAGTCCATCGCGAAGGTGATCCTCGGCAAGGAGAAGGACTCCCCGCGCGAGTGGATCATGGCGATGGGCCACGGCGGGGCGAGGATCGTGGGTGGCCGGGTCATGCCGCAGAAGGAGTTCACCACGCGCGTACTCCGGGACAAGCGATGGAAGCTCTGGGCGATAGACCGGAAGAGCGCGAAGCTCTTCGACCTCGCCGCCGATCCGGGCGAGACAAGGAACCTGATCGAAAGCGCCGACCCGGCCGCCCGCGCGGCGCTCGCGAAGCTCGAGGCGGTCTGGAAGACGTTCCCCGAGAAGGACCCCGGCCCCAGGTACGACCCGACGCCGCCTCAGGCCTGGGACAGGAAGCCGGGCGGCGGGAAGAAGAGGCGCGGCAGGAAGAGCAGGTAAGCGCCGTTCCCGGGTCGCGACGCGGGCGCGCTTCAGCCCCGGTCGGGTCTCGGCACAGGAAGGAGGCAGAACGAAATGGACGCTGGTGCTCTCTTCGGTGGACTGGTTGTCCTTTGCTTGGTGGTGGGGGTCGTGCTGCTCACCGTCTTCGCCCTCGTCCGGCTGGGACGGGCGCCAATCGACGAGGTCGCGCGCGTGCTGTGGGTCTTCCTGATACTCTGGATCCCGGTGCTCGGGCCCGTCGCGTTCTACATAGTGGATCCGGGCTCCTGGAAGACGAAGGCCCCGGTCTAGAACCCCGTTGAACCGGGACAGTAGAGCCGGGTCGGCACGTTCCTCAGTGCGATGAGATCGCGTTTCTCGAGCGGACGCGAGCATGGAGGGGAAGCATAAATGGACTCGTTGCGACGACGGATGATTGCAGCACGCGTACTGGCGGCCTGGATGGCGCTCGCAGTCGGCGGGTGCGCGGGCGTCCTCGAAGAATCCAGCGAGCTGCCGCCGCGTGAGGCGACGCCACGTGTGGCGCGAGATGAAGAGCCCCCGCCGCGTCCCGAGGCCACGCCGGCCTCGGCGGAGCTGAGACTGCCCCGCGTCTTCGGCGACCACATGGTCCTGCAGCGCGGGATGCCGATCCGTATCTGGGGATGGACCGGTCCCGGCGCGAGGGTAGAAGTGAGGCTATGCACGCAGTCCAAGACCGCGACCGCCGACGCCGCCGGCAGATGGCAGGTGGAGCTCGCGCCCCTCGAGGCGGGCGGGCCCTTCGACATGACCATCGCGGGAGGGAGCACGATCACACTCAACGACATCCTGATCGGCGAGGTGTGGCTCTGCTCCGGGCAGTCGAACATGGAATGGAGCGTGCGGGCGGCCAAGGACGCCAAACGGGAGATAGCCGAGGCCAAGTACCCCAACGTCCGTCTCTTCCACGTGCCGAAGCACCACTCGGGCCAGCCCCAGAGCGACGTGAACGCGAGCTGGCGGCGGTGCGATCCCGGCGCGGTCGCCAACTTCTCGGCCGTGGGCTACTTCTTCGGCCGCCATCTGCACAAGGAGCTGAATATCCCAATCGGCCTTATCGCGAGCTCCTGGGGTGGCACGCGCATCGAGCCGTGGACGCCCCCCTGCGGCTTCGCCGCCGTCGAGAAGCTCAAAGGTATCTCCGACCAGCTCGCGAAGCAAAGCGCAGACTACCGCAAGGCCGTCGCGGGGTCGGTCGGCAAGATAGAGGCGTGGGCGAAGGCCGCCCGGAAGGCGCTCGCCGAGAACGGGCCCATACCGGGCGCGCCGCCGTTCCCGCAGGAAGGCAGGGCCAGCCACCAGAGCCCGACGCGGCTGTACAATGCCATGATCCACGGGCTCGTGCCGCTGTCGCTTCGCGGGGCGATCTGGTACCAGGGCGAGAGCAACAACGGCGAGGGCATGATGTACCACGAGAAGATGAAGGCGCTGATCTCCGGCTGGCGGGAGGTCTTCCGGAACGACGAGCTCGCCTTCTACTTCGTACAACTCGCGCCGTTCCGGTACCGCGGGAATCCCACGAGCCTCCCCGGGATATGGGAGGCGCAGGCGGAGACGCTCAAGGTGCCGCACACCGGCATGGCAGTGATCACCGACATCGGCAACACAAGAGACATCCACCCCCGGAAAAAGGTGGACGTCGGCAAGCGGCTGGCGCTGTGGGCGCTCGCGAAGAACTACGGGAAGACCGACCTCGTCTATTCAGGTCCGCTCTACAGGTCGATGCGAGTCGAGGACGGCAAGATCCGGGTGAGTTTCGACAACGTGGGTTCAGGTCTCGCCGGCCGCGACGACAAGGAACTCACGCACTTCGAGATCGCCGGGGACGACAAGAAGTTCCAGAAGGCCCGGGCCGTGATCGACGGCGATGATGTGCTGGTTTCGAGCGACGCGGTCATGCGGCCGGCGGCGGTGCGGTTCGGCTGGCACCAGATGGCCGAGCCGAACCTGATGAACAAGGAGGGCCTGCCGGCGTCGCCGTTCCGAACGCACAAGTAGCCGGGCCGGCATCGGCACAGGGGAAGGCCGAAGTGATCGCGGTCGAGCATGCCGTCTTCGACATCGGGAACGTGCTCGCCTTCGGCGGCGAGGCGAGGCTCGATAAGGCGCAGGCACGGTGGGGCGAGGACTTCACCACGCCCGACTTCAGGCGGATGTTGATCCCGAACCTGGGGGACGGGGTCGATTACTGGAGGCGTTTCCAGAACGGGCTGATCTCCTCAGGAGAGTACCTGTCCGCTGCCGTGCGGGCAATCGGCCTGCCCGATACTCGAGAGGAACGGGAGTACTTCGAGGAATGCCTGGTGGTCATGGGGGGGAGGCCCTATGATCCGGCAATCAGGCTGCTGGCGCGTCTGAAGGAGAGATACGGCCTCACCATCGGCGTGCTCACCAACAACAATGCGATAATGTATGATGCACCGTTCACGTCGAGCTGCGCGGATGTCGTGGTCTCTTCTCATCACGTGCACGTGTCGAAGCCCAGTCCGGACATATATCACATGATGCTCGCCAGATTGAGCGAGCATGTGGGAAGCACGGTCCGCGCGGAGTCCGTGCTCTTCATCGACGACAAGGCGATAAACGTCGACGCCGCCCGTGAGCTGGGAATGCACGGGTTCGTCTTCCCGAGCCGGACCAAGATCATGGACGAGGCCCTGGCGGACCTGCTCGAGTGGTTGCGCGGCTTCGCGATGGACGTCCCTATGGATTCACTGATGGGCTCCGGGTCGAGTGCCGGGAGATAACCCGTCTGCGCGACGCGCGGCCAGCTCGCGCCCGGAGCCTATAAGAGCTTGCATAGGCTTCGCGCGCATGATACTCTGACAATGTGGGGGATCTAATGTCGAAGGCGCCGCCGGCCGAGTGTCTGGCTATCATCATCTGCGAAGATGTCGTGGAGGATGCGCGGTCACACAACAAGTGCATTCTCAACACCTACAATACGATGCACTCGCAGGTGTACCCGGCGAGCCAGGATCGGCTGACTGTATTCCTGTCGCTGACGAACGGGCGTGGAGAAATGCCGATTGAGGTCAGGTTCTGCAAGGCGGACGGAGAGCCGATACTCAAGGCGGGTGGGACTGTGAAGTTCCCCGATCCACTTGCCGTCGCGGAACTCATACTCAACCTCAGGAATGTGCCGATTCCGGAGGCCGGCAACTACGTCGTCGAAGTATGGGCCAACAACGACCATCTGCTGTGCCAGCGAAGGGTGACGGCGGCCACCTTGCCTGCGCCTGGAGGGAAACAACCATGATGGCGAAGGTGCTCGAGGAGACGAGGCTCGAGGTGGGGCAGCCGGAGACGCCGATGTTCGGCCACATTCCCCCGGCGGGAGAGACGGTGCATACGCAGTACATCCGAATCGTCTTCCAGCCGTTGCCGATGCCATATCGCGGCAGACCCGTCGTAAGGAAATTGCCCGCGGACTGGCCCTATCCGCCCGAGGAAGGCTACGAGTAGACGTGCGATCCGTAAAGGGACGCCGTCATTGTGAGAATCCTCGACGTCGTCGTGGTGAAGGGAATACAGGTCGGCAAGTCCGATGACAGGCGGCCATGCATCATCATTGAGATGCGCGAGCCTATGTGGATCGTCGTAGTGCCGTGTTCATCAAGCGATCTCTATGATCCCGTTCGGGATTTCATGTTCCATGATTGGCACGAAGACTTCTCGAAGACGGGCTTTGTGAGGTCCACCTACGCGATTGACGGGGCCTTCATAGAGATCCCCGTGTCTGACGTGGCGAAAACGATCGGCCGGCTGGAGGGGGACCTCGCCGTCGATTTCCTGAAGTGGGCAGCCCTCGACGACTCAGCGGCTGATCTCCAGAAGCTTTAGCGGCACAGGGGCGGCGGTCTGCGGGCAGCCACTGACAACTTGCCATTCCGGGATCGGTCCACCGCAACTGCCTCCCCCTCTGCTCACCCGTCGCTCCCTCATGCCTGCTGGACACCGCGACGGCACGGGGATAGGCTATGTGCATGGTGCTCGTCCGTCGCTGCAGGGCTCAGTCGAAGGAGGAAAGCAAGGTGAGCAATCATTCCCGCACCAGCACCCGGCGCGACTTCCTGAAGGCCGTGGGGATCGGCGCGGCGGTGGCGGCGGTCCCGGGGAGGGTGCGCGCCGCGGGCAAGCCCAACGTCCTTCTCCTCATGGCCGACGACATGGGCTACTCGGACCCGGAGTGCTACGGGGGCGACGTGCGCACGCCCAACCTCGCGGGCCTGGCGGAGGGAGGGGTGCGGTTCACGCAGCACTACTCGACCGGCCGCTGCTGGCCGTCGCGGGCGTGCATCCTGACCGGTTACTACGCGCAGCACATACGTCGCGACGGCGTGCGGGGGATCAGAATGGGGAGCCGCCCGAAGTGGGCGCCGCTCCTTCCGGAGCTCCTGAAGCCGCTGGGCTACCGTTCATACCACTCCGGCAAGTGGCACATCGACGGCAGCCCTATTCAGGGCGGCTTCGAGCGCTCGTGGGGATCGCACCGGAAGGGCTGCGACTGGGACCGCTTCTTCAACTCCGGGATCTGGGAGGAGGACGGGATCAAGGCGCCGGTCAGGCCTGGCGAGGCGTACTACTCGACGGTCGCCATCGCGGACCACGCAATCCAGTGCCTCAAGCTCCACAAGAGCAAGCACGGTAGCGAGCCGTTCTTTCAGTATGTCGCCTTCTACTCGCCGCACTTCCCGCTCCACGCGATGAAGAAGGACATCGACAGGTACCGCGACGCCTACCTCGACGGATGGGACGTCATGCGGGAACGTCGCTGGAGGCGCATGAGGAAGATGGGGATAGTGAACTGCGCCATGTCCGACCGCGACACCGGCGTCATCCCGAAGTGGAACCTCAAGGCCGAGCAGCTCAACAAGAGAATCGGCGCGGGCGAGGCGCCGAGGGCGGTGGCCTGGGACGGCCTCACCGACGAGCAGAAGAGCTTCCAGGCCACGAAGATGGCGATTCACGCGGCGATGATCTCGCGGATGGACGCGGAGGTCGGGCGTATCGTGGGGCAGCTCAAGGCAATGGGCGCCTACGAGAACACGCTGATACTGTTCGCGAGCGACAACGGGGCCAGCGCCGAGCAGATCATCAGAGGAGACGGTCACAGCAAGTCCGCGCCGATGGGCTCGGCGAAGAGTTACCTCTGCCTCGGGCCGGGATGGTCGACCGCGGCCAACACGCCGTTCAGGCTCCACAAGCACTGGAACCACGAGGGAGGTATCTCGTCGCCTTTGATCGCGCACTGGCCCGAGGGCATCTCCGCGCGGGGCGAGCTCAGGCACGATCCGTCGCACTTTATCGATATCGCCCCGACCGTCCTGGAGGTGGCCGGAGGCGCGTGGCCCGAGAAGCACAAGGGCGTGAGCGTGCCGCGGCACCAGGGGCTGAGCCTTGTCCCGGCGTTCGCGAAGGACGGGGCGGTCGAGCACGAGAGCCTGTGGTGGTGCCACAGCGGCCACCGGGCGATACGTGTTGGCGACTGGAAGCTGACCGCGAGGAGCGGCAACAGGGGCAGGTGGGAGCTCTACAATCTCAAGGTCGACCGCTGCGAGATGAAGGACCTCGCCGCCGCGCACCCCGACAGGGCCCAGGCGATGGCGAGGCAGTGGGAGGCCATCGTCGAGGGCTTCCGGAAGGACCTCGGGGCTTCTCAAGGCGGCGGCAGGCAGGGGAAGCGCGGGAAGGGCAGGTAGGGCTTCGGCTGCGGGCGTCACGGAGCGGGCGGCTCGGGACCGTCGGCGGCCGGACGCGTGAACGGCGAGCATCGTACCGCGCACGGCAGGGCAGCTATCACGCCAGTCCTTCCGCCGCTTCCAGAAGCTCCTTCACCTGCGCGAGGTACCGCGCGCCCGATGCGCCGTCGACGACGCGGTGGTCGAAGGAGCCGGTGACCTTGAGGATCGGCCGGACGGTGACCTCGCCGTCGCGGACGACGGGGGTGTCTGCGATCGTCCCGCACGCGATGATGGCGCTCTCGCCGGGGTTCACGATCGCGCGGAACTCCTCGATCCCGAGCATGCCCAGGTTCGAGATCGTGATGACGCCACCGGTATACTCGTCGGGCGTTAGCCTGTTCGCGCGCGCGCGCTCGGCGAGGTCCTTGATCTCGGATGATATGCCCGCGAGCGACTTCCGGTCGGCGCTCTTTACGACCGGCACGATCAGCCCCTCCTCGAGCGCGACCGCGATTCCGACGTGAAGCCCCGCGCGGCGGATGATGGTGCCCCCGTCGAAGAGCGCCGCCACATCGGGGTGATCGCGGAGCGCAACGGCCGCGGCCCTCACGATGACGTCCGTGTAGGATACCTTCGCGCCCTCCACCACGAAACGCTGCCGCAGCTCGCCAGCCGCCGTCATGTCGACGCTCACCGTGAGCGAGAACTGCGGGATGTTCAGCGCGCTCCAGGCCATGCGCTCGGCTATGATGCGGCGCATGGGCGTCATCTCGCGGCGCTCGAATCCGCCGGCCGGAAGCGCGGGCTCGGCCGCGCGGACGTCGTCCTCGATGATTCGCCCGCCGGGGCCCGTGCCCGCGACATCGCGAAGGTCGACGTGGCGG
>SDBV01010171.1_pt1 | contig 12372 bp, 5 predicted proteins | sample 2277081 | NCBI WGS metagenome assembly SDBV01 (sample SAMN10402039, study PRJNA504765) | marine sediment metagenome | isolation source: marine sediment core GS10_PC15, 223 cmbsf | place: Arctic Ocean: Southern Knipovich Ridge | collected 2010 | reverse complement strand
AGGAACAATTGAGCAATTATATGAAAAGGCAGACTGGGTTCGTATAAGTTCTGCAGGATTACAAGAATCGTTAACATCATGAAAGTTCTAACCGATTGTAAAGTAACCGTTGTAGGTCGAACTATCTTTAATGATCATCCTGATTACGATGTTCCCGATGATGGTACTTCTATTGAACGATTAGGAGCTTTTGCAGCTAAAGGATGTTATGATTCTTTTGGTAAAACCGGCAGAAGCTGTACAGATAATCAACGGCAAATTATAGAGTATGCTCACGGAAGTGTGCTGGAGCATTCTTATATCTCTGTGTTTTTAGAAGGCATTACCAGAGGTTTGACTTTAGAACTTAACAGACATAGACTTTTAAATATTTCTCAACGGTCTACGAGATATACTAAAGAAGAGAATTCTGCGTTAGTTCTAGAACCTTATTATGCTAGCTTATGGAACAAACATTCTATGAGTTGGGATAACGATCATCAAAGGGTGCTTCATCCAGAAGTTTCACAAGAAACTTTTGAAGAAATTAATCTAGTTTTGTCTCATGTGCAAAACTTTAAACTAGCGCTGGCTCAGTATTCTCAAGAGATTATGTACTTAGAAAAACTAAATCCTAGAAATCTAGAAGGACATGATTTACGTAAGTGGGCTAGAGGTAAGGCTAGAAATTCTATGACTCACGGACTAGAAACTAGAGGTACGTGGACAGCTAATTTCAGAGCTTGGCGATGGTTTATAGAATCTAGATCTAATCGTTACGCAGAGGCAGAAATCCGTAGGTTAGCTGTTAAAGTCTTATATGAAATTAAGAATTTTGCGCCAGTTTATTTTGAGGATTTTATAGCTACTGATGCAATAGATGGAATTATAGAGTACGTTCCAAATTATAGAAAAATATAATAGTGTCTTTTTAGATTTTTCATCGGGTTTTTTGAGGCCCTTTACTACGTATAAGGAGAGTGAATGGTAGGAATTCGATCATAGCGTGACTAAAATCGTATCCAACAAAGACTTATAAATAAGACCTACCATCCTTCTCGCCTAGTTTTTTCTTTTTAAATATATGAGTGATTTTCAAGTTGCTGGTGCAGATACTTTTGGTAATATAGATAGTGGGACAATCACCTCTTTGTCCCCCGGACCTTCTTTTGTTCAATATCCAGAATACTTTGATCAGACTGGTATAGTGACTCACGACGCTAGAGCAATAACTAGTCGCCCAATCAGGGATGATAGGAAACGATCTTGGGTGTGGCAAGGTTATCGTCATAATGTTTTGAATTATGATGTATGGTATAATCAGATTCTAAACTTACAATATAAACTAAGGTCGGATGCTTCGCTTCATGCAAATGTTTTTATTAAGGAACCTGTTTCTGAAGGTCTTTTTAAACTAGTTCAAAGTGGGTCTGTATGGTTACGAGAAGCCTTTTTTGTTAGAGTGAAGGTTATAGATGTTACGCAGCGAGTGGCTCCGGTTGGGGGTCATGTTAAATATGAAACTACAACCATGAATTTTATTATAGATGACAATAGTTGGAATGCTTTTTAATTATGGGTTTTTCTTTTGCACACGCAGATTCGGGTGGGTTAATAGATTCAGGAACAATTACAGCGATACATCCTCATCCATTTCCAGAATATCCTACCACATTTGAGAATACTAGTCTTGCTTCTAGAGACGGGCAAGCAATAATACAGTCTGGTAACGCTGATACACGGGTACGACGATGGGTTTGGAATAGAGTTAATTTATCGACTCCTGGTTATGCTAGGTTATTTGAAAAAATTCTTGCATTACAGGTTTCTTTACGCGAACAGACTCCTGTCTCAGATTCGCCTGGATGGATTTTCTTAAAAGAAGATATCACTAATAATTTTAATAAATTGGTTTTATCAGGACAAACCTGGATAGAACAACCTGATTTTATCAGAGTAAAGGTTATTTCTGTAACAGAAAAATTATCCCAACGTGGCGGAAATGTTAAGTATGATTCGGTAGAAATGGCTTTTTACATTGATGATGAGAATTGGAATAGATTTTAATGCTTCCTTTACTTGCTAGTGGAACTTATGAAACACATCAACGTGTGAACTGGGAAGTTGCGTGGTTTAATACTTCTATGTCGGTTCCTGAAACAGGGATTGGTTTTAAGATAGGTACAACTTTGAGTTCCTTTACTACTTCAGGTATGCAAGCTGCTGCTGATCCTGAAGTATTTATGGAAGCTAATTCTACTCCTGTATTCACTGATAGTGGTGGGGCATGGAAATTCGGACGAGAAGCGTTAGTACATGATTTTTGGGAAGGTGGTGCTCCTCCTGGAGTAACAGAATCAGGCGCTGTAGCCATGCATTGGCAAGGGAATATTGCATCAGGTACAACTTGGTTAAGTAATTCAGAAGATGCCTGGTTGTCTTTTGCAGGCAATGGTTATGTTATAGTAGAAAAAGATGGAGTTAAGATTTTAGATTCAGAACTAGAACCTGATAGAATTGTAAATACACCTTTAATTAATAGCGGTTGGTCTAGTCCGTTAATAGATATATATTATTGGCAAGCTGATAAGCCTTGGGGAGGCATTGTAGGAAAATACGTTCCTAAAAAAACTGATACTCATACTACCATTTCTAACGAGGATCATAGAGAAGCTCCAGTAATTTCTGCATCTTTAATACCCTTTAGCACTGCTTCAAGAGTGGTTTTACCACAAGTTATTGATGTTAATGTTAATGTAAGAAGTCCAACTGATTTTACTGAATGTGTATTTTCCGTTCCTCTGAAAGACCCATTAACAACAATAGGTTGGCAACTGTTAAGCGGTCCGCGTAGATTGTTGTATACTGAAAGCCCAACTCAACATGTGTTAAAACGAGGGCAATTAATAGAAATTAGAGCAGGATTTCAAAATGAAATCTATGATCGGTTTCGTGGATATATACACGATTTTAAGGAAAATAGTGGTGTAATAAAGATAGTCTGTCGAAGCACAGAAGCTAAAATGTCTTCTGTGCAAAATGAAAATTATCCTGATAGATTAAGCTATAGTAATTTTGGATATTTTAACAGAACTGGAACTTCTGAACCTATTTTTAATATTCAAGCATATGATTTTTGGCCTCTTGAATATGCTATTCAAGATCTTTGTTATAAGTCTCGCCTTGATCCTAAATTATTTTATGGTCGAAGACAATTTACTGATAGTGTAGGAACAGTATTAGATAAAATTGATAAATATCATAATGATAGTGTTTTCGATTCTTTTACAGATACTGATAGTACAGCATTAGAAAGTCATACAGCGAATACAGGACAATCATGGACCACAGATACTGATGTTATTACTATTGAAAGTAATAGAGCCGAACTGACTGATGACACAGACCAAGCTCAAATCGTTGCGGACGTATCAGATCGATTCACTCTTCAAGCTGATTTAGTTTTTGATTCTGGGTCTTCTGGGTCTGCAGAGCTTAATTTTAGAGGATCATCTACGTTAGGTTCTAGTTTTCTAGGGTATAGATTTAAAGTCACTAAAACATCAACTACTTTAGTTGATTTAGATTTAGAATATGAAGATACTGGAGGACCAATTACATTAGATAGTATTAATGACTTTTCATGGCCCTCAGGTACAACCAAACGTATGTCTGTTGAAGTGGATGGTCGTAGTATTATTGCATATGTGGCAGATTCTACAAGTATAAATAAACAACAAGTCTTAACTGGAGCAGCTCAGAAACAACTAGATAGTGCTAGAATAGGATTTGGTATAAGTGCGATAGCTACTCAATTTATTAGATTTGATAGTTTTTCTTTATTTGAATGGAAATATTCTCGTATGTTCCAGTCTCGTAGTCTGTCTGATCGATTAATTAGATTACAGAGACAGGCTCAGTACGGTAATGCCGGAGAGGGATTTAACGAATCTAGTGCGGTTGATTCTGAATATATTTATAGACCTAATATTTCAAGATCAACATTAGACTGGGCTACAGAACTTGCTGATGGTTTTGCTTATGATTTTCGTGCAGATGCTCATGGAAATCTGGTATTAACTACTAGAAATAATCCTCATAGATCTTTTGATGTCACTGTAGATGATTCAGTTAGTGGAACACCAACTGATGTTTTTAATAGTAATGCATATGCCGGTTTTTATGAAAAATACACTACATCATTTGTATATCGTAGACAAGTTACAGGTAGTCGTATAGATTTAATTGCTCCTGGCAAAGCAGGATTAGGTACAGTTCAGTATACAGTTAAACTTGCTTCCGATGGTACAATTTTAGCTCAAGATACGATTGATTTAAGTTTAATTGGAGGAACAGGTACTTTCTTTTATGATAATAGATTTACTACTGATGGGTCTAATGCTGTTGTAGCAAAATTATTTTCTGGAAATTGGGGCGAATATATTGTAGACATTACTGATACGGCAGGTAGTGAGTGGTGGTTAGATGCTTTATTAGTTTATGATCATGATACAGAAGCTACTATTTTAGCAGAAACATTATTAACATCTAAAGCTGTCTTATCGCTCTCTACTTCCTCTCAAGGAGAAGAAGCCAGGAATCACGTAGTTGTAATAGGAAAACGTAAAAGTGCTCTTACTGATAGTGCTAAAACTAAAAATCCCAACAACCCAGATCATGAGTTTTTTGTTTCTGTAGGATCTGATCCGTCTAGCATTTGGGATGACGCGGTCGATAATTATATTGGTAATAAAATATCAACAGTAATTGTAGATAACAAAGTTGCTGATCAAGATTACGCTGATTGGTTGGCTCAGACATTATTGACGAGACAACGAGATCCTGGACCTTCTGTACAATTTACACATACAATTATACCTGTCATTGAGCCGAGAGATCATATTAGACTTTCGGATGAAAAATTTGATTCTGTAATTGATAGTGATGAGTTATGGATTATTTCATATTCTGAATCATATACTAATCATAAAGCTGTTTCTACTATTCAAACTACTGCGTACAAAGAGGTACCTAGTTATGAACCAAGAGAAGATTTATCTTTAGCAATAATTGATGCAACTTTTGCTGGAAATCCTGCAATTAATTTACAGATTTCATATCCGTCTTTAGATGATACAATCACGATTACTGATGCTGCGGGAGCTTTACCGTCTATATTCAGTGAAAGAGTAACAGATACTCTAACAATAGAAACCGACGGTAATGGAGAATTTGTAGATTTATCTAATGTTAGTTCTAACAAATGGAGCGGACATGTGTGGCCTCCTGTTCCTGATTCTATATCTATTTCTGGAGATGGTGGTGGTAATAATAGTGCTCAATTTGCTTTAAAAAATACTCCTTACACTAAATTCTGGCATATCTATGATTATACAACTACCAAATTACATGTACCATTTTTAGCGGGAGACGGAACTACGAATTATACTCGTGATGCTGGTAATGGATGGAATACAGGAGGAAGTACTAATTTAACAATTTCTTATACCGGATTAGCAACTGGTGCTCCTCAAATTTATTCTGGAGAAAGCCCTTTCTATGATCCTTATACTTCTGAGTTAGCTGATGGGTTGTTGGTGTCTATACAATTTGATGCTTTAGTATCTGGATATTATAGAGTTTCTGTGTGGGATAAAAGACACGACGCTACAGATCCTACTCCTGTTGCTTGGTTGACTGAACCTGGAGTAGATAGTGAAGATGCAGACGCACATTGGTCGTATAGAACTGCAGGACTATCGGAATTCAAATGGGATGGTGTAGATAATATTGGACAGTGGAATGCTAAACAAAGCGAACATTTTGCGTGGGTAGCACGAGGTGTTTTTGAGTTGGATTCTAAACTCGGCATTGGCAAAGGGTTTTATGCTTGGAACGATCAAACCACTCCGTTAGTAGCAATTTCAGACCAAAAATCTAGTGGAAAATCAGTATTTAATGATGATCATTATTCACAATTTTATGTTAAAATTGAGTCAAAAGCGGATGTCTTTAGAGAAACTGTAAATCCGTTACGCACCATTAGAACAGACCGACTATCGTTAGTCGGTGCTCAAAATTCTCAATCTGAAATATATGTTTACACACATCTACCTCCTCCAACACAGGTAAAAATTTCAGAAGTTGAAGACTGGGACCCTACTCTTGGTACGTGGAACAGATTAAACCCTTCAGAGGTCGGTTGGATTACAACTCCGAATTCATTGGCTGCTAATATTAGAAATGGTATGCCGATAAGAGTGACTTTTGATCCTATAGCACGTCCTGGGGAAAGATTTAACAGTGATAAAAATCTTACCAGTGTAAAATTATCACGAATAGTTCATTTAAATGCTAATATTCTTGATAGTTTTATGATGTTACAAGGAGTTCCGTGGTTTCCTGGTACATTTATTGAAAAGAAACGACTAGTTAATCGTAGATTGACTAATTCTGAACATACAAATCAGTTTCAGGATACGGAATTTAGATCTGGAACTAGCCTAACTCTCAGTACAAACAAGTGGGTTTTCGAGCCTAAAGATTTTAAAATTGAAGCTGATGGAGAGGAGCAAGAATTAGAATATAATAATTATTTTCAAATAGGGGAAGACGTTCCTGCTTTTAGTATTAATCGTGGTAGAGGAGAGGAAACAAGTAGATTCCTTGTAGGTTATATGAACTACTTATTCTTTTTATCTGCTTATACACAAGACAGATCTGGACGTTTAGTTTGGTGTTTAAATACCGATTTCGTTGATAAAGCTAAGATTCTCAATAATACTTTCAATGCAGAATTTCCTGAAGATTTAGAAAATTATTCTAGACGAACTATTCTTACTAGACAATGGCACGATCCTGCTTATGCAACGGCATTAACTTCTGAATGGACTATTCCTGGAGCTAATCAAAAATTAATTCAGTTCTTCCATGATAAGATGGATTTCTTTCCTGCTTCGACTGATTCTTTAGATCTTACCGTTGATGCTAATGGAGCAGGAGTATCAGGAGATACACGTACTACTTTTGACGATTTACATAGTAAAAATAGTCGTGATCGTCAAGAAAGTGTGCCGCCAGAATGGGTAATTGATAGACAATTTGGGACGTCTGATGGTGTAACTTTAACAAATGTTTTTGGTGATTGGACTTGGGAAGGTGCGTTAGCTGTACCTGTACCAAGTACCAGTCATGATCCATTATGGATTCCTTGTCCTTCTAGAGATTGGCATCCATATTATTTAATACCTCCAATGGGTCTACCTATGTTTGTAGGAGGATTAATCGGTACACATGCGTATAATGTAGTTCAGCACGACGAACGTAATCCTAAAGACACTTCTACTCCAGCAGAAGAAAAATTTCCTAGAGATCCCGCTTTTTCTGAAGTCTGGCAAAGTATGTGTAATGTTATGTTTGATTCATCACCTAACCATACAGTACGTTTTTGGCCTGGTAGAGACGTAGAATCTTTTGTTGGAGACGGAACAGGTTCAGAACAACCTAATTCTAGTGTGTTTGATTTCACTAAACAACAAGAATGGCTGGCTTGGGAAGAACATCGTGGTTTTATTACTGTTAGTGAAGGAGCTAGTAGTGCAGAACGTGGTAGAGTTTTAGTGCAACCTTCTGCTGGCCCATATTACACCAATACTATGCGTTATGGAGAGATACAAGGAACTTTTTTAAGTAAGAAATTTAGCAGTCCAGCATTAACTGTTATGACAGTACAGATTGATTCTGGAGTGGGAGGAATGTGGAAATGGGATTTCAAACACGAATATATTTGGGAGTCTGCTGCTTTTTTCCCAACAGATTCTAATTCACGTATTCGTCCAGGATATATTAATATGAAATATTCAGACGAAACAACTCCGAGTACAATTGTTTTTGATGCTGGTGGGTGGGTAGGATGGAAAGATGATTTGCCTCCCGGAGCAAATCTTGTCTGGAGTCACAGAAATTTGAATGTTGGTGGAACAGGTGAGGGTGATGATAACATTTTTAGAAAGAAGGTCCCAACATTTGCATTAGGTCCTCAAACCATTGAAAGTACTAGGTTATTATTTAGTTTAATTTTACTTAACAGTAGACGAGCTGCGCCTATAGCTGGGCATTAACATGAGTAAAACATTATCTCATATAATTAATGAAATAATTCATAAACAAAGTACTGACGAAGGTACGGTTGCTAATCTACATGGTTCTGTAGTTCAGTCTCCTATTAGTCAAAGAATATCTAGAGAAGGAGAGTGGGTAGTTTATAGTTTACCGTATATAACTACTTTTTCTCCTGATCAGATTGTTTCTCGTTTAAGTTCGGCAGCTCTGTTTTCTCCCAATATCATTAATACTATACTTGGTGAAATACAATTTACTGCGCCAAATCCTGGAACATATTTATATGCTACACTGGTTGAAACCCCTCAACAAGTTACATTTTTTATAGAAATTACAGCTTTAGGACAGAATATAGCAGTTTATACCGATGAAACTTTAGTAAAAAAAAGTGCTAATTTCTTAAGAGTGCGTATTACAGTAAATGCTGGATTAATACCTCTTAATATTGTAGTTACAGGCGAAGGTGGTCAGACTAAAATTGTCATGCCTGACGATATTCGTACAATCATTTCTACATATATACCACCGGTTCCACAATGGAGAACCGATGTTCCTATTGACACTGATTATGTTGATCCAGCAACAGGAAATACAGGGAATGGATTATTTTGGAGGAATCAAAATAATGTTGGAGGATGGGGTGTTTATAAAGTAAATCTGAGAAATTTTGGACAAATTCAAGAGGCTTTCTTCTTAAATAATAAATATATTTTCAAAACAGATTCTAGTATTTTACCTGTACCTCCAGCAATAATGATGGTAAATTCTGGAGTGATTGGTACTCTAGATCAAGTAATTCGAACAGAAGATCCAGATTTCGATCATTTAGTATTGACAATTCGTCCAGACCAAGCAGACGATGTGTTAGAAGATTTGTTGAATGTTGTTAGTGGTAGTGTTTTACAAGCTGTTAATTTTCAACATTTGATAGATATTTTTAAATCCAGTGGAGAAGAAGAAATTTCATATGTAGACACAAATGTGAAAGTAGGTAATTCGTTTTCTTATGTATTAGATGCGTTTGCTCCGTTTGATGTGTCTTTACGAAGCGATAAGTCTGAAACGAAATCTGTTATAGCTGGTGATGTTTTTCCTCCTGGTGCTATAATAATTGATTCTGGATATCCTAAAGTTATTAATGGGTTAGTAATAGTTAAATACCTGCCTCCATCAGATGAAGACTATAAAGGAGTAAACGTTGTTTATTCTGGAGTTAATATAATTACTGATTTGGGAAAACCAGGGATTGAAGACTCTTTAACATTTGAACCAGAACCTGCTTCTCCTTCATATGATTTTCTTACTTTTGATCACGCTGGTAATACCCAGGAACTTGCTAGCGGAGTAAATTGGGTCCGTGATCCTTTGCTTGATAGCTTTGTCATACCTAATAGACCTCCTCAATTAACAATTACTCAACTAACAGAAGTAGAACAAACATCTGCTGGGATTAGTGCACAATTTCAGGATACTTTAAATTTTGCTGTAGTAAAAATAGCTGCTTTAGATCCAGAAGACGGAACAACTAATGTTAATCTTAAATATAGACTAAGAGACGGTGCAGAACAAACAGTTTTAGCAACAGCGCCTGCTGATCCAAATGTAGATGACGTAGACGATCCTTCTGGAACTAGAACTAGACTTATAGCTGTAACTCGAACAGAAAGAGAGAACTGGATTCAAATTTGGGCTGTAGATAATTCGGGATTACTGTCAGATACTTTCTTTTTTACACCAGATTATGATACTATCCCAGAAATCTCTTCAGTTGATTTTAGATTAGATAATGATAACGATCGTTACGTCATTAGTGGTTTAGTAGACGATGATACAAAAAGCCTGAGTTTTTCGGGAACCGAAACTACGTCTGGAGCATTTGTTGCGTCCGGCGCTGTCGGAGGCCTGGTCTCAGTCAAAACCTTCTCGTTTAATATGGATGTTAATGACGGTACTCAAGTTGTATTAACAATGTTGCCGTATGCAGGAGACGGTCTTACTAGTTTTTCAGGTGTAGCGTTCTTAAAAGAATTAAACAGAACTCCAAGAACTACAGTTAATTTTGAAGAAAGAGATTCATTGGGACAAATTTCTAGAATAAAAGTTAGAGCTAATTTTGATGTAACTCCTGATATAACAAAAGTTGTAGATCCTGATGGCAGCGGGACAGCTGATGCTGGCGGATCGGCAACTACATTAATTGATGCTGCACAATCTGGTAATTGGACAACTGATGAATTTGCTTCAACTGGTTTAGCTGTATTCTATGTTAGAATTACTACTGATCCAGTCACAGCAGCTACTGGACAAGTTAGAAAAATTATTGATAACACTACAACTGTTTTAACAGTTGCTACTGCATGGAGTAATATTCCAGCTTTGAATGATACTTATGAAATTCATAAAGGAGCTACTCTGTTTAGAAAAGGCACTACAGGAAATTTTATCGGTACATTTCAACCTGTAGAAATTTCTAGAGATTCTTCACAACCATTGTCCGAACGGACTTTACAATTCTTTAGTGTTTTACACGGAGTACCACCTGAAGCTATACAAACAGTAGTTGTAGACGAAGATGACGAAGCTTCTTTAGTTGATTTTGATGCTAGTGAAATACTAGGAAACGAGATTTTCGCTTCAATCACTGGTGGTGATGATGATGCTAAGCGGTGGCAGGTCTTTGCACGAAAGGGAGAAGGTACGTGGCCTACTCACAATACCAATCATATTGATTCTGGAGGAATTCCGGATTTTAATTATATGAGATGGGATGATGAGATAGCAATAACGTCGTTTTCATTTGCTGTTAATGATAGTAATTTTTGGAATGTCATTGCTGTTCCTTTAGATGCTTATAATAATCGTGGTACTCCTGAATCTCTTACTGTAGTTGTTGACGGAACAGGTTCTGCTCAAGGGACTTTATCAAATCTAGCTGTTTCAGCTAATGACGACACTAGTGATGACTTTAACAAAATTAGTTGGAGTCATAATAATGCAATTGATACTACTTATGATACTGGTACTGCAACTGGAGGATCAACTAGTACTGTAGAAGACAGTACGGCTCCCTGGACAGTTAATGAAGTTCAGACTTTCTTTGTTGAAATGACTAGTGGTGCTGCTAATGGTGACGTTCGTGAGATCACGAGTAATACAACGACCGAACTCACTGTTAGTCCTAATTTTTCAGCAGCAGTTGCTAGCCCAGATACTTATGAAATTTATAAACATGAGGTTAAGATTTTCGCATATCGTCAAGACCGAGGTATAGGAACACAGATTGAAATTACCACTGCTGATAGAGAAGTACGACTAGATTTATATGCTGATTTTGATAATACTAATGATGAAAATACAGGTGTCAGTGGAGGTTCATTTTTGCATGACATTGCAGAGAACAGAGGAACTTCTGTAACAGGAGTATCTCGTGTTTGGAAATATTCATTAGAACTCCATGATAACGAAGGGCCCACAGTATTAAATATATATAATATAAATCATACTGATTTTTGGATCGAACTGGTACCTACAATTACTAGTAATAGTAGGGGTGTAAATAGCGCAGGGTCATGTCCAGCTACAAACGAAGATGATTTAATTATTCGAATTTCGTGGGTTACCGACAATCCTGATGACACCAATTATCAAATTGATATTGATGTTGCAAACGATGTTGGAGGAACAGATTGGAATGTTTTAACTACTGGGCAGTCTACTAACGGGGGGTTGTTTGATGATCACTATCCTCTCTTAGCGCAAACAGGTTCTGAGACGGCTTGGTTTAGGTATAGGTTTCATGTAGTTAGAAAATCTGATCTGGTAAAGATAGAAACAGACGTAGGAACGCAACTTGTATTAACAGATATTGAGTTCTGTGAGGAATAACACCTGATGATAATTCTTGAAAGTGCAAGCGGTGTAGTTGCTAGGGGAGCCAGAATAGTTCTCGGACCTAATTTTATATTAACCGAGGACGATAGTGGTGTACCTAAATTAGGTGTTACAGGCGGGGGAGGAGCAGCTTTAGTTGCTTCCGTTGTTGGTACTGCAGATCGTATTACAACTTTTCCTACTACAGGAAATGTAGTTGTTGATATAGCTAGTACTTATGTTGGTCAAACTTCTATCACTACTGTTGGAACTTTAAATGGGCTCACAGTGGGTGGTAATGTCATTGTTTCTGATACTTTTGGTGTTATAATTGGTCATACATCACAAGTTGACTTTGGGGCAACCCCAGAGTTTCAGGTACTCGGCACAGCCACTCCAGAC
>SDBV01010170.1_pt1 | contig 12372 bp, 31 predicted proteins | sample 2277081 | NCBI WGS metagenome assembly SDBV01 (sample SAMN10402039, study PRJNA504765) | marine sediment metagenome | isolation source: marine sediment core GS10_PC15, 223 cmbsf | place: Arctic Ocean: Southern Knipovich Ridge | collected 2010 | reverse complement strand
AATAACTTTACCCATAAGGTAGATTTGAAATCAAGTGAAATGAGAGAAACGGGTGGAATCATTGAAACATCCAGTGGTGCCATCTATGTTCTTGCCATTACTAACGATACTACCATTGGTGACGTATTGGCTAAAAGTACGGATGAAGGAGATACTTGGACACAAAAGCATAGCTTGAACACAGATTTATACAAAAGTTAGCACAGTTCGTCAAAGGGAAGTTCATGCGAGATGTCATCCAAGGGGTTGAAATGTCGAAGCCAACGAAGAAGAACGACAAGTATACTTTGACATTTATGGAGAATAGACATGCTGAAGCAAGACTTTAACTTGATGGCCTACGCCAAAGGGAGCGATAAAGATAGAGACTTCTATGGGACGCCTGCTAAGTGGGTCGAGTTGTGTCGGAAGGTCATGGGCGGCATCGAACTGGACCCCGCCTCTTGCCTGGAGGCGAATGAACGAGTCGTCAAGGCTGACCGATTCTTCGATACAAAGATGGATGCACTTAAACAGTCTTGGGAGTGTCGATCACTCTTCCTGAACCCTCCATATTCGCCGACCTTGACCCGACAGATGGCGTCCAAGTTGCACAACGAATGGGAAGCAGGGAAAATCCGCCAAGCCATTGTCCTCATCAACACCACGGAGACCCAGGCATTTGACCTATTCAGTCAGTGTGCGTCGGTTCAAGCCTTCCCTCGAAAGCGAATCCAATTCATCAGCGTTGAGGGTCGGAGTAAGAGTCAGAACAGCCGTGCCCAAACGTTCTTTTATTGTGGACCTCGTTGGAAGAGGTTCCGAAACTTTTTCGCCAAGGCTAACTGTCGAATTATGAGGGAAGTATGAAGAAGGCATCACGAGGTCGTAGAGCAGTCAAATCAGGTCAGTATGGTGAGAACACTATGGAAGGGGCGATTTATCCATACGTACCAAACATCCTCGATTTCGGGGACTTCGAGCACGAAGGACTATATCCAGGTCCCTACCCTGACGACATGGACCCTTTGGCTATTCGTCAGTACCCTGTAAGGAACCCATACAACCAACGTGGGAAGCGAAAGTCCAAAAACGATTTCATGATATTCGCTGGCGAAAGGATTTTCTGCCAAGTGAAGAATCAAAACGAAGGTGGGTCGGTTGACGAAAAGATAATTGCCGCATTCGCTATCGCCCAGTTTGCGTTGACGACGACACCTTACGACAGGTTCCTGTTAGTACTTCTAGGGGTACACTGGAGTACGAGGCCAGAACTCATCGCCCGTGCCCGCACTCTCATTGCCCCTAAAATGGAATTGGACTGGGAAGTTTTTGGTGGTAAAGTCGCCGTCGACATCGTCCATGGACCGGTTGAACTCGCCAAGAAACTCGCCGAGTTCAAGGAGAGGGGAATACTTTGAACTCGAAAATCATCACAGGTGACATCCTGAAAGTTGCCCATAAGATAAAGAAGGTGGATTGCGTGGTCACCAGCCCACCGTACTACATGCAGCGTGATTATGGACATCCAGACCAATTAGGGCGCGAGCGAACTGTACAAGAGTACGTCGACAATCTTGTCAAGGTCTTCAGCCTGATCAAAGAAAAGATGCCTGATACCGGAACATTGTTCCTCAATATGGGTGACAAGTACATCAAGGGTCATCTGTGTGGGGCCCCATGGCGAACAGCACTGGCACTTATTGATGACGGTTGGGTCTTGAAGAATGATATCATCTGGCATCGAAATCGAATCATGCCAGAGTCAGCGAAGAACAGGTTCACCAACAGTGACAAGGAATACGTGTTCTTTCTTACGAAGAAAGCATCGAAGTATACGTTCAATGGTAAAGCAGTCGCGGAGGCGGCCAAATGGGCCCATGACCGACGTGCCGGTAAGGGTCGCCATGTGTACAAGGAAACCCGTGGAGATAAGGCTCATACAGCGGCCGTCTTTATCGAGAAAGATGGGACCCGCAAGAGGCGATCAGTGTGGACCATCGAAACCGCTCAGACCAAGGTCGGCATCCACAATGCTACATTTCCGGAAAAGTTGGCTGAGATTTGCATTCGCGCCGGCAGCAACAAGGGCGACACCGTGTTGGACCCCTTCGTCGGGTTAGGTACGTGTGGGGTAGTTGCTTCAAGGTTGGGTCGGAACTTTATCGGAGTGGATGTATCAGCCGAGTATGTCAAGGCGAGCCGTAAAAGAATCCGAGAATCCATTTGACTTTGGTTGTAGGCATGTTATACTTGTAGTATCAGACAATCGACAACCAAACCAGGAGAGAATGATGTCTTTAGCTGATTTTGAAGAACTTGCTAGGATGGAACAGAAACAACATAAGTGTCGAAAGCGAATAGAAACCCTGAAGGAGCTATCATGAAGCGTTACGTAGTCGCCACCAGAGAAGTGACTGGCGTGCATAAGGCTGTTCTTGACGCTGACATGGTCCGCCTATTGATTGCCATGTCCCATTATCACCGATACAACGATTGTGACACGTTGACGTATCCTGGTGACTTCCCCGTCCTGGACAGGGGTTCCCGGGGATTCACAGGTGAGTATGCTTATTTGGTCCACTTTGGACTTCTCAGTCGGGAACGTGACGGAGATGTTACTCACTACAAACTGACGCCGATGGGGTGGGAATTTGTCAAAGGTGGTACGAAAGTGTGTCCCGTACTGTTCAACACAGCGTCTCAAGTCCATGGGTTCGATGAGAACGTTGACCGGGTCAATGTGGGGTATTTCTTCTCGAAAGAGGAGTTGGAAGAGATGGAGAAACCTCTGTGGTTCCTACCTGAGAAGTACCGACAAGAGATTCTAACACCTGAAGAATTGGAGAGTAGTGATGGGTCCAAACGAGAAGAAGCTGATCACTAGACAGATGGCAATCATGATGATACTTGGTGGAAGTGCCCTGGATGGCTTCAACGCTCTCATATATCCCAACCTGGGCAAGATAGCGAAGAAAGCTATCAAGTGAGTCTCAGTCGCGATAGCCGCTATTAAGACAGCACCTGACAATCCGTACAAGACTGACGAAGAGATTGCCGAAGCAATCCTGAAGGAGATGAAATGAGTAAGTATATCCACGGCTTGTTGAAATTTGAGGGCCAGAAAAACATTTCCGATATTGTACCGAGGGTCAATCGCTCTCGGAGTACATCAAAGTGGTCGAAGAGAAGCATTGCAAAGGTTGCGAGGTTCTCTGGATAGCACACGGTTTCACACCGATTGACCCCGAGAATTGGTCCAACTGGACCCTGATTGAAGAAGAAATGGTGCCAAAGTTTGAGATGAGTGACACTGGCCGTTATATTGCCATCAAAGATGATGGCGGGGTAAAGTTTGGTATCATAACCGAGGTTATCGGTAAGATGATTGCCAGAGTTTGGCACCCGAATATATTTCTGAAAGAAGGTGGTCAAGGAATTTCCCATATCATTGACATTAGCAAGTTTGAGTTCTGGGGAGATTGGGTAGGGGATTTGTCTTATCCATCTGAATTTGTAAGAGCGGTTTCCAAGGCACGGCAGATGAGGAAAGATCAATGATACAAGACGCCCAAGTTGAAGTGATTTGTGACTATGAGGGATGCTATGAAAGTGTCTTCATCCCCTCGGATGGGTCTACAGTAGTTATAATGATTCCTCTGGGCACTATGATTCAAAGGAATCATCTGTCGAAAAGAGGTTGATTGATGAAGACTGGGTGGTCATTGATGAGAAACATTTCTGTGAATTACATGCACAATTTGTTTGACAAGCCACCAGCGTATGGTATACTTGTAGTGTAAGGAAATAAACGTTACCCCAACCAAGGAGTTATCATGTATATCAAGACTGAGGCAATGAAGACTGCCGTGCCGTAATCAGATGAAGCAGTCATCAAAACCGCAGAACAGGAGAACAGGAATGTATACGTCCTAGAGACGGCATAAACTTCGAGACCTCTGGTGTGGCGAAATGGTCAACGCACAGCGTGCCTTAGATGGGACGCTGCGACTGTGGGTTCGAGTCCCACCACCAGAGCCCTCGAAAGAACTTCGGAGTGGACTCGGGGAGTAGTTGAATGGCAAAACACCTTCGTATAGGGGGAGATGCGGGTTCGATTCCCGCCTTGCCACGGAGTCCAACCTTGTAAATTGCAGAGATTGTAAGTTACAAGGAGTGAGCCAGCCTGGAGGCTCTCTTATCCAGGATGACTGGAAACATCAATTTGGTCGGAATGCTCCAGTTAATCATGTACCCGGCCATAGGAAGCTCATCTCCTAGCCGCTAATGCAGGTGAGCTAGGTTGGATAGACCTGGTCCTCTTTACCAACTGAATTTATGGACCAAAGTGCCTTGGCCAAGGAAGTCAGACGGCGTCACTGCTCTATAGAGTAAGCCTGCCTACTCTGGCGAGCCGACCGGGTTTTAACCCGGTCGGTTTTTAAGTCCCTGTGGCGAAAATGGAAAACGTTGGTTTTGTCGCGCTTCGGTCGGGGCCTATCACACCCTAAGCGACACCTGAGAATACGACACTTGCAGGTTCGATTCCTGCCAGGGACTCTTAACTTTGGAGAAGAGATGATGCAACCACCAGTGAATTTTCAAACGTCCGGAAAATCATTCAACTTTGTAGAGCAATCGAAAGCTCGAATGTCCCGGGACTTTGTCCCTCCAAAGTTATACATCTTGGATAATACAGCCCTTGAAGCCCACATTCGCCAATGGAGAAAGAGTTGGGCAATCCTTGATGAAATACTGGGGATACAAACAAGAAGGTGCCCGATATCTATGAAGAAGTCGCAAGCAGAATGTTCGATATCCCCTTAGAAGAGGTCACCCCAGTCATGCGGAAAAAGGCGAAGGTCACACTGCTCGGAGCCATGTACTCATGATGTACCACCTCAAAAACATCTTAGTCGGGTTGGCCGGAATCGTTATTGCCATTGTAGCATTCTTAGTGGCTACGACACTGGTTATGTCAGCACTGGAATACCCATGGGTAGTGGGCTCGCTTGTTATCTTAGCACTTGCCTGGGCACTTGGAGCTTTGTTAAGGGAACAAACATGAGCAAATTAAAAGAAGTCGAATGGGAAGGTGTCAAGGGTTGGCAATGGGAAGACGGACCCATCTTCATTCGAGACAATGCTCGTCAGTCAGCCATTGATTATGGGAGGACTCTTCGACATCTCGCTGATTTTGAAGAACTTGCTAGGATGGAACAGAAACAACATAAATGTCGAAAACGAATAGAAACCCTAAAGGAGCTATCATGAAGCGTTACGTAGTCGCCTATGTCACTTTCTTTGACAACGAACTCACCCTTGAGACTGTCGAGGCGAGTACTCCTTGTGAAGCTGTAAGGAAGCATAGCAAGCTGGTAGACATCAACGATAAATTCCGGGATGAATCCTGGGACGAACTGAAGGACATGAGTTCCGATGAACTGCAAGGTTGGTTCTTTGATTACGACATTCTCGTTGCCGCCTTGGAGATATCATGAGAATCTACACTATCTGTATGGGTGAAGATATCGGCTGCATCGCCGAACACTTCGTCCTTTGTCGAGAGGATATCCCCCAACTGGTCATCGACCATTACTGGGGAACAAGTAGCAAACCTGAACCAGGGCGTCTAACAGTCACTTATGACACGACCCGGAATATCGTGATACTCCACGACTCGCTCCATGAGGAAGACTACGAGTACAACGTCATTTACCTTGATCAGAAAAGTTCTTGACAACCTCTATCTATGTAGTAGACTTGTAGTATGAAGTACAAAGCAAGGCAACGTGGCTACAAAATTCTAGGCTCTTTGAGTCCAGAGGAACTGCTGCCTCGCACCGGTCCATCCCACAATCCAAGGAAGTTCTTCGGCCATCAGGTGAAGATGAATAGTCTTCGCTACCAGACATTCAAGAAGAGTCTCAAGTGTGTCTGTTGCGGATTGGTGGGTGAAGTGTTCCTACTGGAGTTGCCGCCCAATGACAGGCCACATTTCAATTTGTATGCCCACCGAGAAGGCGAGTTGGTCCAGATGACCAAGGACCATATCAAACCCAAGTCGAAAGGTGGTAGTGATGCCCTCAACAACATGCAGACAATGTGTCACCGCTGCAATGAATTGAAGGGAAGTCATCCATCCAAACTCAAAAGACTTCGTGAAATTCAGGACGGTGTGCAGACTGTTTACACAGTCATGAGGCACACCTTACCCGTTTCTGATAATTTTGCTACCTCCCGAAAAGGACTCGCGGAGATTATGAGCCAAGAGATTATGAGGTTCTATGGATGGGATGAGGGAGAGTTCCAGGTGAGGGTTAGCATTCGTTTACTCACCATTGAAGTACGTCACAGAAAGGGTAGAAAACCGTTGAAATTTAGTATCAAGCCCCTTAGGAGAATCTAATGACCAATCTCGAAGTACTCAATGTTGTGATGGAAAAGCTCGGACATGGCAGGAATGTGCCGATGCGATTGAATATCAATGTGGATGGGGTATCGCATGAAATCGCAGTGGATCGAGGTCACTCAGAAATCCAATATCTAGTCCACGGCTTGATCATCGAGTTGCTCAAGGAAGAAATGGCTCGGACCTCCAGGATGGTCAAAACGAGTAAGACACACTTGGAGGGAATCCCTAAGGAAGCTGAGGAAGATACTGATGAGTACGAAGTGAAGGTTCTAACAGGTTGGGACCCAACATTAGGTGAGTGTTATGAGACTCTCAAAGTCACTGCTAACTCACCTCGGGATGCCTGCGTGATGGCATACATCATGATAGCCCCTGACTGCCCAGAGAAAGGCACCCCAGAAGAGATAGTCAGTCGGGCACTAAAGACTGCGGAGATTGTCGAATGAAGCTATTCGTTGTCGAAAATTGTGTCAGCCCTGGAGTGTGGCATCCGGTGAACCTCCATGAAGGTTCATTCCGAGAAGTGTTAGCAAGTGCCCACGCTCGGTTGGGATTGTGTGTCCGAGTCAAGAGGGTGAAGACCCCGGCTGAATGTGGTCGACTTGGGCATCTCCCCACAGTCAACCCTAGCATTGAGGCAATAGAATGGGTGAACTAAAAGATAGTATGATGAAGAAGTTGTTCGCCATCGAATTGCCTACAAGCGGCGAATCATGGAGTCCAGATATCCATATCGACGTATCATGGCATCCAGATTTCTTGTTTGTGGGGACATTCCGGGAAGCACTGTCATATGCCATAAAACTGCAAAAGGGGGAGTTTCATGGAAAGTTTCGGGTGCGTCGGATAAAGAGTCAGGGCGAATACGATACATACGAAAGTCAGTATGTTTACAATCAAGGTGAGGAGGCAATAGAATGGGTAAACTGACACAAATCTTCTCATGCGGTGATAGCATGACGACGGCACAATTGGTCGATATGTGGCATGATGGTAATCAGGATGATGTATTCATAGAAGAATGGTTCCCGGAGACCAGGTTCGCAGGAAACTCGGGCGATATCCCACTCACCAACCCCGAGATACTCAAGCTGTTGCCTAAACTGACTGGGAAGAGTATCGTCACCGTGAGTGAGATTGTCATCCTGATGTTCCTGCGAGAGGTTCGCATGGGACGGATAACGGACTTGGAACTCTGGTGTGGTGATACTAAGATGGACATCAGTGTTAGGGATGAGATAATCGATTGGTGGGACGGCATGGGCTTCTTCGAGACTGGTTTTCACTTGAGATTTCACTAGGAGGTAGACGTGAGCGATTTTGAACGAGACATTCAACAGGCTGTACAGAGTGCTATCGTCAAGACACTGGCGAGCGGTGACTGGTTGACCGTCCACTGGAAGGACAGGTTCGGTGTGTCCCCTGAACGTCTGCGGGAAGTCTACAACTCGGTGGACATGGACAAGGTGACTGCTATCATCAAAGAGAAGATTGAAAAGCGAATAGCGGATTCGCTCTTCAACGCCCTGGCTACCGAGATTGCCACGGACGTGAAGAAAATCATGTGCAACACAGAACTCCGGGAGGACTGCCGCGCTGTCATCCGAACGAAACTTCGAGGGATGCAATGACAACACGAATATTCACACGCAGTGCTGACGGCGAAAGCTCCAAACTGGATACCGAGGACTTCCGGTGGTTTCCGGAGCTTGGAAACCTCTATGGGCGACCTTGTCCAATCCATCTGGCAGAGCAAATCAAAAATGCCCACCGACTGGTAGGCACAACGTTCATCACACTCAGTGAGCATATCATCCTTTGGTTCCTAAGAGAGATAGCAGAGGGACGTATGGAGCCAGAGGACGTTGAACTGCGATGCGATGGCAAACGTATCCGGATAGATGCCGAGGGCGAACTGATTGACGAATGGCCCGGTGGGTTCTTTCGTGAGCAGCCGCTCTTTTGTTTAGGAGGGCCCAATGAAACAAGAAACGACCATCTATTGTGGTGACAGCTTTGGTGCATTCCATCCTTGGATCATTTATAATGGTCAACCGATGGATTGGAACACTGCCTGGTGGTTTCCAGAGATAGACTATGGATGCCATCATAGTACTGTCCCGAGGCATCCCCGACGAATCATCGAACTAGTGCCCGACATGGTTGGCAAACGAATCGTGACCATGAGTGAACACATCATTCTTGCTTTTCAAAAGATGGTTCGTGATAGACACTTTGACCATAAGCAACTGTCTTTGTACTGTGGTGCCACCCACGTCTTTGTGGATGAGGATGGTAATCTTGAAAATTGGCCCGGAGATTTCTTCCCTGAAAGGTTGGACCTACTATGAAACAAGAAACCATTGACCGTATGCGACGTAGCAGTCCCTTACTCCCGCCACCCGGCGGGGAAGTAGTAAGAGAACTGCTTGACGAAATCGAACGCTTGCAAAACCGAAGTGTCGCAGCGTCACTACCAAGGAGCCATGATGACAACTCGACTGAGAATTAACGAAATCGCCTCATGTGCTACCAAAATGATTGTTCTCATGACGGGGAAAGAGGATCGTGAGGTGGATGCACTGTTTGATCCAAAGGACGTTGCCTGTACTCTCAACGTCCTCAAAAAGTTGGTCAGAGAAGCTGAAGCTACCGTGAATGACCCAATGTTCCAACAATGGAGAGACGCTCATGCAAGTTGATTACGAAACTATGATGAGGATTCTTGAGAGCATATTCGAGCCAGGTATTCCACTCTTGCAAGCAACATCATCGTACAAATTGGAGAACGTGGCAATCGCCGTAGTTACCAGATTGAACGAAGTTCAAGAAATTGAAGACCGAATGGCGGCAAATAAAGTGAGAAGGGAGAAATTGAAGGAGCATTATCGCATCGATAACCTTGAGCTTAAAGCAGAGATAGACCACATTCAGAAGTCATGTTCTCATTATACGTGGGCAGAGAGGGGTAACGACCAAGTTAGGGTAGTCTATTGCAAAATCTGTGGAGTGATCCTTGAACAGGAGATAACCCCGTGATATACACGAAAGAAATCATCCAGAGCATCCTGTCGTCACATCTTCTTAAAGGAGATGAAATTTATCAAGATGATCGTCCTCAATGTTATCCAGGGGGATTGGTCGATCATCTTGTCATCGAATTAAATGATATGAAGGATACTCAAGTTCAACTCAAGCGAGTCCAAGACGAAGAGATAGCGGCTAAGGCTGAATGCGAAGAAACTTTGCAAGGATTGTCTGAGGAGCGGGCAGACATTCAGAAGGCGTGCAACCATCACGCATCAAAAATTGACGAGTTAAGAACTGTCTGTGACATTTGTGGATGGGATTCTGATGCCTAGAACCATCGAACATAATGGTGTCCAATTTGCAGTTGATGACCAGTCATTTATGTGTCCTGATGGTCGCACTTTTTGGTTGGGAAATATTCAATCATTCATTGACGCCGAGCAATGGCACATGAGGTTAGCAATCTGATTGATCAACTCAAGAAACTAAGTGTAGTATGAAGGATACAATCACAAGGGGCGAAGCAGCGATCTTCGCAATGGCGGTGCGTGAAGCTATCAACTCAGTTAAGCCTGTGATGCCTAATATGGTCATCCTGGAGACTGTCAAGAAAGTAGATTTCAAGGGTGACCATATCCCGGCTCAAGTGCGAGCAATCGTTGAACAACTTTCTGGGAGAAACCCCTACGTCATACGTGGAGAAGACGCATGAGCAGCATGATTGACAAACTGAGGGCGGATGGATTTTGCCATCCGCCGACATGGATAGCCGGGAACATAATGTATGAGACCATCATGGGGTCAACTGCATACGGAGTGAATCTCAAAGATTCCGACTGGGACATGGTTGCCTTCTGTGTCCCACCAAAGGATGTCGTATTCCCACACCTGGGTGGCGTCGTCCAAGGCTTCGGTCGACAGGTACAGAAATTTGTCTGTTGGCAGAAACATCACGTCCAGACCCAGAAGCGTGTGTATGACCTGAACTGCTATAACATTGTCCACTACTTCCATCTCTGCATGGACAACAATCCCAACATGCTTGATTCACTGTTCGTCCCTCGTGAGTGTATCACGCACACCGGGAAGGTAGGCGAGATGGTCCGGGAAAAGCGGCACATGTTCCTCCACAAAGGAAGTTTCCACAAATACAAGGGATACGCCTACGCCCAATTGAACAAGATGGGGAAGAAGGACGGCGATGGTAAGCGACAAGTTTCAATCGAGAAGTATGGATTTGATCTCAAGCAGGCTTATCATTTGGTCCGTCTGCTAGATGAGATCGAACAGATTCTCACGACGGGCGATTTGGACCTACGACGAAATAGTGAGCACTTAAAGGCTATCCGCCGAGGCGATGTGCTGGAGAAGGACATTCGTCTGTGGGCAGCAGGGAAGGAACACGACTTGGAAAGGCTCTATGAATCATCGACCCTACCGTGGGGACCCGATGAGGAAGCTATCAAGCAACTGCTACTCGATTGCCTAGAGGAGCACTACGGAACTCTTGAGGGATGTATCGTTACAGACAACCAACCTATCGTCGCGCTGCGGGAGATCGCAGACGTGCTCGACAAACACCGAGGACTGTTCTCATGACTATTTTCAAACTCATTTTAGGACTCGTGTTGACACTTACGGGAATCCTTTCAGTAGTCATCGGAATGGACCCAGGTTTGGATTCTATTGAAGCACATTTTTGCCAATGTGAGGGTATGCTATTCATACTTCTGGGTATGAAATTCGGAGAAAAGGTGTAACATGTTTGAACTTGAAAATAAATTAGCTCGTTCCGAGTGGGTACTTGAAAGTTCTCGCTGGACTACTGTCCAGAAAGGTATTGGGTTTTGCCTGTATTCTCAAGGGGTCAAATGTGGTTAGCGGGGTATCCCAAGGAAGTAGTTGCAGAGAGGCAAAGCCTTCATCATACCACGGGACCTAGCTTCACAACTTACAACAAACCTCTAATGGAGTCAATGTTCAACATTCCCGCCAGTGTTGATTTCGTTTCAATGGTTATTCTTTGTCATTACCCGGAGCTTATCCAATGAGTACTGAATGCAGCGGCTGTGGACAACAAGACCCTGACAACCTAACTGAATGCCCCCTTTGTGGTGGCGATAAATGTGATAACTGTGACGAAGGCGACGATGTCGATTGTCTCAATTGTGATGCTCTAGGTGACTTCGACGGCATCGACGGCATCGACGGCATCGACGGCATCGATGACAGTTGGGACGCATAATCTTTTGGCACAAATTATCTTGACAACCATCAATCTATGTGGTACACTTGTAGTATACCCCATAACTCTAGGAGATGACTCATGAGCCTTGAGAATGTACAACCCGGTGATACCCTGATTTGGCATACCGATTTTGGTCGAATCAAGAGACTTATCACCGTGGTACGAGTCACCAAGACACAGATAGTCATTGATGGTTTCAAATTTAGGAAAACAGACGGATATCGAATAGGTTTCGGCTCCACCATGAACCGAAGCCAAGTGACCATCCCAAGCGATCATGAGATTGAAGAGATTTTTCGATCCAAATTATCTTCACAGCAATGAAACTCATCAATCAGGTACTGGAGACCCCATGAGAAAACTCGTATTATACATGGTAGGTTTGAGTTGCTTGTATGGCGTTTGGAAGTTTGGTGCCCTCACGTTCACCCTCTTGGCCGCCGGACAATTCTTCACGCCGATGCTGGCAGCCGTGCTCGCGTTCCCCTTGGCCATCCTTGCTTTCCTCTTTCTTGGAAAGGCGATTGACTGATGAATAGAATTAAACTCATCATGGCTGTGCTGACACCTGGGTTAGGTGCCCTGGCACTAATCAATCTGTTTGTCTGCCACGAAGCATACCATACAGGGGACGTGCTAGGTATGGTAGCCACCACCATTGGTGGAGTCTCCAGCATGGTAATCAGTAGTGTTTGCTTTT
>SDBV01010169.1_pt1 | contig 12372 bp, 6 predicted proteins | sample 2277081 | NCBI WGS metagenome assembly SDBV01 (sample SAMN10402039, study PRJNA504765) | marine sediment metagenome | isolation source: marine sediment core GS10_PC15, 223 cmbsf | place: Arctic Ocean: Southern Knipovich Ridge | collected 2010 | reverse complement strand
GCTCGGGCGTGTTCGCGCCTCGCGGGTGCACTGTTCTGCCCCGTCGCCCGGGCCCCTCAGCGGGCGGCCCCCGCCGCGGGCGCCCTGCAGTCCCCCCCCCCGCCGGGGGGTGAGGCCACCCCCCACCCCGGAGGGTCATTTACAACCGCGCGGAGGCGCAACCCGTGGGGAAACGGAAATGGGTAGGTTCAGGTTCGGTGAAAAGTCAGACAAGTGGTTGGCTGTCTGAGCTATATGAAGGGTAGGGAATCACCACACGCACTCGAAAATAATTACACCGAAAATTAGGCCCTCCTACCTGTCTACCCTGCATACTCGGGTAAGGAATCAGTATGATTACACAGATTTTTTCTAGTTAAACCTAGCCATACCTGTATATGTCTTGACATACCTTTCAGGCCCGGCACCTTAGTACGGTAGTCGATAGAGGGGTTGACTTGACATAGGGTGTTCGATTATGCTAAGGTGGGGTAGTCAGTAGGTCTCAGTGTTAGGCCCGCATGAGGAGGAGAGCAGAACTGTCACGTCACGACCTAGCATACCTGACCGACGAGGCCATCGAGGCGTTCTGGGCCCAGGTCAAGAGCCGCTCCACTAAGACAGATGACTTTGGACGAGAGCCTTGTTGGGAGTGGCTCGGACCAACAGAAGAGAAGAGGGGCCTCTTCGCGTTCAAGGCTAAGGGCTGGCGAGTGATCGTCTTTGCCCACCACGTAGCCTATTACCTACGCACGGGGGAGATTCCCGAGGGTCGGGGGGTTCGTCTGTGTACCCCCGGTACGATCAAGGGGAATCCTCGTTCTGTGGCCATCTGTGCCAACCCAATACATTGGAGTCTGAAGGGTATGCCCAAAGATAGCAACGGCCGGCGCCCACCTAGTTACTCTGACCGACTGATCCTGTTTACTCAGGGCGACCTGCGAAACATCCGGGTTGCCGCGGAACGTACAGTTCTGGCACGAGACGTGGCCAATGCCGAGGGTCATCAACTAACCCCGGCCGAGACATATCTGATTGCCCTGGCAGAGACAATAATTGCTGCCCTGCCGGTGGGCAGAATGGGCAATTATCGAATTGTTATACCCCCAATACTACCCAAACCTACCAAGACCTTACATATCCTCTCTTGACAAAGTACCCTAACATTTGGTATGATATAGGGTGAATTGGGCATGTAAATGCTCATAGGCGGCCGGCCCCGTCAAGAAGCAAGAGAGCAACCAGATCAGGTAATCGGTGAACGACAGACAATCCGTGTCCCCGACAGCCGGGTCATAACTATACAAGCTACGCTCTCTAGTTTTGGAGATAGGCCCCACCGCCCTTTCACCGGGATGGTGGGGCTCTCCTTTTTGTGTAAGGGGAACTGCAAACTGAAAATTGATATGCTTACTGCAAAGCAGAAGAGGGGTCCAAGCTAATTTGATCGCAGGTCGTAAGTGTCCCGAGGAAGTGAAGCGGAAAATAAGTGCTTCACTCTTGGGACGTACTAGAACCCCCGAACACTGCGCCAACCTAAGCATAGCCATGACGGGCCTGACCCGTTCCCCCGAACACTGCGCCGCCATAAGTGCTGGCCGTACAGGGATAAAGTATTCCCAAGCAGGGCGAGCAGCACTAACCCAAGGGCACCTCCTATTCGTTACCGCGGCCGGGTCTGTATACGCCAAGTTCATGGGCTCTTGGAAGCCCGCACTTCGCTTGGCCTGGACGTTCTATCATGGCCCCATACCTGAAGGAATGGTTATCTGCCCCCGGAACGGGGACAGGCTAGACGGAGAGGAAGACAATCTCGTGGCAAGAACCAAGAGCAACCACTTTCAATTTCATAGGGAGTTGTCTAACTAATGCCCCCCAAGACTGCCCTCCAAGCATTTGATGAGCGTATTGGCCCCAACGATCCTGCGCGTGAGGCGTTGGCCCAGCGGTTCGCAGAGATAAAAGAACTCCAAGAGCGTGGTGACCCCGCGTTCCAGACCGGCTCCAAGTTCTTCGCTACTCGGACAGGCAGGTTCGTCGAGGACGTCCTGGGGGGTATAGACCGAGATCGACGCCCTCCACCAGGTTCAGAGGGGGCCACCTTATCCTTCTCCCAAACCGAAGCTGGGGTGCGGCTTGCCGCACTACTGGGCGTTGAGGCCGAAAGTGACGCCGCTAGGCTTCGACGAGGTTTAGACGATACTCTCCATGAGTTGGCTTTAGACCTTCTGCCCCCCGAGGATGTAGAAACTGCAATGGCCCAAGTCCGCAGGGGGCGAGTCGTAAAGTCCAAGCTCGCCTTCCAAGCCGTATTGCAGAACCTAACGGACGCGGCTGCGAACGCCGAGCGTAAGCATGATCTCGACCTTCAAGAAGAGAACGAACGGCAGGTCCTAACCCAAGCTCGATCCCGAATCATCATCGACACGATAGGCCGGGATGTTGGGGCCGCTGTCCTATTCGCCCTTGGCGGCGTTGGAGGGAATGAATAATGGCTCTACAAGGTATCTCTATTTCCCGGTTATTGGCCCGGAGGCGCCGGACGGTTTCTTCTACTACATCGAGGCAGGTTACACCCCGGACTGACCCAAGGCGGGCCAAGGCTCCTCCGCCCCCACTGCCTACCACTGGTGGAGGAGGGGGTCCTACTCCCTTCTTACAGACCAGAGCCGGAATCCTCTTTTCCGACAGGCTACGAAGGGACGCCGATATTGCCTCTGCGGCGGAGGCAGACGAACGAGCCCGCATACAACACATACGCGATCTAGCCATCCAGAAGGACGAACAAGCGTTCCAGACAAAGGTGATTAACGACCGTATAGCAGCAGACGCTAAGATTCGTGAGGATGAGCGGAAGCGCGTAAGGGCAGCTAACATTAACCAACTGAAAACAGAGCGTCAGGGTACTTTTGCAGCTTTGATGAAGAGTGGAGATCAAGCCCGCGCTGTGATCTTCGCCCTTGGATTTGGACCCGAGAACGACGTATTCGATGTCAGAGCCCGGGCCCTTGGTATTACAGTAGACGAATTAAAGAGCGCCCAGGCTCTAAGAACTACTACCCAAGAGGCTCTGAGTCGGGTTCTTGATCGTCAAGTGACCATTGGCCGAGAGGGTGTCCGTGGTCTTGGTTCTGCTGTTGGGGCCGCCCGCTCATTTATACAGGGAGGAGCCGATGTGAGAACTCTGCTTCAGTCAGCTTTCGGCGTAGGGTCGTTACGAGCGGGAGAACGCCCAGGCATTTCCGCCGCTAGGCTTGCCGAGTTGACCTCCGAAGTAACACCAGTAGGCTTGTTGTAGTGGCCAGATTATACGGGGATGGGAAACCCCCGAGACTGCCTGCGTTCATTACCGGATTTGAGTCACCTGATGCTCGCTTACGACGTTTACGCGAGACGAATGAAGCTCTCCAGAAGAACGAGGAGCGCAGACAAGAAGCGGAGACCCGCCGACTGTTAGCAAACCTGGAGCGGCAGGATGCCCGCGAGCTGAATCTAACCCCTGCCTCCCCGGTCTCCCCGCCCAGACCAGATAATACGCCTAATCTCTTGTCCCCCGAGATTCCCGAGATCAAGCCCGGTGAGCCTTTCAACTATAAGCTCCTGACCACAGGTATGTCCGGTGGTCCTCAGAGACAAGAGTACGTCCAGACGGACGAGGTGCAGGATGCGCCGCTGGGCTCCCAACTGCGTTACAACCAGTTGAAGAGTGAGGAACTGGACAAGTACGAGACTACCTTTGGCATGACACCCCTGTTTGGCTCTCAGGCCTACGAATCCATAGAGAGTGGGGCTTATACATTCTGGCGGGACGAACAGGGCCATGTCCCTAATGATCTGATTGATGACCGTACAGGCTTTGAGACGGTGCTGAAGACCGTTGATTCAAGTCAACTGATCTTGGGCTCTCGTAATGGCCTAGAACGGCCGGCGCCCACTGTTGATTCCAAGTATGACATACTGATTGACAGCATCACGGTCGACATTGCAGGCGAGTTCCGCAAAGGCGGTGTTCCCCTAGAGGACGGAGGCAAGATGGCCGTACAGGAAGAACAGGCCCTTGCGTTTGCTGACCAGGCCGTAGACGAGTGGATCACGGATATTGAGAGGGACATCCGCGAGGAGAATCCTGACCTCGATGACCAGATTGTCCGTGAACAGGTCTATCGAACCCTGCGAATCCAAGAGCACCTCTCGGACGTACTGGACGAGTGGGACTGGCCCCGTGACCCGGATGGCGGGCTGGACTCCCTACCCATACGGGCCGTCGATGAGGCCCTGCGCCGTGAGGAAGAGGAGAACAGTAAGTTCTTCGGGGGCTTTCCTGACCGCCCTGGGTTGTTGGCGAGCATCACCTCAGTCTTCAACATGAAGTGGATCCCCATTCCTGACGTGGGTTTTGGCTTCAAGCAAATTGCAACCCCCTCTGGTATAGCGGGACAGAGACGCGAGCCGGACGACCAGAAGCCCATTAAGTTAGTCTCCTTGGACGAAGTACACAGGGCTGGCCAACTCTTCGCCGACCCATTAGCCCATTTTACCTTAAAAGCAGTGGCTCAACCCTTCCGTGCAGGGGAATTGGGCTTTGGAGAATTAACCGGCATCGAGACCACGGCTGTATCCGGTGCCCTGCAATCCCAACTAGCCGAAGACATCCTTTCTGAAATCATCTCCCCTGAATACATTGCAATTGCCTTACCATTCGCTGGTGTAGGTGTAGCGGCACGGGGTACGCAGTTGACTAGGACTCTTCAGATAACCTCGAACCTAATTGGGGCCGGTGGCTTAGAAGTATCCGGCCCTATCGCAGCCGCTAAGTTGGCCCGGTTTACTGTTACAGCCCCCGTTCGTCTGACTGCAAGGAACGTCCGCGGACTGTACCGTGGCCTGACAACTTATGCAAGGAACCCCCAGGCCCTATTCCAGATACCCAAAGCGGTGCGCGAGTCCAAGCTATTCCAGCAGGGCGCCGAAGGCATCCGAGCAGCCCGGGCCGGTGATGTCAACTGGTTTGGTACAAGATTCACTCCTCGCCTCGGTGACGAAGCGGAGAGACTCCTCTCACAGAGCAGGCGAGGGGCTATCGGATTCAGCGACGAGCAGGTCAGGGCTATAGCTCGGGCTGAAGGAGTCGATCCGACGAACCTAACCAGGGACTCCATCCTTGGGGAGTTGGCTAACAAGCAGTATCTACGTCAGATTCGTGCTGATGACCCCGCAGTCTTCAATCAAGTGGTCGCTGATATGTCAGCGGGGCGAACAGTTGACCCGAAGTATGTCCCCTTGGAACAGGCTATTAATGCTGAACTGACAGGTACTCGTGGCTTCGGGGACATCCTAGAGGACGGACTAACCACACGCGTCACCTCACCTGGTTCATCTAATACGGTCCCTATGTATCATGGTACGACTTCCTTGGACGAGGCGGACATCCTCCAAAGGGGCCTACGCCCGAATACGGGGTTGGTTACTGATAGAGGGGTTGCCGAGGGGTACGCGGTATCCAGGGCGCGGACTATCGGAGGAGAGCCCAGGGTGTTCTCCTTCCAGGTTCCCAAGACAGCTCTCTCTCACCCTGGCGGCCGGCCCAGTTACTACTCTATCTCCAAGGCAACCCAGAGTGTATCGGGTGTGGTTAGGAAAATGGACACCTCTTTCTCCCCCGAACTACTAGCCGTCGTGAATACCGAGCGGGCAGGGGGACGCATCACTCAGGATGTCACTACCCTACGCGCCCTGGCCGAGGGCGAACTCACCCTCAAAGTTGCACCGAACGCTTCTGCCGACCGCATTGTGACTCAGATCATGGAAGCCATCGAGACCCCTGTGAGTACAGGTGGAGTCAGTAAGTGGTGGGCCGCCGAAGAGGGCGGGGGCTTCATACAACTAGGCAGTAAGACGGAGATGACAGAGCATCAGCTATTCCGGGCACTGGATCGGGGCGAGTTGATCTCTCACGCTGACCTAGTAAAGGTCGTCCTCGCCGAGAAGGTTATTGCCCCTTCTAGCATCAAATACGTCAGGGATCATCAGTTGTTGGAACTACTCCAAGCCCGCCGGCTGGAACGGGGCCTGGAGGGTGTGAAGCTGAGTCAGTTGAAGAAGGAAGAACTCCGAAACCTAATCGAATCGGCGGGGCTTCCTCACACTCAGAAGGCCCTGGAAGAGGCTACGGTCAATAGGATGAGGTCTTGGATCACAGAGGCCAGAGACAGCCATGGGAACATCGTAAATGAGATGATCGAGAACCTTATGGCCGCTCGCACTGAGGAGGACGTGGCCCGTCTGTTTATAGGTGTTGCAGAGGGGAGTCCAATCGTCGACCCTGGCAGCCTCCCGACTCAACTTATCGGTCAGAACAAGATTGCTACCCGGTTAAAGACTGTACTCAACCAAGCGTTTGACCGTACTCTGTCTCCCGAGGCTAGGGTGTCTCATATTGACAATTATGTCTCCGAGATCGAGAAGATGGCAGCGGGTAGCAAGGAGGGCTCTGTCCGCCAGCTCGTCCTGACACAGGATGCCGAGCTCGCCCGTTGGACCTTCGACGTGAAGTATGGTATCAAGCCCCTTGGCACTGCGAAGGTCGAACTCCGCGAGAACTTTCGCATCCTGATCTCCGAGCACCGGGGCACTGTGGAAGAACGCCTTGCAAAGCTGCCAACAGAGAGGGCTAGGGAAATAACCGAGGAGATTGATGAGTTCCTAAGCCCATTCACTAAGCTGAGTCAGTCGAAGCTAGACAAGTTCCGAGAACGTATCCTGGCTCAGGTACTCGATGCTGAAAACGGCGTACCGATCTTCGATGCCGGCCGTCAACTTGAAGTGATGTTCAGCGTGGCAGACATACCCCGTGGTGTGAGGACCAAGGCTTATGATGCCCTTACGATCCTGACCACCAAGGGGGCCACGCCGAGTCCCAAGGAGATAGACGCCATGCGGGCCGCCCTCACACCCGTCCTAGGTGAGGGGGCCACTAGCCAGCTAATGAACGCTCGTACCCTGTCCGTCAAGGGTAGGGAGTTGGTAGTCAACAGCATCGGTCTGCCCAGAGCAATCATGGCCTCATCTGACATCTCAGCACTCCTCCGTCAGGGGGCGATCCTGGGGCCGCGGATGCCTGTTCAATGGCTGAAAATGGCCGGTCGTTCCATCAGGGCCTTCTGGTCGGAAACATACAAAGGGGAGATACGGGCCTCTATCATCAACAGTGGGGTCATACGCCTAAATACAGGTGAGATCGTAGATATGTACGACTTCGCCAAGAGGTCCAACCTGTTCCTTGCCTCCGATGCCAGCCGCTTAGGAACCGTCACAGAGTTGGCGCTTCGAGAAGAGGAATGGATGACTGCCCTGGCCTCCAAGTGGGGGTGGCATTTGCCTAAAGATTCTGCTGGTAGGCTTACTCTGAACCTTAAAGATTGGGAGAAGATACCCTTCCCTATCCCCTTGGCCCAGAGCGAGAGGGCTTACGTCTTCCCCCTCGACAAGATGAGGATGGACTACTTCACCAACGAGGCAAAGAAGTTCATTAGCCGTGGTATGGTGAATGGGAAGCCAGCAACTACGAGGGACTTTGAGCAGTTGGCCCTGTGGGTCAACAACGCCACGGGCAGAGGTAAGCTGCCCGAGTTTATGAAGGAAGCGGGGTTCTTCCTCAACGTCGCCCTCTTTGCTCCCAAGCTGATTGTCTCCCGTGTCGCCCTTCTAGGAGATGTCGTGCGTCTCACAGCCAGGGGTGGCCCCATGCGCCGGGTGGTCTGGGAGACCCTGGCGGCTGATGCCGCGACGTTTGCTGGTGCCATGTACCTGCTCGACATTGGCCTGAACGCTACGGGCCTAGATGTCAGCTTCAACTACTTAAACCCCCTCAAGAGGGGTAAGGACGGTAGGTTTGAGATTGATCCTGACTTCCTAAAGCTCCGCGTAGGGGAGAGCCACTTCGACTTTACGGCGTCAATGGGAACTTCAACAAGGTTACTCCTTAATCTAGGGCTCGCGGGTCTCCAACTGGACCCCGAGATGGCTGCTGATATAGCTCTGAGGTTTGGTCGCACCAAGGAAGCACCTGTACCCAGCGGTCTCCATGATGTCATTAGTGGTAAAGACTTCATAGGTGGAAAGATTGAGTTCAACCTCCATGACCTGTTGGCTGATGTCGTTGCCTCCCGGGTTATTCCTCTTAGCTGGCAGGGGCCGGTGGAAGCTATCGCCGCAGCTCGTGGTGAAGTCGACATCGACATGGGTGACGCCTTGGTGGATACGTTCTCCAACTTCCCGACCAGCAAGGGCGAGCTGGTAGTTGCCGGCGCCGCCTTTACGGCCGACTTTCTAGGTGGTGGGGTGTCCAGCTTCTTCAGGCCCGGAGAGAAGCTCCGTGAGTCTGATGAAGAGAAGCTCCAAGAGATGCTCCAAACAGGCGAGATCACACCTATTGAAGGACAGACCATTGAGAAGATGGATGACCTAAACAAGGTTCAATCTGCACAGGTAAAGGATGAGCGCGGGCCCGAAGAGAAGGAACTAGAGAAGGACCAAGAGGAAGAAGGGCTCTGGCGTGATGCCGACTGGGCCAAGAACAGTAAGGATGAGCGACAGTTCCACGACACTATCCGTATCGAGGGCGGTTACTACCACCCCGAGACAGGGAAGTTCGTCGAGCTCCAACGATGGCCTCAAGAAACCCTGGACAATATGCTCTTGACTGGGGAGATCGACGGGGGTGAGTGGAAGTTCAGAACCAACCAGAACGTCGCAGCGGTAATCAACGCCCGCAATGCCTTGTTCGCGCAGGAGGAAGTGGACATCGAGGACATAGAGAACCCCGTGGACAAGCTCATCGCCGAATACTGGGAGATGAAGCCTATTGACTTCCTGACCGTAGGTGGTGAGTACGACACCGATGCCTTCCAAGCCGCCCGAGACAGTAAACGGGCCGAGATCGCAACGGTGGTTGGTGACCCTGAAGTAGTAGCCGAATATTTCGACTCCTTCGGCCACGACACTGACCTTCAGAAGCTCTCTGAGAAAGCAAGTGATGACCGTGACATCCTCCTAGATGAAATCCCAATGTACATGGGTGGGGTCACTGATGCCACGATCAACAACCTTATCAATAACACTGATGACTACCTCCGTAGCGTAGGCAGCAAGTGGAGTACGGCCCGATACCTCCAGTGGTTGTACTACCAGGGCGAGCAGTGGCAGACCAATGAAATCGCCATTGCTTACTGGGTAGAAGCAGGGGCCCGGGATGAGGTCATCAACCCCGAGAGGACGGCCATGATAAACGGTGGCCAAGTCGGAGGCGAGACAGTAAAGGGCAATCCATACATGGTTCTCTTCTTCCCCGGCCTGTTCAGTGGCCTTACGAACGAGGGCCAGCAGGGATTCATAAACCGTTATGGTACTGGGTTCCTGTCCAAGTCCTTGATGGCGGAGTTCATTGAGTCGGGGCAGCTCTCGGTCCAATCCGAGACCGACCTGTTCCAGTCTACGCCCCTGTTTGAGGACTCCTCTTAGACAATGCCTAAGACAAAGCCTCGGTGCGGACTAACCCTAGAGGAGTACGATCAGCTCCTCGCCTCCCAGAACGGCGTGTGTGCCATCTGTGGTACACCCCCGAAACAAGGAGGGCGCCGCCTGGCCGTCGACCATGACCACAAAACCAAGAAGATCAGAGGAGCCCTGTGTTCGCGCTGTAACCGTGGCCTGCCATTCTTCTTGGACTCTCCGAGTCGATTACGGGCGGCTGCGGACTACCTAGACCACCCAACAACGACACGAGGCTTGGAGTAGAATAGTGCAAAAAGCTCCACCAGGACAGCCTATAAAGAGATGGTCAGACTGGTCAGCAGGGGTGGGTCACCTTGTTGATGATGGTCGGGTTCCAGGTATGGCCTATGCCTCTGCCCTACTGGGACTTAGGGGTGAACTACGTCCGGCGCCGTTCCTAAACGTCGTAACCACTTCTTTGCTAGAACTGGTGATGAGCTGGAACTTCGATTCCTCGGCCTCTACAAGTTTCGGGGTCGCGGCCTCTTTGCAGGCGGCAACAGGGGAGACAGTTGCCCCCGTAGGCACTGCAACGGGAGGAGGAGCGGGATCAAGCCCACTTACCTTCTCGTACACAGTCCCAGCAGGCTCCAACCGAGCTATAGTCGTGGTGACGATGGGGGATGTTGGTGGCAACCCCTCTGGCGTTACCTTTGATGGTGACGCTCTGACGTTAATAAGGGGCCGTAGCTTGGCAGGAACTACAATAAGCATTTGGGTTCGAGTGGCTCCCACCGCGACTACGGGGGACATCGTGATTACCCAGGCGGGGGCCAGTCTTATCGTTGCCGGTGCTACCAGCTATACGGGAGTTCACCAGTCAACACCATCCAACGATGATGACGACAGTGCAATTCTTGGCTCTAGTGGCCCGATGACTTTCCCGCTAACAGGTGTGGCCAATGGCTATCTGGTTGATGGTTTGGTTCTTGACTCTGGTACTGAAGGTACGCCCGATGCCTCCCAGACTGATCTGTTAGACCAAAACCGAGCGGGTATTGATCTACGCATGAGCGAGAAGGCAGTATCCGACGGAGAGCACCATTTTCAATACTTCTTTGAGTCAGACGCTAATACCGATGACGCCCACCCCTTCCTTTATACTCTCCGAGGGTTTCGTCTAGGCTCAAACGTAACCTTACACAAGATTGACCTCTCGACCGGTGACTTTGCCACATTTGAGGCTGGAAGTAAAGTGTTTACGGTAGACCCCGGCCAGATTTGGCCTGGTCAGCCTGCTAAGTATGAAGGCTTTTGGTGGTTGCCTGCTGGCAACAACAACACCCCCAGGAAGCTGTCGATTGTGGGGACGGGCGACGTCACAACGGATACGCTGGATAGCCCCGCTACCCCCTTCGTACCCGGTTCGGAACATATTACCGCGTTCGGTAATCAATTGGCTATACACATGAAAGAGGGCGTTTCTGGTGTACCGGGTCTCCCCGGCATAGGCGATAATGATGGTGGGGTCAGTCTCCTACAAATAGGGGGCGCCCCTGCAACTGCCTCTAATTGGGGACAAGTCTTCCCCGTCGGTGACGTAACGGACAGAGCGGCGGGACTGATAACCCATCAGGGAGCCACATTCGTCCTCATGCCTGACGGCCTCTACTCCTTCAACAGCAAGGGGAGGTCAAGGCTGGTACACGGGGCTCTTGGTGCGTGGGAAAATGCCCATATCAACGTCCCGATGTCCCTATACCAGGGGTCCATCGTGATCCCTCACCCTTCCGGCCTGCTCCTCTATACCCTTGAGGAGGATCCCATAAACATTGGCGTGGACAGGGGGACAGTGCTGGGCGCTCTACCAGAGACCGGTGTAACAGAATTACACGGGGGCGTTCACCATTCTACAGACACGGTTTCTGACTTTATCTATGAAGTCTATCAGCCTAATAATACTAGCACCAAGGCTCTGCTTCTATGCGGATACCGAGTCGGCAGGGACTTCGTTTGGCAGTCATTGGGCACCCTAACTCTCCTTGACCCAGAGTTTATGCTCGGGTGTAAGGTAGCCCGAAATGGGCGTTCGGAGTCTGTGAATCACGTAACCCCAACCCTGTGGTCTCAAAGTGGCTCAGACCTTGTGTACATGAAACTTGACCCTTCTGCTTCTCCCTTCCACGGACGCGCAGATACTCATAAGGTCACACTTTCTGCTGACGCCTACATGAGTGAGCTTCGGTTCACTGAACCGGTGGACTTGACTGGAATTGTCATTAACACGTCTACGGACATGGTAGAGGGCGATGAGTTTAAGATTTCCCTCCTGACCAACGGGAACGGGGATGATGCGACCGTCGCGCTTTGCAAAGGCTCGGGGTCACGTCACGTCCGCACTATTGATCGGGCTAAGGGGGGTCGAGGCGTGATTAGTCTGGTCCTCCACGTCACTTGGACGGCTACCAATACGTCTAATAGAGTCCCCCCGGCCATCCTATCCATTGTACTGTATGGTAAGCCCAGCTTCGGTCAAGACGAAGAAGAGGTAGCACCCACTAATAGGCGTGGGACGAGCAGGAGGTCTAGGTAATGCCACTCACACCGGAGCAGATCGAGGCTCAGTTACTCCTCCTTCAGGAGAATCAAGAGGCCCTTGAGGATCGTAACGACAAATTGGAGCGGCTCATCCGCGCGTCTAAGGCTTTCACTAACAACCCCCTCGCCCTCGCCACCGACCTAGATGACTTGGGCTCGGTGAAGACCTACCTTGACTTCGAGGTTCCCACACTCGCCCCTCTTACTCCCCCCACTACTGCTGTCTTACGCGTATCAGCCAAAGACCTGTCGGGTCAGGCAGGCATGTTCTATATCGACGCGGCCGGTAACGAGTTCTGGCTT
>SDBV01010168.1_pt1 | contig 12374 bp, 9 predicted proteins | sample 2277081 | NCBI WGS metagenome assembly SDBV01 (sample SAMN10402039, study PRJNA504765) | marine sediment metagenome | isolation source: marine sediment core GS10_PC15, 223 cmbsf | place: Arctic Ocean: Southern Knipovich Ridge | collected 2010 | reverse complement strand
CTTCATGAAGGGCTTCAATATGGGAGATCGTATTGTCTTGATTGTAATGAGCACGGTAAAGTGAGGGTACGTATACTCCCTCGATTTGGCTCAATCTTTCCAGAAGTCGCTGGCGGGTTTCTCCCCCCCTTTTCCAATCTTGGTAGAGGTCTATGATCTCCTCTATGATCTCTTCTCCTTCACCGATCACAGCTGCGTCCAGGAAGGCGTGCATCGGTTCAGGGTTCATCATCCCGTGCCCCCCAGCGATCACCAATGGGTCATCCTCCCCACGCTCACTGCTGAAGAGGGGGATCGCGCTCAGGTCGAGTAAATTAAGGGCGTTGGTGTATAGTGTCTCATAGGGTAGGGAGAGGCCGAGGATGTCGAAATCTTTGAGGGGGTGTTTCGTTTCTAAGGAGTAAAGGGGAAGTCCTTCTTCCCGGATAAGATCTTCCATGTCTGTCCAGGGAGAAAAGGCGCGTTCAGCCAGGGCATCATCGCGCTGGTTGATGATGTCATACAAAATTGCCATTCCGTAGTTGGACATTCCCAAATCGTAAATATCAGGGAAGACCAGAGCTACCTTTGTCTCAACATCCCCCCAATTTTTCACCACCTGGTTGAGTTCCCCGCCAGTATAGCGTCCGGGACGCTGCACGCGGGGCAGGATGTGTTCAAGTTTATTTTGGATCTGTTCTGGGGTATAAGCCATTCTGTGCACCTCTAAGCAATATATGCCGGGTAGGGGATTCGAACCCCTTGAATTGGGATGTGTTAGGGTGAGATTATAACAAATAATAGAAGATGGAGATAGAAAACTGTCTCTTCTTTTACCTCCCCTTCATGCTAGATAATACTAACACGGATGGTATTTAAACACCAAAAGAGCGGAGAATTTATTCTTCGCTCTTTGATTCTTACCAGGGAAATTAAATGCGAAATTATTTCGATTGTGGTGTGGTTTTCTGTAATGAGATAATCTTATCAATAAAGTCTTGGGAAACGCCTTCCCTTGTCTTCTCATCAGCAGCTCTTTTGGGTTTTTGAACTTCCTTTCTCATACCATTTCTCCTTTTCTCCTCGTTAGAATTTCTTGATTATAAATATATTTGTGTGTCCACAGCCTAACGATTTAGAAAGCTTTCATTCCTGTAAGGTTGGGGTATACTTTCAAAAAAAGCTTGAGGAGTGTTTTCATGTCCATAAATACCTTCAAAGTAAACGCAGTGGTCCTTACCGGTGCATCCAGTGGGATTGGCTACGAATTAGCCTTGAGGTTGGCCGAGCAGGGTGCTTGGATCGCGCTTGCTGCCCGGCGAAAAGACAAGTTGGAAGAGCTTGCCGAGAAATGCCGGGCAAGGGGCGGGCGTATTCTGGTGGCGCAAACAGACGTCGCTGAAGAGGAGCAGTGTAAGAATCTGATTGAGCGTACTGTTCAGGAATTTGGCCGGGTTGATACCCTAATTAACAACGCAGGAATCACAATGTGGGCTAAATTTGAGGATATGCAAACCTTATTCCCCTATGAGAAAGTCATGCAGGTGAATTATATGGGCAGCGTATACTGTACCCATTATGCTCTCCCGTATCTGAAAGAAAGCCGAGGGAGGATCGTGGCGATCTCAAGTGTGGCAGGAAAAACTGGGGTCCCCCTCCGGAGTGGATACTCGGCCAGTAAATTCGCCATGGTAGGTTTTTTTGAAACCCTCCGGATCGAGCTAGCCCAATATGGTATCAGCGTAACTTTGATCTATCCTGATTTCGTCCAGACCGATACCCGTCTTCAAGCCTTTGGCCCAGATGGAAACCAGTTGGACCGCCCCTTAAGGGAAGGAAAAAAGATGATGACCGTAGAGGAGTGTGTGGAGATGATCCTGAAAGCCGCTGTCAATCGCAAACGTGAATTGGTAATGTCAACCCGGGGCAAGTTTGCTCAGTGGGCGAAATTGATCTATCCACCTTTGGTTGATAGGATAGCAGAAAAGGCAGTCAAAGAAATAAATAAATAAAACCATTGAACTCAAAAACCAAAACATAATAAAGATAACCTTCCTAATTACGATATGGAAGGTTTTTTTTGTGGACAACGATTGTTTGTGGGGAGCTTCGCCAAAAATCGCAGGATTTCGCAGAAAATCGCAGAAAGATGACAGGTGTGGGATGGATAAATTCGCTATGCTTACAAAGTTCGCATAGCACTTTAACAACTGAATAATTTAACTATGGGGCCAGTTTATCAAAATTTCTGTCCCTTTCTCAAATGTGGATCGGATCTCGATTTTTCCACCGACCAGGTCGACTCGTTCGTGCATTCCAGCTAAACCATAATGTTTATCAGCCAATAAATTGGACAACATCAATTTTGATTTTATCTCAAAGCCAATTCCATCGTCCTCAATCTGGATATGGACTTTGTTGTCGGTTATTTCCCCTGTGATCCTAAGGTTTTTGGCTTTAGCATGGCGTAAGGTGTTTTCACAAGCTTGCTGAACGACTCTAAACAAATGTAGTTCAATGTTTGAGTCGATTTTAGCAGGACCTCCCTCTAAGCCTACATGTACTTTGGTTGTTGACAGCCTTTCATTTAGAGTATCTCCTAAATCCTGTATCGCTGTTGATAAACCATAGGAAAGCATCTCGGGCCGTAACCCATGGATCGTTTTCCGGAGATTGGCGATTATTTCTTCGATATCGCTTGAAATCTTTGGCTTTTTGGTCTCAAGCTGCAAGAGCGCGAGATTGTTGAGGGTTACATCATGAAGTTCTCGAGCCAGCCTTGCTCTTTCGGTCTCATGACGATCAATGTTGACCTGGTACAAAGCTCGTAGGCGTTGGGTTTGTTGTTGGTTGGTCAAAGCCATTGAGGTTTGATGGGCAATAGCTTGGAGAATTTCGATTAAGGATGTTTCATACACATCGTTTGGATCTCTCTGACCTAACAACCACAACCCAATAGTCTTGGTGTCGAAGGTTAAATGGAAAATGACCCGGATCCAATTCAAGTGTTTTGGGAATTGGATCATCTCCTCAGGGAAGATGTACCTGCCTTCTAGTAATAGCATGTCCGGAAATTGTTCAAGAGTTGGAAGCTGGTCTTCTTGGAGACCGCTCTGGTCGATGATTTTCAATTCTTGGTCGCGGATCGAGATAAGCGCTGATTGGCGGACCATGATGCTGGGAAGGATGAGCCCGCTCAACAACGTTGATAGGGTGTCTGGGTCTTGGCTGGTTGTGATCTGGGCGGCATAAGTTTGGAGTAATTGTGTTTGGGGGAGGGGGATGTTGAGAATCTTTCTTTCAATAAACCTCTGAAAGGTTGGAAAAAAAGTAATCGTCAGGATCGCGGTTAAAAACGCTGTGAGCAAGGCTAACAAGGCAAACGATTCGTTGTCTCCAGTCCGATTTTCTATTAACGTAAATGTTAGGAGGAGGATTGCCATCAACAACAAGAGGTATAAATAAATTGAAATTGCCCGGTTGGCCCGGAGTTCAAATTTTCCTAGTTTCCCCCTGGATATGGCGAAGAAATAGCTGATCGGAATTACCGGGAACCCGAGCATGGAGGCCCCCCAGGCATAAGGGGGAACAGATGTGAATAAACTCAAAAAGATTGTTAGGATGATGGGAATAAAAGCCAGAAGTGTGATCCGAAATATGATTTTGATCTGCTCTCGGGTATCTTTCTGGAATACGTAATGGGAAATAAGAAAAAAAATGCTGAGAAGTAAACTTAGAAGAAACCCATATTGAAAAGTGGAAGATATTTTTGGGAAAATTAGACTTAAGATAATTAACACCAATGAAAGAGCATAAGCACTTCTTAAAATTATCCTTTCTAATCGTTTTGATATTCTCTCAAATCGTCTAGGAAATATCCAATGCAAATGAATGAGAATCGGTACTATTACCCAGATCCCAATACGCATCACCATGGAACTGCCTAAAATATGATGAGTGGATGGTCCGCTGCCTGCTGCGAACCATAATGCTGTCGTAATGTTGAATGCGATAAAGAGCCGAGAAACGGTATTTCGTGGGCGAATGTTAAGGAATGCAACAAGTCCTGCGGCCCAAAATACGTAAGAGAGCCACCACTGACTATTCAACCTATTAAAGAGAGCCTCTTGAGTAAAACCAGGATAAACCCAATTAATTTCGATCGTTTCTTCGTTCCTTTTCACGGTGATAGGAATAATGTCTCCAGGTTTCAGCTTGTCCCAAAATTGCATGTACGGATTTGCGTAATAATCTTCCATCGCGGTGGAACCAATATGGGTGATATGATCTCCAATTCGCAGTTCAGAGGTTTCTTCCAGTACAATTATTTCATATATTTCCCCCCCAAATATGCTGTATGAGAAACCAGGATAGGAGTTTCCGAACAACCATTCATACTGAAATAGGATCATTGTTCCTAGAACAAAGAGGATCAGAGCACCTGGTAGCCATGGGTATAGTATAGATCGATCTTTTTGCATTACTGCCTCACGCGACTAAATTTTTATCTGAAAGGAGAATTGCCTATTGAATGAAGCTTAACACGATTTTGTATATTCTGCTATAAAAATTTTCTAAAAAAAAACTTTAAAGGAGTGAACCATGCAAACTTTTTATGACAAGTTGTTCGTTGTTGAGGGGAATAAGGATGTTTCCGAGGATTGGAAATCCCAGTTGTCTCAGGTTGAGGTTGAAGATCTATCAGTTGTTGAAGAATCTGCTCTAGGTTGGCAAATTTGGGGATAGCTGGAGGTCTGCAGTGAAATTGCCGGTCGGGGAATTCCCGACCGGCGTTTTTGTATTGGAGGACTTATGAACATTTTTGAGGTTGTTGTTGAATATGTAAAGGAAAAGGAATTATTCGGTGAGTGGGCGGATATGTTAGAGATATTTGAAAAAGTTGCCGTAAAACAACCCACCGGGTTGGATATTGTTTCTCGCTCTTGTTTAGGCGTGGGAGGAACACTTCCGCAGGCCGTTCCTGGGGTGGCGTCGATTGGATGTTTGCAAATCGCTCTTCTGATCCTCGACGATATGTTAGATGAGGACCCACACGGGATCTATCATGATATTGGACCAGGGCGAGCGGCGAACCTGGCTTCGTCCTTTCAATCTGCTGGCATCCGGGCATTGATGGAGGAGGATTACCCAATAGAGGTGAAACTGGCCGCCGTGAAAAGCATGAATGAAATGATGGGGGCAACTGCTCTCGGACAAGAATTGGATGTCCAAAAAGTAGAAAACGAGGCTGATTACTGGGATGTGGTCCGCAAGAAAAGCTCACCGTACTGCAAAGCTGCCTTGCACGTTGGCGCATTGATGGGCGGGGCATCGCTTGAAGTTAGCGAGCAGGTGCGTGACTTGGGATTGGTTTACGGGGAACTGCTCCAGATCCACGATGATCTAAAGGACACCCTGGCGACCCCCGCTGGCCCGGATTGGGTCCAATGGCATCCTGCTTTGCCGATCCTCTTTGCCCAGGTTGTGGATCACCCTGACCGGGCACGTTTTATGGAATTGAGAGATAATATAGAAGACCCAGACATCTTGCGTGAAGCCCAAACTATCCTGATCCGATGTGGGGCGTTTAGTTATTGCCTTGACCAGATCATTCATCGATATAACGAAGCCATGAGCCAATTGGCTGAAATCGATCTGGTAGATTTCCCCAGTCTCGAAAAAATATTTGAGGATATGCTCGAACCTGTCCGTCAGATGATCGCGGTCTTGGCTGGAGACGATACCGTAGACGCGATCATTAAAGAATTGGCTGCCTGATCAGATCTTTTGTTTCTCAGGCGTGATCAATCCCAATTGGCGAGCTTTTGCTAGAGCAGAGGTGATCTTCCGAACCTTAAGCCTAAAATAAATTTCTGAAAGGTGGTTCCGGATTGTAGAATGAGCTAATTCAAGTTCTTCTGCTAGGTCTTTTGTAGTTAAATGAGGTGAACTGGAAAAGTAAGATAATATTTCAATTTGTCTTTGTGTCAAAATAGGTTCCCCCTTGGATTTTTCTGAAATTACCTTTTCGGCTTCAGCAGAATAATAAATTTCTCCTTCAGCAACTGCAAGAAGGATTTTATTCAAATTCTCATTGGCATACACGTCATCTTTTAGCACATATCCGCTCGCACCTGATTTGAAGATCGCTCTGATAAACGCTGGGCGGTTGTGCATAGAAATAACGATTATGACCATTTCCGGATAATTTTCCAGAAGTTCAGGAATGGCGTGCAGAATGGGATATGTATTTGGATTATCCGGAGCTGTATCAACGCTGGCATCCAAAATTAAGACATCTGTTGAATGTTTTTCTAAGTTTTTGCCTACCTCATCATAATATCTAGATGTCCAGGCTACCTTGAGGTGGCGAGATTTTTTAATCTGGGCTTTGTACCCAGCCGTTACTGCGGGATGATCCTCAAGGATACCAATACTTGCTTTTCCAGCCATAGGTTTGCCCTTTCCCAAATTTGAACTTATTTACATTATAACAACCTTTTTGTAATGAGTTTTAAAAACAGTACAAATGCCTATGGCTTTTTGGCTTCAAATATTGTATAAAGATAGAGGCTTTTTATGAGAACATTCCGTCTGTCGAAAAGTGACGGGGTACACATTCGGCGGATTCCTTTAGGGCAATCGCATTCTCATAGCCATTGACTTTCCGGGAGGGCATTGATTTTCACATCGTAGTGATTTGGACTTCATAGTGGGAGAAATACATCGCTTTGGAGTTAAAAAGTGATGAGATGAACTGTAAGGCGAGGAAAAGAATGCGATTGCCCTAGGTTTTTTTCACAAATAAACTTGATTCTGGCTTCAATTTAAGCTATAATGAAGTTGCACCTCTTGGCCTGCCCCCCTCAGGTCCGGAGGTGTATTTTTATTTCCAATTCTGCTAGTAACCATAAAATGAAACCCATTATTTTAGGGACTGATTTCAATATACCAGTATAGGACCTCGCCATTAAGGTCATACTCTATGCCAAGGTCGCCGTTAGGATAGATTTCTTGAAGATCGGGTAAATAATGTTCGAGATCAGGTGTGATAACGAAGATAAAGTGATCGCCTTGTAACACAGGGTTGTTTGGCGATCCCCATTTTTCCTGAACGTCATAACCACGAATGTGAGGGGCCAGATAAGGTAAGGTAGAGTGAGTATAGTAACCCATGTTTCCTATAAAAAAAGCCACTTCTACTCCCTCTTCCTTTGTTTGCAGGTACTCAGCCAATCGTTGGGCTACCCAAGTGTTAGGTCCGCCCATTACCGCGTCTGGTGTGTAATCGAAGAAGTAGAATCGAAGGTCATCGAGACTTAACAGGAGGACGATGAGAAATCCAACAATGGTCAAGCCTTTTGCCAGGTTTTGCCAGACTTTGGAGAACAGATTTGTGATCTCGCTTATCCCAAACCCGACGATCAACGCGCAAGCTGGTGCAACCGCGATATACCGTTGAGATGCAGTTGCCGGGACGCTCATCCCCCCGGTTGCCACAAAGGTAGCCAGCCACAAGAGTAACAGATGAGTGCGCGAGTCTCGAAATTTAATTAACAATAAAATCAAACCAACCAGGAAAAAAACCGCCGCGCTGGTCCGCAAGATCGGTGTCCCAGGGTTGTACCACATTGTGATCGGGTCGTTGACATACATTTTCGCCGCGGAAAAAAATTGATTAAACATGATTTCTGAAACAGGTAAATTTTCAGAAGCGATCTTTTTATCCATCCATTCGCCAATTACGCTTACTCTATTGTAGGGAGCAAAGAATTGGCCGTGATGCTGGCTGTAATACCAGGCTAGCGGTAACATGACCACAAATGTGACCATGGCCATAGACCAAAGGTTTGCTGGTTTCCCGCTAAACCACTCTTTTTTTATTACCAAGAAAGAAAGGATTAACCCCAAAACAATAAAAAATGGAAGGTTGCGGACCACAGATTCTTTGAAATCGTTTTGGCGAAAAAGATAGAACAAAGCCACCAGGATAAGAGTTATTGTGGATAACAAGAAAGAAATCCTGATATTCCCTTTGAATCCTTTGGGGTTTTCTTCATCAAACAAGATCGCCAGGATCATCCAACCAAAGATGATGACAGGCAGGAAGCGGACCGAGACGTAGAAATATTGCCCTAATCCTAAGCCTAGCCCTGCAATAATGAATGAGCTCCTCCTTTTGTTTTGCCACCCATCCCATAGGAATCCAAGCACGAGGATATACCATAACCCATCCCAAATATTTTGCAGCCCAACCCGGCTGAAATGCATATGGAAATGAAAACCGGTTAAAAATATGGCTGCAAACCACCCGGTTTTCGGATTGAACATTCTCCGCCCGATCAGAAATACTGCTGAAACCGTCAACCCGCCTCCAATCGCGGATGGGATTCTGAGAGCTAACGTGGTTTGTTGAAAGATCCGGATAGAAAGTGATTGGATGTAATAGAATAGGGCGGGAAACGAAAACCACCCAACACCGAAAATGTTATTTGCTTTTCCCTGAACGAATTCTACCGCGCTGAGTCCTGCCGATCCCTCATCACCATTCAAAACCGGGGGGATGTTGCCTGCTTCAAGCCCTCGGAGGATCGCGCTGATCAGGAAAAAGATGAAAGCCCATATCAATGTCTTTTTGGATATTTTGGGTAATTCCTCATCTTTATCCCAGACACCCAATACGCCAAATATGATTCCTAGAATCCAAGAACCTACCTCTATAGGCATTTTCGGCATCATTTTCCCATAACCTGCAGCTAGAATTGCGGTAATTGTGATCGAAAGACAAAAAAGACTCAATAATAAAAATATCACCTGGCTGGGGTATATATTTAGTTTGTCCCCGATTTTATCTAATATTTTCTTCACGAAGCTGGGAAGTTCTTCACGGTAAATGCTCACTGCGCCAAGGAGTAAAAGAACCATTCCCAAAAAGATCAAAACGATGTTCAGAACAGACCCAAATGCATATAGGGGGTTTAACTCCCAAGGGAATTCTAAGTCTTTATCGGCGCTTAGAGAAAAACTGGTGAATAATGATAGAAATCCCCCAACTAACATAAAACCTTCTGGCTTTGTGCTAAGGAGTTTTTTGAATCTCAAAGTTAATCCTCAACTGCGCTAATATTGCACACCGTTTATCTCAGCCCGGTTTCAAGGCGGGAGATCACCAACCGCTGGATTTCACTCGTGCCTTCGTAAATCTCTGTGACCTTTGCATCTCGGAAATACCGCTCTACAGGGTATTCACGGCTGTATCCCATCCCCCCGTGGATTTGGATAGCCTGGTTGGTGACGAAACCGGACATTTCTGAGGCAAATAGCTTGGCAATCGAAGATTCCAGAGTGTAGCGTTCTCCTGTTTCTGCGCAAAGAGTCTTAGCTAGGGCGGCTTGGTGGACCAACAACCTCGCGGCTTCAATTTTGGTCTTCATATCCGCGAGTTTGAACCCAATTCCCTGAAATTGTCCGATCTTTTTCCCGAAGGCTTCCCGCTCTTTTGCATAACTTACGCTGGCCTCATAGGCGGCTTCGGCGATTCCTAGGGCTTGGGCAGAAACGCCAACCCGACCGGCATCCAGAACGTTCATGGCAATTTTAAACCCTTCTCCTTCTTCCCCAAGACGATTTTCCGTTGGGATGCGGCAATCTTCGAATGTTATCTCACTCGTTGCCGAAGCTCGAATACCTAATTTTGGTTCTTTTTTACCGACAATATAACCAGGGGTGTCTGCCTCGACAATAAAAGCGGACATGCCATTATTTTTCTTTTCTGGATCTGTCATCATAAAAACAATGGTATATCCAGCCACAGGGCCGCTGGTGACCCAAGATTTGTGCCCATTTAATACGTAGTGGTTGCCATCCCTCACGGCTCGACTGCGCATGTTTCCAGCATCTGAACCAGACATAGGTTCTGTAAGCGAGTAGGCCCCAATCTTTTCTCCTGATGCGACCCCGCGCAGAAAGCTTTGTTTTTGGTCTTCGGTCCCGAACTTTTGAATCGCGTTGCAGAACAGCGAATTGTTCACTGACATAATCACCCCATGAGATGCATCTGCTTTTGAGATTTCTTCTACAGCAAGGACGTAGGCAAGGGTATCCATTTCTGCCCCACCATATTTTTCGGCTACTTCCATGCCCATGAAGCCCATTTCTCCCATTTTCTTTACTGTTTCCATCGGGAATTCGCCGCTTTCATCAAATTCAGCCGCAATTGGTGCAATCTCTTTTTGGGCGAAGTCGCGCGCGGTCTGTTGGATCATTTTGTGTTCATCAGTGTAGTAATTAAATATTTTTTCAATATCAAGAGCCATCCATTTACCTCCGTATCCAAAATGCAATTATTTGATTAGTTTCATTATAGCATGGGGTAAAGTGTAAGTGTAAATGGTTGAGAAAATTCTAACTCTGCACCAAAATGATTAACCATAAACCCCTCTGGACGAGCTCAGGTCAATGCTCTAAACTAAAATAGGCGGTGCAAATTGCTTGCTTGCTAATTATCACCACACTGATGGTATACTGGCACGAATTTATAAAAAAATTTAGTTTGTTGGTGTAAAATCATATAGCCCAGATCATTTACCTTCCTGATAGTAGGGTGTGATCAATTGAATAATCCAAATTATAGGATACCAATTATGACAGAAGAAATTACCAGAGAAATATTTGATAAGATCGTGGAATTGGCTGCCCTCGAGTTGAGTGAGGAGGAGTCAGAATACCTTCGCAAGGAACTCAACAACCAGTTGACTTCGGTTGCAGAACTTGCCGCGATCCCTTTGGATGAAGATACGCCAATTGCTTCTCACGGTGTGTCTTATCCGGATGAAACCAGCCCTGAGATGAGAGAAGACAAACATGATCCTTTCAAGAACCCGGAGGAGATCCTGGCCCAGGCTCCTGAGACTCAGGATGGTTATATTGTGACCCCGGATGTTCCCCACGAGGATTTGAGTTAAATGACGAGACAACACGACACAAAGAGGATAGGATCGGCTTATGGAATTATGTGATCTCTCTGCCCAAGAATTAGCTGCCTTGATCCGCAATCGGGAGGTTTCTGCTGTTGAGGCTTTGGAATCCACGCTCAAACGGATTGAGGCTGTGGATGGGCGCCCCGGTACTATCGAGCCTGGGGATGAATTACCTGAAGACGCAGAAAAAGTACATGCCTTTATCACCCTTACAGCGGAACGTGCCCGCGCCCAGGCTGAAGCTGTGGATAAGAAAATTTCAGAAGGGGAGATTCCCGGTCCTCTTGCAGGTGTACCTTTCACCGCCAAAGATATTTTCACGGTAAAGGGAACACCTTCAACCGCAGGATCAAAAATTTTGGCAAATTTTATAGCGCCATATACAGCAACACCTGTATCCCGCATGGAAGCTGCTGGCGGCGTGATGCTCGGAAAGGTCAACCTGGATGAGTTTACCTACGGCTCTTCTTCGGAATCGTCCGCTTTCCAACCTGCTCCACGCAACCCTTGGGACCTCAGCAAAGTAACCGGGGGTTCTTCAGGGGGCAGCACGGCTGCTGTGGCCGCAGGGATGGGGGCTCTTTCCTTGGGCACGGACACAGGCGGTTCAATTCGCCAACCTGCCGCGTTCTGTGGCGTGGTTGGTGTAAAGCCAACTTATGGGAGAGTTTCTCGTTATGGATTGATTGCTTTTGGTTCCTCTCTGGATTGTCCTGGCCCTGTAGCGCGCAACATTCGTGATGCAGCGATGATGCTTAATGTGATCGCGGGGCCAGACGAACGCGACAATACCGCCGCAACTATTCCTGTTCCGGATTACACAGCTATGCTAGAAGAAGGCGTCAAGGGGATGCGGATCGGTCTTTCTCCTGATTTCTTTGTGATTCAATATTACAACCATGAAACTGGAGAAATGGAAGAAGAATCGATCTCAGGAGAAATTAAATCAGCCGTAGAACGGGCTGCAGATCGACTTTCAGACATGGGCGCCCGGATCGTAGAGAATGTGCCCATGCCGCATACAAAATATGGTGTCCCGACCTATTTCGTTATCTCTCGGGTTGAAGCCTCTTCTAACCTCCATCGTTTTGATGGTGTTAAATACGGCTATAGAACTCCCGAAAAAGTCGGTGATTTGCGAGAATTGTACCGCCGGACACGAGCAGAAGGCTTTGGCCTTCAGCCTAAACTTCGTATCCTAATGGGGATGTATGTAAATGCCGCCCAGTATAGTGAACAATATTATCAGCGTGCGTTAGGAGTACGTTCCCTTATTCGCGATGATTTTGATAAGGCTTATGACCCGAATGGCGAATACCGCTTGGATGCATTGTTGACCCCTGCCACTCCGACCCCTGCCTTCGGTTTCGGCGATGTGTATGGCGATACTGTCCTGATGGCGTACGCTGACCAGTT
>SDBV01010167.1_pt1 | contig 12374 bp, 9 predicted proteins | sample 2277081 | NCBI WGS metagenome assembly SDBV01 (sample SAMN10402039, study PRJNA504765) | marine sediment metagenome | isolation source: marine sediment core GS10_PC15, 223 cmbsf | place: Arctic Ocean: Southern Knipovich Ridge | collected 2010 | reverse complement strand
ATAAATGGCTCATTGGTCGCACTTAAGGAGATGCAAGAACAGGGATTCGGCAGTATTTATAACATGGAAGGACTGGGAAGTGACGGGAGGGTTATTAATGGGATGGCACTATATGGCCTTTCAAAATCAGCAGTAGGTTACCTCACAAAAGCCATGGCAAGAGAAATGAAAGAAACTGCAATAATTATCGGTGGTATAAGACCTGGCATGGTAGCGACAAAATTGATTACAGCTCAGTATGAGGGACACCCGGAAGAGTGGGAAAGAGTAAAGGGGATATTCAATCTATTATCAGAGCGTGTAGAGACAGTAACACCCTGGATCGCACGAAAAGTCATTAACAATAAAAAGAATGGCGTTCAAATATCATGGCTGACAAGGAGAAAAATCCTCAAACGCTTCATGCTTGCGCTTTTTGTTAAAAGAAACATTTTCGACTGATAAACGTCTAATAATGAGTTGCCTATTATCCTTGTTTCGTTATCTTATTGGAGTAACTACGGGAGGTCAGGGTCTATTGCAGTCAATAGGAATGCCTCAAACGAAACACAGCATTGTTCCAGGGAGAAATAGGGTCTGCTTGATCTCCCCGTCCGCGGGTATTAAGACTCCTTTGGGCTACACAATCCGTCAGATTGTTGCATAGATAAGTTAATTAACGTATATTCCTTCTTATGATATACTAGAAAGGGGTTTCTCCTGATTGACTGGTTCTCTATATTAGATAAGGAGGGAAGCTGAATGTTCGAGAAAATCCTAGTCTGTCTTGACGGTTCCAGCGCGGCCGAGGAAATCTTATCTTATGTCGTTGACGAGGCACTATCCTACCGTAGCAAAGTTGTTTTGCTTCGTGTAGTTAGTCTCCCTGAGACAACAGTTCCGATTAGCATACCAGGGCAGCCTGGAACACCTATGACTACGAAGGGAACAATACGGCGCACCAGAAATGAGAAAAGTGAGGCGGCTATGTACTTGAAGCGTATCGCAGAACCAATGCGGGAGAAAGGATTAGATGTAGAATCGGTCGTACTTCCAGGCATAGCAGGCGAGACTATTACTAATTATAGCCAAGAAAACGGCTTTGAACTGATCGCGATTGCCACTCATGGGCATGGAGGTCTAAGGCGTCTGGTTCTTGGCAGTACAGCTGACTTTGTGTTACATCACGCTTCTTTGCCGATACTGATAGTGAGGCCCGGAAACAAGTAAGCGTGATCTAACAATCAGCCATGATGTAATCCACTGAACAAAACATCTAATTGTTGGATTGATAGGAATCAAACGAATAAACTCAAGACTTGTTACCCATCTGTTTCGCTACAGGTGAAAACCTGTTGTGCTGCTTTTTCAAATCTTCCGGCTGTGGATGTGTATATTTCAAGGTTGTCAGCAAACTTCTGTGTCCCATGATGTCTTTTACAGTATAAACATTAGCTTCATTTTGAAAAGCCCGCGTTGCAAAAGTATGCCTGAATTTATGTGGATAGACTCTTAGTCCGTCAATACCGGCTTTCTTTACCAAACGTCTCATATACTGCTGCACACTGCTGATCGAAATATGATCTCCATCAGCAGCTGGGAATAACCAAAGAGAAGCTGTATTGGACAAATGGTCCCGGAAATTGTTAATATAACGCACTAATACTTTCTTAGTGAATCTGTCGAAGGGGCAAATTCTCTGCTTCCGGCCTTTTCCAAACACAGTAAACCAACCATGGCCAAAATCAATATCACTCATCTTAATATTTACTAGCTCCGATATGCGCATCCCCGTATCCAATAAAAATATCAATATAAAGTAATACTTTGCACCCAAAGGTGTATTCCTATCTATTGCTGCCAGAAGCTTATCAAACTGCTCGATACTCAAAGTTGGAATTATGTACTCGGATACTTCCGGCAGAGGGTATTTGGATAATACATTCTTCTCAATGTCTTCTTCACGTGCAAGCCAGCCCCATAAAGCCTTTACGGCTCTAACATGCCCCTGTACAGTAGATTCCGATAATCTACCAAGGTCTTTGCCGTTATGTTCCCTATGAGGCCATCTCTTACTGTTCTGCAAGTAATGTATGTACGCCGTTAACTCACTGCTTCCCAATTCAGGGATAGGTCTCAGCAGGTTATTTGACTCAAGGAAACCAAAGAACCGGGGAAGTATTTCCAGATACCATGAAATCGTCTTAGGACCGCGGTTATAGGCTTCTAAACTAAGCCGATAGTCATACAGTATATCCTTCCAGGATATTGGGGGAAGGATGCTCTGTCCTTTCCCCTTTGTTCTCTGTGCCATTTCTACACCAAAAAATAAGCGGACGCCACTTATTGTGATCGCCCGCTTTCCTTTTAATGTATTACTTATCTTTTAGCATAAAAGATACAGGTTGTCAACACTCCATACTTGAATTGTCTAAATCAGCGTCTTCTTCTTATTAAGGCTTGTAAAACAGCCTTGGCTTTCTGTAATTCGTGCTCGCTTTTGGATGTGAATTTGTCTTCGACCAGCGGCATTATATATGAAGCCAATAGCTTTCTGGCATGATCAATCTCTCCCTCAGGAACATACAGAATATCACCGTGTATCCTGAGTACCGGACACTGCACCGTATTTCTACTTGAGTCTACTATCCAGCTTATTTCGGATCCCAGCCGTTTCTGTCTGATAGCTATCATTAGTCCGGTAATCCTGTCTAGAATGATATCGTTTTTATCCAGATTGCATGAGTCCGTGAGAAAACCGATTATTAACTGGGCAATGTAGATATTATGCGAAAAGTCTTTTGCCAATGACATGATATAGTTCAAGACTTCGCTTTCCGACTTTATCTTGCTGTCAAGCTCGGCTACTTTTATTTCTTTCCGGTGCTGCAACTTTTCAAGTTCTTCGTTATCTCGCCTACGGCTTATATTACTGTTTTGCAGGCTAAGAATAATCTTGCTCTGTTCTTTCCCTTCGAGATTATGCTTTTCGATTTCTCGTGATAACACACCTTTTCTCTGCTCAAGCTGCCTGTTAGCAACAATCAGCGATCCGGTATTTTGTATCCTCTCAGTCAGTTCCTCCAATTCTTTCGTCGTTAAACCTGCCTTCTTAATCTCTCTATCGAATAGAGCTAATACAGTATTAACTTTCTTTAGAGAAAGCTTGTTCTGCTTCATATACACATTTAATTTGGTTTTCAATTCATTTTCCTGCCTGAGAAGACTATCCTGGGCAGCCTGTATTTGTTCATTAATCAAAACCAGTTGTTTTCTTGCTCTTTTCTCTTCTTCAGCATGCTTCAGTTTAATTTCACTCAGACCTTTATTCTTCTCGTCGATTTCCTTGTCCAGCTCGTTACGCCCGGCAAGTTTTGCTTTATAATCAGCAACATTATCTTCACAGCTCAATCCGGTTTCTGACTGTAACCTAGCTAGCTCCAGTGCTGATTTCACAAACTGTCCATGTGAGTTCACCGATGAAGCAATATCATGTGAGATATCAATCCACCGCTCGACATTCTCATCTTCTACGCCTATCTCCTGCATCTTCCTGTGAATTCTTGCATATGACTTAACCTGGGATACCGTAGTCTGCTGCTTCCTCAAGTCAACAGCTATGCGCCGCAGTTTGTCAACGTACTCAGTCATATCAGATGGCATCGACAACCTGCCTTCCCTGAAATCATTAACTATTGTCACTACTGAACCCTTGGCGATACCTAGCTGTATAGCAATCTCATCATACGTCCACCCTTTCAGAAACAGTCTGATGACCTGCCTCTTGATATCTATATCCAACTCTCTCATTGTAAGCCTCCTTGTTTTCTTACTTGACTATTTGACTACTTGACCTGACCGACTATTCGACCGCTACATTCTTTCACAAGCTAGACTCATTAGTATGCACCAATTAAAACTACAGTCATTTACCGGAGAAGTGGATATATGCTGCGATTTTCAGCAAGGTTATCCACCGGAGAAAAACGCTGGTGCTGCTTCTTGATATCATCGGTAAAAAGATTTAAATAAACACGCACGGAAGCCAAGCTGGAATGCCCGAGTATCTTTTGAAGAGAAAATATATCACCGCCGTTTAGCAGGTAATATTTCGCAAAAGTATGACGAAACGTATGACAGGAACATCTGACACCGGCAATACCGGCCTGTCTGCCGTATCGTCTGACCATTTGCTGAACACCGCTCTTTGTAATCGGCATTCCGTCATCACTTAAGAATAGCTTCGATATTTTCTGTGTGAGCGGCCTCGATCTATAATTGTTGATGTATTTCCACAGCGATTTTTGAACGAGTGATCCTATTGGTACTTGTCTTTCCTTGTTACCCTTTGCCCTCATGATCTTGATATAATCCTCTAACAGATTTACGTCGTCGAGTTCTATGCCGACCAATTCGGATACTCTTAAACCCGTGTCGATCAGTAATAAAAATATTGTGAGATTACGATAGCCCAAGCCATTAGAACTACGGCATATAGCGAGAAGGTCTCTAATTTGTTCGTGAGCTAAAGTGTTAACAATCTTTTTCGTACCTTTGGGGACAGGTATCTTCTTCATAGGGTTGATATCAACATACTCTTCTCGTAAGGCCCAGGAGAAGAATGCCTTTAAAGTCCTCGCATAGCCTTGTACTGTAGCTGTTGAAAGAGGTCTATTACTGTGTGGTGTTCTGGCTTCTTCCTGTAAATACCTGATGAATAACCTGATGTGGTTCTTACTGATCCGGCGAATGTCCGTTGGGAAATTGTTCGATATCAGGAATTGCCGGAATCTATGCAGAAAGCTGTAATACCATTCGGTTGTCTTGGGGCTTTTACCTTCTGTCTGGCATGAAAGCCGGAATCCCTGGATAATGGTTTTCAAGCTCTAAATTGCTGGTTTCCATTTTGGCCTCCTTTTTGAAAAATCAGGTTGACACCGGATATATAATCAGGTTGACAATTTCATTGAGGCCAAAGAAAAATCGGCCTTAAACGAGGCCGATTTTAGCTATTTTAGCTTCGATTTGTAGTTCTAAGTAGGCCGTACAGGTCTCGAACCTGTGACACCCTGATTAAAAGTCAGGGAGTGTTAGTTTAGGCACGAAAGGAGGTGAAAACAGTATTTTCGACACCCTGACTCGCCTTGACACCCTGATTCGTTTTAACACCCTGATTATTCAAGCGCTGGGTCCGAACCGACAAAATAAAATAATGGAGGTTAATATCCAGCATGACAACTCATGTAAATACCAAAGAAAAGGCGCACAAGTTATTTGAACTCATAGAATACTACGAGGTCTGTAATAGAGCAGAAGGTAAAAGCCCGAAAACGATTAGCTGGTATTCGGCAAACTTGAAGAGCTTTCGTAATTACCTGCATAACAGGCATCTTCCAGATTCACTAGACAATATCGATACAAAACTACTCCGTGAGTACGTCCTCTACCTACTGAAGAAAACGAGGTATGAAAATCATCCTTATACGCCGGCGAAGACAGAACTTCTTTCAACAGCGACAGTCCATGGCCACGTCAGAACCCTACGAGCTTTCTTTAACTGGTTAGTAGTAGAAGGACTGGCTCAAAACAGCCCCGCTAAAGATTTGAAACCTCCAAAAGTCGTCAGGAAAGTCGTTTCTACGCTGTCAGATGAAGAAATAAAGGCTATACTCAGTACTTTTAGTACATCACCTTCTGATGCCAGGAACCAGACCCTATTTATGATCCTACTTGATACTGGGCTAAGGATAGGCGAACTTGTTAATCTGAAGATGGATGATGTTCATATGGATGAGGGGTACCTGAAGGTGATGGGTAAAGGCAAAAAGGAGCGTATTGTGCCTATTGGGAATAATGCTCAGAAAGCACTACAGCGCTACCTGTTCCGATTCAGACCTAAACCGATTAATCCCGTAGTAAACAATGTATTCTTATCTCATAATAGTAACCATCTAACCGAGAACAGTATGAAGCTAATGTTTACCAGATTGGCAAAACGATCGGGAGTTTGCAGGCTTCATGCACACCTGTGCAGGCATACCTTCGCGACGAGGTTTCTGATCAACGGTGGTGATGTATTTAGCCTTCAACAGATATTAGGACACTCTACTTTGGAGATGGTTAGGCATTACGTAAATCTGGCATCAAGTCACATAACTATTCAGCACCAGAAGTACTCACCATTAGACCGGTTAAATCTGCGGGGATAACTACAGTCAGAAGGGAGCTATAGTAATATCAACTATAGCTCCCTTTTATTTTATAATTGAACAATTTAAGCTTTTGTGAGACAACTTTCAAGCAACTAGACGGGGAGGTTGAGCGGACCCTATCTCCTCCACCTGAAACACGGATTCTGTGTTTTGTTTAGTCTAGTCTCGGACTATCATTTCACCTAGATTCCTATCGGTGGACAGGTCAATATTTTACAAGCCTCTTTTTCTAAATAACTCCAAAGTGGGCAGCACTATTTTTTCTCTTATTGAATCGCTAGAATTAATGTCAAATAGAGGGAATTTCTGTAATTTACCTATAAATGAAATATACGTGTCATCGTACATTATATTCTCTGGAGTCTTTAAGATCATCTCATCATGATACTCCAAATACCCCATGATATGTTCGAATTTAGAAATCCATTTTGCTTTTCCTTTGTTTTTTATATTTTCGAATATCCCTGATAGTATCATCGGTTCATCGATATTTCGATCTTGGAGAACTCTCTGTATATACATAACTTTCAATGTATCGACGATCTTAGTAGAGTGCTGCCCGCATTTGATTTCTGTACGCTCTTTAGGTACAAAAAATACTGCAAATTTCCGATATAGCCAAAGGTCGACGTTAGAGGATTCAAGCCCTTTTGAGTTTCGTATAGAAATTGCATATCCCGCAGGTTTACCAATCATAAATTCCTCTTTCTCCACAAGGTACATAGATTCTGACTCTTTTATTAGATAGGATACTTCAAGGAACAACTTTTGCAGAAATTCAAACGCTAAGTTTGTCTGTTGGATCATTTCACTCTTAGTAGTCATGATGCATCTTTCCTCCAGATAAATATTTCCTCTGATATTTGCCGGGGAAGAATTGGGTAATCATAAGGTTGAAAGAGCCGTTTCCGCCGATCAAAGAATATACATTGTGGTATCTGTATTATGACTGCTATTGTAGACAGGCTTTCCTGAAAACCAATAAAGTCACCCCTGTGTTTTGCTGTTCTGGCCTCAAAAAACACTTGATCACAATGTTCAAGAACACCTCTGATAATTAGCGACTCCTGTAATCCTATGAAGCTTCTCAGATTTTTCTTATCAAGCAATTCATATAAATCTCTTGCAAATATTGCATCTTCCAGGCGGATACCTTGTTGATTCTCCAACACTTGTTTTAGGTATTTTGCTACGGTTTGCCAGTTCGTCCATTTGCAAAAAGGGATAAGCCCTTTTGGAAGAGAATCCAATCTCTCAGATCGTTCATAGGAGTCAGCCGTAATTGCAATAAGCTTAAATAATTTACCTTGGTTGTTTGCTTCCCTCTTCCCGTTTTCCACTTCTCGAGTTAATTGCGCCTTAGTCTTGGGAGTTTCTTTTCCAAAATCTGAGAAATATTTCGCTTCTAATAACAAGTAATAATTGCTGGTTTGTATAACTACATCAGGTTCAGTGCCATCTTGATACTGAGGCCAGAATTCAAATATCGCCTGTTTTGCTTCATGTTTAGAAATGTCGACCCCTAGTTCATGTAAATATCCTTTTAAAAACACAGCCCGGTCTGCATATTTAAAAAAGGACAAGACATTAGAGGTTAAAACATCTTCCTTCTTCTCAATTAGAGAAGATACTTTACCTCTTATCTCTGCTAAATACATATGCCCCCTTTAGTCCTTGTAAAATCGCTAGAGTCGAACTCCACCTGAAACAATGCTCTGTTTTGTTTATTCGTTGTGCAGATGAAGTAACAACTAATCAGCAAATTCAAAAATACCAATTGCTACAGGTTCGTAGGTAACTGAAACGTGCTTTTTTGACTCGATATCTTCAATTGCTGCCGCTAATTTACTTTGTAGGTTTCTGATCTCTCCTTCATGCATACGTATGATTCTATCATCTGTCGCGCGGTCCAACCTCAATAACGCTCTATTCTTTTTTGCTTCGAATGTTTTCTCCAGTGCTCCGCGACGGGTTGCTATTAAGGCATCATTCCTTTTTAGGGTAGTATCCTCCCTTTGTTGTCTCAGATTTGCCATGTACTGAACAGCTATATCTCTGAAACCTGATAATGACTCGAGATCGATAGATATATCTTGGTACTCGGATTCTTCAGTTAGATTTATTTGTAATATGTTTAAAAATTTCTCTGATAGTTGGTAATTGATATTTCCTACTTTATCAATAACTACAGCAACTAGTTCATCTTCTGTTAGAATGGATCGAGTTGAAATGCAAAAAAGGAAAAAAGTATTAACGCCCTTCGTTTGGTTTTGATCCACACCCATTTTAAACCTGACCATCCGCGCTTCTGGTTCTAATTTAGGTTGTTGGGTAAAAGTATAATAAGCTAGCCGAACAAGTGGATGCCAAACATTAATAAATTCTAGTATTGGTCTTTTTAAGGCTAGGTCGCTATTGAAGGTCACAGGTATTTCACGAGGGCTTTGAGTGGTAAAACGGCGGCCTGAATGCAATAATTTTTGGATTTTACTTAAAAACTGCGAATCTTCTCTTCCTGTTCTTTCACCTTTCCTATATATAAATGCTCTCAAGTTTTCTAATAATTTGTGGTTTGGAAGAACGAGCCAGGTATCTTCACTCCTATCTACTTCTTCAAGACAGTCACGGCCGCACTCTTGAATAAAGTATGAGGACACTAATGCTCTTATCTCATGTGCTGATACAAATCGTCCGCCATTAATATTTACTGCTACGTCGTTACCAAAAATCTCATCGCTTCCAATCAATTCATATCTATTGGCTTCAAACTCTTCTGCTTCTAGGCGCCTATTCTCCAATGTATTTAGAAATTCCTCTGTTTTTGACTCCTCTTGTTCTTCGGTGAGCTCGTTACTGTATATTTCGTAGGGTAGCTCTCTTTCGATATTGCCCAGTATAGGCTCGAGACCACCAATGGATTCTTCAAATATGCCTATCCTGTTATACAATCTTTGCAGAATACGTTCTTCGATTGTTCCATTGAGAAAAAAAGATACCACGGTAACTTTTTCACTCGTCTGGCCGTATCGATCAATACGGCCTATCCGTTGCTCAACACGCATGGGGTTCCATGGAAGATCATAGTTTATTATCGTGTCACAAAATTGCATATCAAGACCCTCAGCCCCTACCTCTGAAGATAATAATATACGAGATTCATCATCATTCTTGAACCGGTCAATGATGGCCTGTCTTGCATTGACTTTTACGTCTCCATGAATCAACTCAACCTTATATCTTGATTTAATAAGTTGCCGATGTAAAAAGTTCAACGTTTTTTTAAAAAAGGCAAACACAATCACTTTTTTCAAGGGATCTGAATTCAATATTTTTTCAAGCTCGATAAGAAACCTGTCAAACTTACTATCAGTTTCTCCTAATTGAGTGTATAAAGAGCGAAGTTTTTGAGACAGTTCAAAAACTTCTGCTTGCGGGAGAGAATTACTCCGGTCAAGTTCTGTGGAGCCTTCTTCGATTGTCGCATCGTAAGGTTTATTAGTGTCAAAGTCTGCTATAATATCTCCGAATGCCGATATTGAACTAGCGATTTGTCTTTCTATCTGAATCAAGCCTAGTACACTTACAGACGATATCCCCTTTTCGTGTTTTGTTCTCGCACGAGCAAAGTTTAGAGATTCAGTATATATTTCTCTCTCAATCGATGATAGATCAACATTTACAACAGTTGCCTGACGTATCGCACCGCCCATGACTTCTTTACGACGAGTTCTATTGAAAATTAGGGAGAACGGATTTAATTGGTGAAGGTTTCGTATTGCCTTTACAATCTTTGTATGGTTATCTTGAGAATTTTCGTTTCTGCTACATTGCTCAATTAATTCTAATGCTTCGTCACAATATGGATTTGCTTTGAAATGTTTCTCTATCGCTGCCATTTGACGCTGAGCGCTGTCCAAATCAGGCGGACTTTTTGAAAGATCAATAATCGTTCTATTTAGAAGTTTATTTGGTTCTAGTTGATAATCAAATAATTCACTACTTTCAAATTGTCCCGAATCCATTATCCTTAATAAATAATAAAGGTCATCGCTATGTAATTGTACAGGGGTTGCGGTGAGTAAGGCTAAGGCATCTGCGTGATCAGATAGTATTTCTCCGAGGTCAAAACTAGCAGTCTCCGGATTTCGCATGTGATGAGCTTCATCGATAATAACAAAGTCAAATTGAACTTGAGTTTCAACAATTCTGCTGACTAATTGTTCATGTCGGAGTCCTTCAATGGAACAGATTCCTCTTAGTCTAGTCGCAGGACCACCACTCTCATATCTCGATAAAAAATCTCTCATACGAGAGTTGTCCATTATTTCAAACTCTTCATTAAACCGTGCGCTCAGTTCAGATTGCCATTTGGCTCTCAATCCAGCAGGACACACTATCAATACCCGGGGTAAATCACCCCGCATTCTTGCCTTTAGCTCTAGATATATTAAACAGGCCTCAATCGTTTTTCCTAATCCAACTTCATCAGCGATCAATATTCGGCTATTTGGATTTCTCAAGAATTTTATAGCCGGCTTAAACTGATAGGGCTCGAAGTTTGTGCGTGACATCGAATAAGAATACAGGGTGTCGCTTAGCGGTCTCTTAAGTTTGAATAATAATAAATCACGAAGGAATTGTTGTGGCCTTATAAAATTAAGGTTCGTCGACAACAATACAAGATCAGCCCCTGGTACTATTGGCTCTTCGCCACTGCTGATAAAAACGCTATACTGATTATTTGGTACAATGTTTGTTATAATCCCCGTTGATCCTGAGTTCTTCAATCGTACTCGACTGTTTATTGAAAATGGAGAGTCCTTCTGATGCTCGTTAGATTCCATATTTGCGACCTCATCATTTAATTCGTTTGTAGATGGATTGAAGATTGGTGGAATTAATTGCTTTATGTTTGACTCAATCTGCCGAATGTTTCTTTGTGCAATATGATTTGTTGGATTTAGTTCTAAGGTCTTTTTATAAGAATAAATAGCTTTATCTAACTGGTTTAGCTCTTTGTAAGCTTTAGCGAGGCGGTTGTAATCCTCTGCACGAACAATTCTCTGACTAATAATTCTCTTATTAAGAGCTAACGCTTCTTGCCATCGATTTTCCTTTGTTAAATTGATTGCCACTCTCCGCCACTTTTCCAGAGTGTGCTCGTTGATTCTCTGATTATGCTTACCTACCATCTCTCACCTAATATTTCAGAGTAAGCGATCCTCTTTTTTCGCATGATGTCTCATTTGAGGCTAACTCAGTTTATCCAACTTCGCCCCGGCGATAGACGGCTCCAGCGCCAACTTCTGCCTCAAAAGCGCCAGCGGCCCATCTGGTGCCACCAGTTCAAGGGGGCATCCCAGCACTTCCGTGGCCAGCGCACGAAAGATTCTGGGCTTCCCCCGTTGTAAAGTGCCATATCGAAGTCAGACGCAGTGAAAATTTCATCCTTCAACGGTTGGCCCGAAAAGTCCCTCAGTCTGAGGGGCAGCCTAATTGCCAAAGACGATAATATCCGCCTGCCTGAAGGAGACAGATGCTCACCCAGGCGCTGTTTGGCGTCCGACTCAACCGAGTGGGCAGGCAGTATTTCCGTCTCAACTATAACGGGGGAAACATTCGGCTCGGTGATGAGTATGTCCGGCTTTTTACCGCTGCCCTTCAGTACACCGACGTTTTCTGATTTGACCACGCCCTTATGCCGCCAGAGACTTCTAGTTTCCATCAGGACTCCGGCGAGGGCGTCATTTATCGTTTGCTCTGTTGTTGCCATAACTCCTTACGTACAAATGATATTTTACTGAAATCTACTAGGTCAAAAAGAAGTCTTTTTGGTAAGGGCAATTATACACCCATCGTCACAAGTGAACAAGACATAGCCCTTTTGGAGCGTACAACCATTATGAACATTGTAGAGGAGCGTCATAAAACGTCATTTTATTGCTTCTGGTACGCCGAAAGATAAGATACGTTATCTTTCGGTATTGACTTAACTCCGATAATCCGAAGTATAAGATACATTATCTTCAATTATTTGGCTTAGTCTAGACATACCAAAAGATAATGGCCTGCCCCCATAAACTATACCACTTTCTAAGTTAGTCCCATCGGCATAATTACTGGCATTATAGCTTCAGGAGCGGGTGGTCGATAGCGTAAAGCACTATGTGGCCGAATCTGATT
>SDBV01010166.1_pt1 | contig 12374 bp, 5 predicted proteins | sample 2277081 | NCBI WGS metagenome assembly SDBV01 (sample SAMN10402039, study PRJNA504765) | marine sediment metagenome | isolation source: marine sediment core GS10_PC15, 223 cmbsf | place: Arctic Ocean: Southern Knipovich Ridge | collected 2010 | reverse complement strand
GAATGAAGATTGATTTTCAGTCGGCAAATAATAAAGTAAGCATTGTTAATTCTAATCCGATTAGCAGAAGAAATAATACACTTATGTTGAGGGGCTTACAGTTTCAAAGGAAAATAGGCGCTTTAACTATAGGGACAACATATGCCAATATGTATACAGTTCAGCAATCTCGGGACAAAGGTAACAATCCTAAAGGTCATATCAGTGACTATACGACATCACCAATAATTTATGCTGTTCGTGTTGTTGACGATTCTCCTCATGACGGTAACGGACCAATTGTTCATGATGTGAAACTCAGTGTGGATGGTGTTTACCGCCCGGATATTCGCTCTATGGTTATACTCGATGATCTCCGAAACGAGCTTGTTACTGCGGTTACAAGTAAATCACAGAAAGATTACTTACATTTTAACAGTGCAACCGGCACATATAGCGGTGTATTGACATTCGACCAGTTAACTCTGGATGAGCGTACGCCCAAGTATCTTGATTATCTTTATCTGAATGATTACAACCGCGGCTGGAATACCAAGAATTTGACGGATAATTTTGATTTTGAAAAAGGAAAAGAATATTTTGAGGTAATTGATCCCGGTGATAAACCTGTCCAGGTAAGTGGATATGAATATGTTGTATATCTATTCGATCTCGGCACTATTACTGATAAAGTGAACCGTGTTGAGGTTGAACTTACTATATCAAATGACTACAGAGTTCAAACCTCCCAGATCTATACCAGAAAAATTGTGGGCGGTCATGACGCTGTCGGGGACAACATGGTTCATTATAAAGCCGAATACTGGAGGACGATGGCGCAGGCTGAGGGTAATATCAAGGATGGCTCAAATCTTCGTACCATAAAAATAGATTTTGGATACGAAGTGGGAAATGTAATATATGGTTTTGATGCTCACTTCAATTACCTTGGCTTTAAAATAAACGGTGAATTCGTTACCAACACTCACTTCTACATGTTTGCTGATGGTATTCCGGGTACCGGTTATCCACCGTATCCGCCGACTGATATTACTCCACGCACGGGATATCGATCCTCACAGACCGACCACGCATATTATATTACTATCCAGAAAGACTGGTCACGTTTTGGTTTCGCCGGGGAGTTATTTAAAATGGGTAAATTCTATCGACCTTATATGAATATTAATATACCTTTTACTGGAGAATTTGAAGGTAATGAGCTAAACACCCGTAATGACACCTTAAGAATGTCTATGATAGAGGATAATGATGATGATGACCAATATCCGGAAACCCAGTATAGCTGGGGTAGAAATATGGGATCCCATGTAACAACATTGCAGGATCCGGATGGTGTTTTTCCCGGTAATGACCTTGATAATGACGGTTATGCTGACAACGAAAAAAATGATAATAATTTTCCTGACTATGATGAACCGTTTCTGATGTTTGATGTTGATCCCGATGAGTATGTTTTCGGTGACGATTTCAATAACAATACGATTCCCGATCACCGTGAAAATGACATGAAATATGATACACCTTACGACCTTGACCGTAAGGGACATCATCTTTATATAAGATTTTCTCCAGTAAAGGATGTTAATTTGTTCGTGGGTTCTTTTCGTACAGGAGGAGTTGGTCTTGACACAAGAACCGATGATGATTATTTCAAGGCAAATCTTGATTATGATGTATTTATGGTTGGTAAACTTTTTGCAGAGTACCGTTATGAAAGAATTCAGGACAATATTCAGGACAAGTTCGTTGTTGTTCCGACAAGAATAAAATATGCAGCGAGTTATGCCGGACAGTATTCACGCTATCAGCGATTTTTATACTTTGATGAGGTTGAGTACAGAAACTCCAGGGTACAGAAGTTTTTTCTTGAGTCCAGAATAAGGGCTGTTCCATCACTCACACTCGAAAATCATGTAAAATACGAGAGAAATAAACAGATTGAAGGAACCATGTATGACAATACATTCCAGCCGGAGGATATCGTTTCAACACTTGCAATTGTAAACAAATTTGCTTTTACAAAGCAGATAGGAAACTGGACATTTTCGCCGGGTATGAAATTCCGTCTCTATAAAAAGAACAGATCTGAATCGCTTAATCCTCTCGACCATTACATGATGCGCATACCGCTGGTTTATCTTAAATACAGTGTTTCACCCAAAACAAGCATGACACTGGGTATGCAGGGGTTCAAAGGTTTTGAATTACTTTACAAGGACTATATTCAAAGCCACAACGATTACAAACAAATAAACTATATACTGCAAATTGAGAACAGAACCGATTATTGGGGTTTTGATGTATGGAGCGGTTTTGGATTTAAATTAGAAGAGCTTAAATATGACCAGGATTATCGTGAGTTTGAAGAATATAAGAGTTCTTCGTTTTTTGTTAGAATTTGGATGGGATATTAAAAGAAGCTAACATATTTTACATATTTATTATTATAATCCAATTGCAAATTGTACAATATGGAAAAGTTTCTTAAGGATAAATGAAAATCATGGTCAGGCAATCGGCATTTTAATAATCTTTATTGAACTGCCGAAAAGAAATCCATTTTCTGCTGAGCTATACTGCCTTCCTGGGTCAGAGCAAATACAACCATATTCACACCCATCTTCAACTGCGGTTCATTTTTAATAGTATCGGCCCATTTTATACCATAACCTTTATCAGAATATATAGCTACAAGCCGGTCCTCAATAGTAATTCCTTCCAGATAATAAACCTGTTTTGACAGTGTTTCATTATTGTAACTACCCCAGGTAAATTGATTAATCGTTACAACCTTTGATGTTCCAATTTCTGGTCCATTCGGCGGACCATCATCAAAATCAAAGAAGCAATGATAAACAGGGTGATTATTGGGTATAGGCAGGAATTTTGCATCTTTACCGAGTGCATCCTTTAACATTCTTCTCAAAGATGCTTCGGCTGCGCTAAACTCATCTTGCGGTCTTCCATTATCAAGAACTGCGAATCCGCCATTTCGGAGGTATTCACCAAAATTCACAGCCTCAATTTTTGTTAATTCAAAACCTTCATCCATACAAAGATATACAAATGGCGTGTCAAACAGTTTCCTCGAATCAACAAAGAGATGCTTGTCGATTTTTGACCTTATATTGGTAAAACGGTTAACAGCATCCGAAAGGTGTATAACCGCTCTTTTATATGCCGGCTCGAGCTGAGCGCCCCATAAAGTGGCGATATAAATGAATCCCTTTACACTTTGCTTGTTATTCGGATCCTGAATAACCATTGCTTTGTACTGTCCGGTATCGAGGTCATCGAGAGAAATCATTTCCTCTTTCATCGAAATCTGCCTCTCGGGCTCTCTTGTTGCGGTCAATTCTATATCAATACCCTCTGGTATGAAAATATCAGCGCCGATATCAATATTCATTTCCGTTGAAATCTCATAGGAAACTACATTACCGAGGAGGTTTTGCTGAATGGATTTTGTCTTTATTTCCGCAGTGGGTTTCCTCTGGACTATTTCTTTTTTCTTGTATTCACGTTGTTTGAGGCGTTTTTTCTTGAATTCGAATGGCTTGGTCATTCTCGGGCGTCTGATGACCAGTTCCATGGTCGGCGGCTTGACTACTTTAACCTCGGTCCGTTTGAACATAAAATAAGAACCTATTGCCGCATGAAAAGATACTGCAACGATAAGCCCTAAGAAAAGCAGCTTCTGTGTTTCTCTTTCGAGCTTGCCCAGATCAATTATATCTGAGGTTTTTCTGAATCTTTGAGATAAAAATTTTTCTTCCATATGTAATACCCTGCGGTTTTTTTATCAGGATGTTATTTCATATTTTAATTTTAATATAACAATATGAGATATTTTTTTTAAAAAGTAAATTGTATTAATCACCCATTTGACCTGCCCCCACTTTTTGTGTTAGTCGGCATACTGTTGTTAGGGACGTATTATACATATTAAAAACCTCTAAACATTATACATTTAATTTATCTAAATAATGAGGAAAGTCAAGGTGAAGTTATTTCAGGGTAGTTGGTGCAATCTTTTAAAACGCAGGTAATGAAGCTCACATTCATTTCACAAAAGAGGCAAGACTGTCTCATATCCTCATCTCGGCACGCATTTTTCTCATTATCTCATCCCAGTGTATACTTTACTATTTCCCAGAGATTTTACATCAAAAATACGCCCGTGAGTAAGGCTTTCTGACATTATAGAGAATTCTGTGGCTTCTTCTCAGGCATTCCTTAGTGAAGTGCGTTATATGAGGCTTATATTCATGAGATAGTATCAGGGTATATATATATATTACTTCCCCATGCTAACTCCATGGACAACTGGTATGCCCATTGCAAATTTTAAAGTAAATATTTGAACATTAACACGACTAAAGCTCTTATTCACGAGAAAATACTTGCAAAAGAATATGGAAAAGGTAATATTCGGTTATCAAAAAGATTGTGGGAAATTTTGACTGTTCATGAATTTGATATGGAGAATGTCGATTAAACGTTTACTTCTGCCGGAATAATACATCTTTTTGTTTTCATGCAACTCACCGAAGGATTTTCTTAAGTGAAAAAATTTGCGACCATTATTATCACGTTTGTTATGTTAATCGGATATTTAATATGCGTTTCGGATGCCGCAGCAGATTTGATGGATCAGTGGATATTCAACCAGGGCAATCTGAAAGGCAGCGATTTCACGAACATCACTCGTCCGGATTACGGAACAAAATCTAAAAGTTTTAATGCTTCAATCCAGGGTCCGATCAATTTCACTCAAATTACTCCTATCCTGAAGCTCGATGGTAAAGAAAATTATCTCCTCATAAAAGAAGAAGTCGAACCTAACGATCTCCCGCAAAAAGAGATGTCTGTCGAGGCATGGGTTTTACTCGAATCGGGTATTCCCGAGGGCGTAATTATCGGTTACTTCTCGAAAGAAAACATAACCAAATATAGTTGGATAATGGGTTACAATAAGTCACATTTTACCTTTGGCATTTCAACCGACGCCCAAACAACATTCATTGAAAGCACTACAGCTTTTGAAAAAGACAGATGGTATCATGTAACCGGGACTTATGACGGTTCGACGATGAAGATTTTCGTAGATGGAATACCGGAAGCTGAATCATCAGCGCAAACCGGTGAAATCATTTATCATGACGGCAACTATGTAATCGGAGCTTACTATATAAGTGATAATATTAAATCAATGTTCGGGTGTTTGCATAAGATCAATGTCCATGATGCTGCATTGACCGATAATGAAGTATATATCAGCTATATTGTTGAAGGACCGGTAGTGTCCCCGGAAGTTGGTGTTTATATGGATTCTTATGATACGGTCCTGGGGCCATATATTGAATTCAGCGATTCAGGTTCGGCTATCGTTCGATGGAAAACAGATGCTGCCGAACCATCTGTTCTGGTATACGGTGAAAATGATGCATTTGGAAAGCGTCTTGAGGATTCTGCCCCAAAGACCGACCATATAATAGAAATTCCCGATCTGAAACACAACACGTGTTATTCATATGCAATTGTAACCGAGATTAACGGGAAAGAGCGAATATCAAATACCTATCTTTGTGATACATTCTTTAACTATAACCGTCCCGTAATCTCCGGGCAGCTCTCTCCTTATAAAGGAAAACAATCAAATTTCTATAAAGAACTGGCTAATAAAATACTTTCTGAAACAGGAATTACGCAGGGATACTGCCTTGACATCGGCTGCGATAATGGAAATCTTGCATATGAATTAGCAAAGCAAAGTAATTTGAAAATCATTGGAGTGGATACTGATCCCAAAACGATTACATCAGCACGAAACAAACTGAGAGAGGCCGGAGTCTATGGTTCACATGTTTCTTTACGTGGCGTCAATTCACTTTCGGAACTTCCTTTTCAGGCGAACACTTTCAATCTTATTGTTTCAAGCGCCTCACTGAACGGTGATATTGAGCCAGATTCAATACAGAACTATAAACGTCTTCTCCGACCAAATGGCGGTATGGCATATTTCGATCGATCAAGCGATGTTTTCCGCCGGGAACCTCTCTCCGGCACTGGTATATGGAGTCACCAGTACGGCGGTCCGCATAATGCTTCATTCGGGGGCGAGAGTTTATCAAACGCCACCGGAACCGATGACCTGAAAGTTCAATGGATCGGCCGCCCCGGACCACGTGCAATGGTTGACCGTAATTCACGTGTACCTGCGCCGCTTGCGATGAATGGGCGTCTTTTTACACAGGGCTTTAATCGTATTATCGCTCAGGATTCTTACAACGGTACAATCCTCTGGTCTCTTGAAGTCCCAAACAGCATACGTATGAATATGCCTCGCGATGCAAGTAACTGGTGCGCAGATAATGAATCAGTCTTTATGGTCATCCGTGACCACTGCTGGCGTATTAATGCAGCGAAAGGACACATCGTACAAACGTACGAACTTATTCCGGGGCCAAGAAAGGACTGGGAGTATAACTGGGGGTATGTGGCTCAGTCGGGAGATACTATTTGGGGCAGTGCGTTAAAAGCAGGTTCTTCATACACCGGATTCTGGGCCCAGATGAACTGGTATGACCGACATACCGCCGGATATAAGGATCAAGTCGGGTACGGTACCGGAAAAGTCTGCCGCGACAACATATTCGCACTCGACAAGAACAGCGGCAGAAAAGTCTGGATTTACGAAAAAGGTGTTATCATAAATTCCACCATTACCATCGGTGATGAACGGGTTTATGTTGTCGAATGCCGCCATCAGTCAGTTTTAGCGGCAGAAAACCGGCAGATTGCTCTCAAAGAGCTCTGGCAGGATCAGTTTTTAGTAGCTCTGGATCAAAAGACAGGTGAAAAATTATGGGAAGAACCGCTGCATCTGACCTATGATATACCTGTAATATATCTCGTCTACGGTGATGAAGCCCTTCTGTTGGTAACTTCGGTCGACTCGAAGAAATCATACGATCTTTATACATTCGAAGCGCACAATGGCAGGAAACGATGGCAGCAAACCCACCCCTGGACAGGTGAAGACCACAGCGGCCATATGCAGCACCCTGTTATTGTTAACGGTAAAGTTTTTCTCGAGCCACAGGGATATGACTTGAAAAATGGTACCGTTATCACCAAAAATATGGGACTACATGAAGGCTGTGCCACCTATATCGCAACGACCGATGCCCTGATTTATCGCGGTAAAGACAGAGAAACGGCGATGTGGGATTTTGCAACGAATGATGTGTCCACATGGCACCGGTTACGTCCCGGCTGCTGGCTTACCACAATTGCTGCCGACGGTATGATATTATCTCCGGAAAGCGGCGGTGGCTGCAGTTGCGGCAACTGGATGGAAACATCCATAGCTTTTGCGCCGATTGTATGTTTTCCACCCAACATATTACCATCGGAAAGGGAGTTTTTAGCATCGACCGAAGTTGAGCTGCTCTCACCGCAGGAAAATACGGTAATACGTTATACATTGGATGGAACGCATCCTACAAAAGATTCCCCGGTATTCACCCATCTTATCCTTCTGGATAAGACTACAACAATTCACGCAAGAGCATATATGGCGGATGGGATTGAAAAGAGCTCGGAAATCATGACAGTTTACAGGCAGTTAATCCCGCGTATACCCGATAATCCCGAAAATCTTTTCCCCGGTCTTGTATATCGATACTATGAGAAAGAATTACTGAAAATGCCCGATTTTTCCAAACTTGAGCTGTTAGAATCCGGCACTGTCAAAACATTTGATATCGGAGTCCGTAAGCAGGATAAAATTCCAGTGCTGTATTTCACGGGGTTTATAGAGATTTCCATCGACGGTTTATATACGTTCTATACGGATTCATCTGCGGGTTCCATGCTGCACATCGGTGATAATGTTGTAGTGAACAATGACGGTCTGCACGGCCTTGAAGAAAAATCAGGCAAAATCGCTTTGAAGGCCGGTAAACATCCCATTACAGTCACATATTTCAATTCCGGGGATGAAACAGGACTTTCAGTATCATACGAGGGGCCGGGCATAGTGAAGCAGGTGATACCGGGTTCTGTTCTCCGGCATAGTGAATAGCTTAACAAGTGGACAATTATCATGAGAATTATCAATACATTATCTGAAGTAATGTTTAAAAAGGGTTCCATGACTTTAATTCTTTATATCCTTATTATTGTCTGCAGCTGTTCCAATCATGAAAAAGGAGAGGACTGGCCGGTTTTCCTTCATGACAACCGTCACAGCGGAGTAACCGGGGAAAAACTCGACATTGGCAAGCTGCACGAAAGCTGGGTATACAGGTCTTCTTATCCACCGCAGCCTGCCTGGGCAGGACCGGCGAAATGGGATTCATATGCAAAGACTTATCCCTTACGATCCATGCGTAATTACGATTCTGTTTTCCATGTAATCGTTGTGGATAATTCATTGTATTTCGGCTCATCGGTCGAAGATGCGGCGATTTGCCTCAATACCAAAAACGGTAAAGAAAAATGGGCATACATTTCTGATGGTCCGGTACGGATCGTTCCAGCTTTTGCTGATGGTAAAATTTATTTCAGTTCTGATGACGGATTCGCGTATTGTCTGAAGGCAAAAGACGGAACTCTTATCTGGAAATTCAAACCATCGCCGGATGAACCGCTCATCCCGAGTAATGGTAAATTTATATCGCAATGGCCCTGCAGAACAGGCGTAATAGTGGAAAACCAAAAAGCATATTTCGGGGCAAGTCTTCTTCCCTGGAAGCAATCCTATCTATGTGCAGTGGATGCCAATAACGGCTCACCGGAGGGGCCGGGCCGCTATAAAATCGCACTGGATAACAAGACGCTTGAGGGCGCTTTACTTGCATCATCCGGCAGACTTTATCTAACTCAGGGAAGAGTACCCCCGATAGTGTATGATATATCGAATGGGAAACTCCTCGGTCAGCTTACCGGCGGCGGCGGTGTTTTTGCCATCATCACACCAGATTCGCGTTTCCTTCATGGTCCCGGAAATAAGACAGGATGGATAACTGAAAGTGATGCAAATTCACATGAACAAATTGCTCAATATCCATTGGGAAATGCCGTTATTGCGACAGGGGACATGTATTATCTTCTCACAGATACTACCATTTCGGCAGTACACCGCACTACAAAAAAGAAAGTGTGGACCTCCCGATGTAATTATCCTTTTAGCCTCATTTTAGCCAACGATGTTCTCTTTGCCGGAGGCGATAGAGAAGTTGCCGCATTCAATTCATCAGATGGGAAAAAAATCTGGACTGCAAAAGTGGAAGGAAAAGCTTTTGGTCTTGCAGCGGCAAACGGAAAACTTTTTGTAAGCACCGATTCAGGAGCAATTCACTGTTTCGGAAAATAACATTTAAGAGCTGCGAAAAGCCGGCGATAAGCTTTCAGCAATCATTTACAATTATTTGGAAAAGTGTCAGGAATAACATGATGCTCAATCCTTAAAAATGACAAGATAAGCACACTATTTGTTGTCGGATTCAGACGATTATTTAGTGACGCTTCCTGTTTTGATCATTTCGCCAATCTGCTTGAGTGTCTTGACGTCTATATCCCGAAGCTTCCCCTCATAATTGGGACCGACATTGACCGAGAAAATATTCCCATACTTTAACGCGCCCATGTAGTCCTTGTATATCTTTTCGGCAGGATGACAAAGGGTGTCGTACTTTGGCAAAGAATAGAACCATTGTGCTCCGCCCTCGTGATGTGGCAGAATCGGGTAGGTAAACTCGGCAACCATATATCCTTTGTATTCCAGTTCACCCTTCTTGTTAAACTCTGATGCCGATGCATCGCCAATGGGTCCCGGCCGCCCTCTTTCCCGAAGACAGAGACGTCCCGCCGGTTGTCCGTGATTGAAGCCGATAAAACTGTTCGGCTGGAATCTGTGGATCCATTCTGCCGTTGCTTCATGGTCAAGCCCGCCATCGGTTTGTGCGTGGTCCATCCAGAAAAATTCGATCGGACCATATCGAGTACACAACTCCTTGAGTTGAGCCTTCTTCAAATCGGTGTTCTTTCCGGATTTCCAGATAGGATGACGCCACCATTTTTCTCCATTAGTATTTTCCATAGCCTCTTTCGGGATCCCTTCCTTTATCCAAGTCCAATCACCCTCGGAGAAGTACAGCGCAAGCTTGATTCCGTATTTATCGCAGGACTTCCTCAGCTTTGCCAGAACGTCAATACCAAGGGGGCTTTTAGTGACTTTCCAGTCAGTTGTCGCAGTGTCCCACAAACAAAATCCGTCATGATGTTTAGTCAGGAAGAGGATGTAGTTCATTCCGGCGTCTTTCGCCGCTTTGCACCATTGATCCGTGTCACACCCGGTGGCTCTGAAAAAGTCCACATTTTCCACACCCTTTGTCCATTCAAATCCCGAAAATGAGCTGAAAGACCAACAGATGAACATGCCGAATTTCAGGTCACTTATCTGTTCTGCACGGACTTCGTCGGGAATTTTGTTCGTGCTGATCTGAGAAGTGGAAGCACAACCCGACAAAAAGATCACTGAAATTAGCAGTGCTATGAATTTACTTTTCTTCATCAGTTCTTTCTCCTATCCAATCATTATTATATCGGTATTCACAAATTTATATTGTCCCATTTGATTTCATTTGCTCTCCCTCCACACCAATTTTCACCTGTTTCATTCCATATAATTTTATACCCCTTTCTTATAAGAAACTGTTTACTTCCATTGGGAGTAATTACGAATATAGAAAAGCTAATTGCAGATATTTTATCGGATCAGTAATATTGTAGTATTATAAACGAGCTGAATTTGTAAAAACAGAAAACTTAAAAATGCTAACAGATAGAAAATTTTCGATTTAGTTCCCATTGATATAATGACCTGGCACTGCGCACACCGTGCGATGAAAAGAGATATCCCGGGATTTCCCGCTCTGTCGGCAAGGTTGTTTTTGTATTATGAAAGATTCTTATGACATTTTAAAATCAACATGTAATATAAAGAAAAATCAATGTCAATAAAAACTATAATGTAAACAATCGAATATCGCTGTAATATTCACTTTATTCTTCAAAAAAGTTATAAATGGTTGTCCATTCCTGAGTTTCAGTTGGTGCAATGGATATGTTAATAAAAATCTCAGGACAAATACAACTTTTGTACCCAAAAAAGAATAGATACCAAATAGCAAAATCTCCCTTTATTTCCACACCCGCTCCAGTCATCTTATTTTTTATTATGAAATGATTATGAGTTATTGAATCGTCATATCCTTCAATTGACGATACCAAGAATCCTTTTACATCCTGCATAAAAACCATTTTATTATCTTTTATATCGGCAAATGGTTTTATATCATTTGTTAAAACTGCAGGGAAGAAGAATTCCATCTGATAATTATTACCAATTTCATCATTATCTAACAAAAAAAAGTTATGGCAGTAATGATTGGTATTTATAGTTTTGATTCCTGTGTTTTTTAATGAATGTCGTATAACTAATTGAGGTTTTCCTTGAATCAGTTCCATATGCTTTTTATATAGATAACTGTAACCTTTTGAATTAGTTAATTCGTGTGTGAATTCAATCCAATTCTTCCCATATGATACGTTCCATTTACCTCGATCAACTATTTTATATGGAACTGCAAAAGAATAATCTTTACCATCATCTGGTTTTTCAACATTCCCGACACCGATTATCATAAAAGTCTCACCGGGATTTACATCGTCGAATCTTTGAGAGTTTCCACCTCTGAATTCTTCCGCAAGACTTATTCCATGGGATGTATTTTCCGGATCATGAGGCATATAACATTTTATTTCAGTGAAATATGTATGATTTTTGTAAGTCAACTGCCAGATCATCCCGGACCAATCAAATCGCGAGGCACGATAGAATCCATTTTGTTCGTCCGGCAGAAATATTGATGTTTCAATTATGTTATTGGAGAGGACTATGTGCGGATAATTATTAAGAAGGTCATTATCCATCGCCTGAAGCATCCTGGAATAGAAAAAGAAAAAGACTAATAGCGTTACAAGTTTGATAGAATTATTTGCCCGATACATTAACTTTCTCTTCATTTACGCTCCTCATTATAATGATAAAGTGTTTATTGATAATTCCGGATTTATTATATACTGAAAACTAAAAAGGTGTAAAATATATTTTTTGATCAGGCAAGCTATAGGCTGAATTTTATTGTTGGTATGAATTCCAAAGTATAAATCAAGGCTTTATCCTATAATCAACTTAACTCACAATTAATATCCTATTCAAACTATAAACTTAGCTCTTCTTTACTTCAATTTTCTCTCCTTTACTTGTCCTGAATTCAAGCAGTGCCCCTGCAACTTCC
>SDBV01010165.1_pt1 | contig 12374 bp, 14 predicted proteins | sample 2277081 | NCBI WGS metagenome assembly SDBV01 (sample SAMN10402039, study PRJNA504765) | marine sediment metagenome | isolation source: marine sediment core GS10_PC15, 223 cmbsf | place: Arctic Ocean: Southern Knipovich Ridge | collected 2010 | reverse complement strand
CGATCGTACCCACAGCGTCCCGTCGTCCCGGTCGGTGAGGACAATGAACTGGGGCAGTACCCGTATGTGCGGAAGGTGTCCCATCTAGCTCACCGTCACAAGGTCTTGCACGCGCTTCCAGTTGGTGCCGTTGTAGAACGCCAGGGTCGCGCCCCCGGTCTCGTCCGAGACGTACACCAGATCGGCGGTCCCGGGCGCGGGCAGGGTTGCAACCGTGTACGACCGCAACTCTAAGGCTCCGGTCATAGCCTCTGTCCCGTCCTTGGGCAACGCGCCGTTCAGCCGGTAGGCGACCTCGGAGAAGTTGCGCCACACAGCCACAGTGAGCCTACTTATCCACATGCCTAGGCCCCGTAGGGTCTTGTCGTCACCCTTTGTCGGGAGCGACGGGGTCTTTGGAATCTGCTGCATCGTCTTCTCCGCAGCCGTGTGGCCGCTTTAGGTCTGCCAAAGTGCCCGTTCGGGCCATGCCGCACGCGCGGCACGTCGAAGTCCAATCGTCGCGGGCCCGGTCAGCGGCCCTCATAGCGGCCAGAGCGTCCCCAGAGGCGCCTCGACGCCTTCTTAGGCCAGTTAGTATAGCCGATTGCTTCCGGTCTGTCACCGACGCCCTCCGGGCTTTACGTCCGTATCGTAGCCGAGCAACCGCCAAGGCTCGTTGGGGCCAGCGGTGCCGAACTGCAAATCGTAGAAGCGAGACCGGCGGAACACACTCACAAAGTGTTCCTCGGGGGCTTGCTCCTGGTCGTACGTGAATACCGTCGTGGTCTCCACGTTGCCCCCCGCACTCTCAAAGCGTCGGAGGGTCACGTCAATGTCGTTCAGAAAGAACGTCGTGAATGGGTAAACGCGGGTAAGGAGGCCACGCATCCGGGTATCGCCCAGAGCCCGGCGGCCGAACCGCACGAAGCTGTTCAAGGCCGCCCCGTCGGCGTCCTGCTCAGTGTTGATCGTGTAAATCTTGCCAGCCTCGTCACCAACCATGTTCAGTGGGAAACCGAGGGCAAAGAACTTGTCGTTCCAGCGGAACTGAACATCGGCCCACGTATCGCTAATCTCGTCCCAGGTCAGAGCGTCCTGTCGCGTGTAGTAGCCCGACGCAGTAAAGGGGAAGGTGCGTTTGGAGTGGGGCGTCGGGAGCCCCTCACCGAGGTCTTCTAAGTAGTGCTTGACCCACGCGAACTCCGGGCCCTCTGTGTTATCGCCGGACCCAAGGTCTGTCACGATGGGGATAGCCCAAATGAGGTCGCCGTTCTCTTCGTCGAAGTGATTGAACGCGAGCAACTGCCGCTCGGGGTCGAGCTGCCGGACCACGTCGCGCCACACATGGAGGTTCGTCTCGACCACGCTCACGCCGTCAAATCTGTACTGGCTGTCGGGCCCCAGGAACTCATGGAAGTCGCCGAAGTCCGCGACGACCCGGGCGGAAATTGGGCCGACCCCGGCCATCGCCTGTCGTAGCACGAAAATGTCTGGGGCCCCGACGAACTGGGCCTGGGTGACGTTGCCGTTCGCGGTCGAGCGCGAGTAGATCACAAGGTTGTCGCCCAGGGTCTCGGCCGCGATGATGGGAGCCGTGCCCCCATGAATGACAAACTGCTCGGACAGGCCGGACGACGTGTCGCCCGGATCGCCTATGTCGCTGTTGACTATCGTGGTGGTCAAGGACGCGCCGCTCTGGACCACATTCAGGTAGATCATCATGTTCGCGTGCACGACGAGCACCTTCGCCGTCGTGATAGAAATGCCGGTCATTTGGGTCGCGCCGTTGTCCGACCCGTCCCAGTGCACAATGAGGTCCAAGCCGTTCGTCGCGTACCACCGATCTTCGACGCCCCCCGCGTTCACGAACGTCGCCGTGGACCAAATGTTGAGGTTGTCGCCCGTGAACACGCGTCGGATCGTGTATGCCTGGGCTGTGAGGGGGGCGCCCGTAACCGCTCCCGTGAGGGTGATCTGAGTGTCGCTGTCCACAGTGTCCACGGTGTACCACGTCGCCGTGGTCGCGGTCTCGGTGGCCGAGCCGAAGCTGATCTGGTCGCCGTTCCTAACGACGGGGGCCGTATTCCAAAGGATTGCGCCAGTGTCCTGTGTGACGACGGCCGGGTTCGCGGCCGATACGTCCACCGTTCCAACGGCGTATATTGGGTTGATGAAGCGGACAGTGTCGGGGGTCGGGTCGTAGGCGTAGAGGTTGACAGCGGTCCCGAAGATAAGTGTCTCGTTCCCGACCCGGTCGATGAAGTTGTCGATCAGTAGAACGTCGCTGTCTAGCGTGAAGGCCCCGAACCGCGTGTAACCCAGGTTGAGGTTGTCGAGGCCGCCCTCTTTCACCCGGAAGTTCAGCCCGTCTTGTAAGGCACGCCCCGGCACATACAGCGCGTGGCGGTCCAGGTACAGGCCAAGGTTGGGAAGGGTGACAGCAGTCGATACAGGCATGTCTTACCCCGTTGGGTACGTGACGCTGAAATAGATTTCAGTGACATCGACAACAGTGGTATCGTTGTGAGGAATCGAGTCACCGCTGCTGTGGAAAAACAGGTCGATAGCACTGGCTCCACTGGCTACTGAACAATCCATACCGTGTGTACCTAAAGCAGAAGCGTCCATGCGAAGTGACCCTCCGTAAACCAATCCCGCGACGGTCGAAGCCGCTACAGGCAAGCCGGTGATCGTGGCCGAACCTGTACTGGACCCGTTGGAGGACAAGATGATAGTGCCCCAAACGGTGACCCGTGCGCCCACCTTAATGTATCTCGCAATTTGGGTGCCGTACGTGACGCCGACCGAGGCTCCGCCGAACGCGAGAACCGGGGTCCACGGCGTAAGGGCCGTGTAGTCTGTCATTTCTGCGACGGTGTCTTGCAGCGCCAGCTTGGCGTCAACCTCGGCTATCGTGTTCCAATCGACCTCCTGGGCCGGGGCCCACACGTCGGGGTCGATAGAGGTAGCAACGAGAAGCTCGTTCAGCGTGGTGTCATACACCAGGGAGCCCACGACCCAGTCCGTGATCGCGTCCCGTGCGACGGTGGTGTGATTCGGGATCGCGTGGTGTCCACTCGGATCGTGCTCAGTGTTGATCCAGTCCTCGACAATGTCGCGGAAGGTGCGCTCGACCGCCGGGAAGGTAGAGACCACGTCGGTGTCAGCCGGTACGGTGTCGTCAATGTCAAAAGGTGCGGTAGCCATGCCTAATTCCCCAGGTGCGAGCCCCGAACGCCCATGTACGGGACGAAGGTCGGGACAGAACTCAGTCGTAGTCTCTTGTCGGTGCGAATAACCCGGTCACGCTCGGGCGCAGCCCGCTGCGCGTACACGGCCCCCCGCTCTTCGTCCCAGTCGAGGAAGAAGGCGTCGCTGGCGGCCTGATAGATGATATACCGCTCGGCGGCCGTCGTGAACCAGTTCGCGTCGGCGTCGGCACTCATGTCAGGGACGTATTTCCAGTAGGGGATGCGAATACGGTACTCGCCGTCGGTGTAGTCCGAGAAGCCGTCGGTCAGGGGCCACACTTCCCACTGCCGCGTGTTATCGTCGTCGGTAGGCTCGTCCTCCACCAGGAAGCGGGGGAAACCGTCGGCGTCCTCCCCGAACTCGTCGAGGATAAGCGCCCGGTTCCCGGCAATTTGCATACGGACCTTCACCCCGTCCTCGCTGACAATGAAAAAGGGCTCGGTGCGGTACTCCTTGAAATTGGAAGGCACCGCCCCTATATCCCGGGTAGCAAGGGTCGTGGTGATCGAAGACAAGGCTTCCATCACCTTGAAATTGTGAAGGTCTTCAAGCTGCCGCACAGCCTCGTTGACGAGCGTGGGCACTTCGGCGGTGACACTGGCGGTCACGTCGATCAAGATTCGGTTGACCCGGGTCTGTAGCGTGCTGAAATCGGCCATTACCCCCCACGATAACATAAAAATAAGAGGGGCGCGAGGCCCCTCAGTTGGCGCTATGTGGTGCTCTTCCGCTTCGCGATTGGCACCTTAGCACTCTTGGTTCGCCGCTCGGCCTTTGGGACGCTCGGCTCTAGGACAGGCAGTGGGGCCGCCTCTTTCTTGGGTTCGGGGGGCACAAGGGCATCAAGAAGATCAAGGGCCTCTTCCCTAGTGACCATTGTCGTAGTGATCCGGTTGCCGTCCGGGTCATATATGTGGTGTCGCCCGAGGCTGATATGGTTGACCTTCCAACCGGCCCGCTCGATAACGGTCTCATGGGCGGCTTCGTCAGCCACGCCCTTTTGGGCCTTCCACTGCTCTTCCGCCTTCGCCATGTGATCCTTGAACGCGTGACCGCGCCGGAACCGCTCAATATCAAAGCCCGCACGCTTGGCGAGGTCCTCCGATATAGGTAGGCCGAAGGCGTTGAGATACACGCCCGGGTCGTCCTTATACATATACACTTCGACCCCGCTGGTTTCGCGGTGGACTACGCCTCGGTTGAGGTCGATACCGGGGTTGGCTGTGCCTTTCGCTAAATCAGTCATTGGCTACTTCTTTCCCTTTGGCCGCCTTGGCTTCGGGGTCTTTGGCTTCGGGTGCCCGGGCATCCTCTTTCTCCTTCTTCATCGCGTCCTTCTCGGTCAAAATGTTCATCGACCATTGAGCTTGGAATATCGCGCCGCCGAGGGCGACCGCGCGGTCGCTTGCCTCCTTCGCCAGCACAAGCGCCTTATCACGCTCGGCTGCCAAATAGTCGAATCGGGCCTGTAAGTCTTCTTTCGTCATAGGGGCACCTCCGTACAGTTAGGGGTTAAGCCCCCTACCGTACCGCAACCGTGTTGCAAGGTCAAATGGGAAATTAGACGCCGTTCGGAAGAATGGTCTTCGTGGCACCGACAATGTCTTCGGCGTGAACTTGCCACTGGTTGTCAGCGACGCACCGGAACACGGCGAAGTCGCCCGTAACGAACGGTGCTTCGTTGGTCGCGCCCACGATCACGTTGTTCAGGTCCGCCGAGGCGTCGGCGCTGCGGACTTCACAACCGCCCGCGAAGTAAACCAAGATGGTCTTGCCAATGTCTGCGGCGACGTTGGTCGGGAGGTTCACGAAGTCGTCTGCGTCGGTGGTAACCGTGACGATATTCATTCCGCCCTCAAAGGACAGGACGCCCACCGAAGAGGTATCAGCAACCACCGAGATTGTGCTTTCAGGCTGAATGGAACCCAACACGGTCAAGTCGCCACCGTGATGGAGGCGCATCTTCTCAGCCGCTACCTCACTCACGCCGAGCGCGAAGACGAGGTCGGTCTCGTTGTTGGTGGCGGCGAAGGTATTGTCGGCTTCGGCGTAGATCGAGGCCGCGACGAGAATGGCGTCGGCCCCCGTTTCTAACGGAGCCTGGAAGTCGATCCGGCCAAGCTGGTCGGCATCGACAATGGTAAGTTCAGGGGTTGTGAGGGTCAGCACGCCAGCGGTCGCCGCTCCCGTGCCCACTGCGCCGTCAACCGTGAGGTCGCCCGCCACGTCGAGGGTGTCAGACATAGCGACCGTGCCGGAGAACGTCATTGCTCCCAGTAGGGTCTCGGCCTGTCCGCCGAAGAGGTTTGCCATCACGCGGCTGCGTCGCTGTGCAGCGGTCAGCACACCCTCCTGGTGGACCAGGGGGGTGTCTAACTCGTCAAGGTGCAGGGTGGCGTCAAAGGCTCCGTAGAGGGCCATTAGTTACTCCTAAGCAGTAGTCGGAACGTTGTAAATCCTGGCGAGGTTGCCCGAAGCCGCTGCCGAGGCTGCGCCTTGTGGCATGTACTCGACGGAAACGCGGAGCGCCCCACTGTCAGCAGGTTCGACCACTTTCAGAACGAGACCTTCGCCCCATCCGATGGAGTAGGGTCCCAGGCCGCCGACGTACCGTGTGGTACTGTCCTCGGCGACTTCGCCGTCAGTGTCCTGGCCCCAGAGGTTCGCAACCATCACTTCGCCTACGGCGAGGGTCGTGGTCGCAATCACCTGAATGGTGCCGAGAAGCGTGTCTTCGCCAGAGTCACCGAAGTCGTTGTTGCGGTAGATTTCCACGTCCACGGTTCCGGCGGCGTTAGCCACGGCTGTGGTCGGGATGAACGCAATGCGCGTGACCCACACCGGCTCGACAAAGCCATACTCTTCCGTGTTATTGTCGCTGTCAATGTCGAGGGCGTCGATAGCGTCCAGTGCGGTCCACCGAGTGTCACCCCATAGGGACATTTTTCCCATGTCGCTCTCCTATGTACTTGCGCCCAGGATAACGCGGGCAGTTGCCGGTCGCTCCCAGGTCAAAAAGGCTTCGATGGTGCCGACCCACCCAACGTCGCGGACGGTGCCTAGACGCTCGGGGATACCCATGCGAATTTCAGGGTCCATTACTCTTACAAGTCCTCCGGGGTCTGCGCCGAAGAAGATGGCCTCGCCGGTCGTGGTCGAAGCACCGATCAAGTCGGTTAGAGCGTTGGTGTGGTTGCTCTCAAAGAGTTGGAAGCCCTCCACGTCGCGCATGTGACCGGACACAAGCGGCTCGGACGTGGTTGGCGCGAACCAATCCTTGTATTCCGGGTCGTTCTTGATGCCGCGAGCGGCGCGAGTCGAGAGGATGCCTACATACTTCCCATTGCGGAAGGGTGGTGCACGCAGGGTGCCCTTTAGGCGGTCGTGAACTCGCCGAAGGTCCTGAATACCCCAGTTCCGGTCCGACGTGCTGATGGGAGTGCCGTCAGTGACGAACTCGCCGCCCGTCGCGAGGGGAGTGTAGTTGTATGGGGTGAGCTTCAACGCGTCGGCAACCATCTTGTCCATCGTGTGGGCAATCTGGTCGCGGAGCATGGCCTGAAATGGGTCCATTATATTAAAGAAAGCAAGGTGCTGCTCGAACTCCGTTACGGGGATTCGGAAGCCCCACTGGCCGACTTGGACCTGCTTGGTCTCAATGGCGGGCCGCCCCGAGGGGATGCCGCCGGTCTCGTCGATCTTGGTCGCTAGGGCAAGCTGTAGAACCCGGGTAATCGTCACGGTCTCGCCGCGCCGTTTACCGTAGCCCTCTTCCGGCCTAACGAACTTCATAAACTGCACATCGAACATGCTCTCGCGCCGGATATTGCGGCTGAGAGCGTGGTTCTTAAATGTGCCCGAGGGCATATCAAATTCCCAGGACATTCTGCTTTTTCTCCCTAAAGACGTACTTTGTGGTTAGCCCCACGGTAACGCATATCCGCGTGGGTGTCAAACCCTTAATACGCCTCGGGCTAGTACAACCGCATCTTCGCCTGGATTTCGGCTAGGTCGGAGAACATATCACCCTTCTCGGGCTTCGTCGGGGTCACTTTGGCCCCCGCTTCGCCGCCGAACATGAAGGCCGCGCGGTCCGCCTCGTCGTCCTTGGGGGCTGTCTCCTTGGTCGTAGCGGGTTCCTCGCCGGGCTTCCCGAAGGTCTTGTCGTACTCGGCGGTCACGTCGGAGAAGAACTTGTCGCGGGTCTGGTACGCGTACTTGTTCACGTCCATACCGCGCTTCCGGGCCTTGCCCGCCACACGATAGGCCGCATACCCTACCTTTTCCTCGTCGTCGTAGCCCTTTTCGGCGTACCGATCCTCAAAATCGTCCCAGAGGCCCGACATTTGGGCCTTCTCGTTCGCCGCCGTCGCTACTGCGGCCGCCGACGTGGCACTTTCCTTCGAGGTCATAGACACAATGCGCTCTGTCAGCGCCTTGGTGTACGCTTCGGGCTCGGTTACGGCGTCGGGGAGGTCGTCGAGGGACATTGGAGCGGGGTCAGGAGCCGCCGGAGCGACTGCCGAGGCAGCGGGCTGCGTCATTAGAGAGTAGTTGGCGCTCTGTAGGGTATCAACCTGGGCGGTCAGAGCTTTGATCTGCTCGTTCAGAGCCCCCGAGTCAATGACGGGCTCCGCTTTTGCTGCCGGTTTGGCACCTTCGGGGTTGAAGTGCTCGAAGTAGCCGGTGACCTTCTCTTCCTCGGTCACGCGCTTCTCGTTTGTCGGCTTTTTTGCCATTTGGGGGCCTCATAGGGGTTGAGTGCGAAACTATGGACACATTATGACCCAAACGCCTTACTTGTCAACCACAGACAGACCCATTTCGACAACTTTTTGCAAGTGCGTCAACACTTTGCGGTACGCGAGCTTCTCCAACCACAGTTGCATCGACAATTTCTCGTCTAATTGGCCGTTGGCGACCGCCACCGCCATGCGGTTCTCGACGCCCCGGTCCAATTTTGCGATGATGGCCTCCAACGCGGGCAAGCACGCGGCGACAGCCGCGCCTTGCTGCGCAGTTGCCAACGACCCGGCGGTCACATTTTGTTCGGCGTAAACCTTATCCTCTGCGTCTGGCACGTCGGCGTCTCCTTCTGGCACTGGTTGGTTTGCGTTTCCGCAACACGTCCTGGTCAATACCCATGATCGCCCGGCACACCGCGAACGGGTTGTCGGCCCCACCGGAGCGGCGGACCTTCTTGACGCAGCGGTCGAACTTAGCGGGCATTTCGTTTTGACTTCCTTTTGCGCCTCTTAATAGCCTCGCGCTCCTTCTTTGTCATAGGCGTCTTGCCGAAGCTCCGAATGTTCTTGTCTAGGAGCGGCACGTCTATGACCGTGTTCAGCCCGCCCGTAGCAATCATTTCCTCCTTCTCCGCAAGCGATAACTTTCGCCCACCTAGAGCCCGTCGGAACGGGTTCGGTCGGTTGGGGCGCGGGGGCATTTACCCGCCCTGCCCGATGTTGAGGGTCTGGGTGAGTTCGGTCGCGAGCCCCGGGGCCGCCGAGCCCGACGGGGCTTCTGCCCCCGGCTCTTGCAGCGCGTTGATCGGCTCTGTCGCCGACCGAATGAGCTTCTCCCGTTCGCTGGCTTGCAGCCGCTTCAACGGGACGTTGGACAGGGTGAACAGTAGCTCCACCAGCTTCTCCACGTCGATCTTCTTCAAGAACTCTTGGAGCAGAATATCGTTGCTGGCGACAATCGTCAAAATCTGCATGAGCGAGTTGAGCATCTGGCCCCGCTCGATCAGGGTGCTGATGCCCCGGGCCTGGAAGGTGATGGGCTTGGTGATTAGCTCCCGGCGGCGCCCCATGAGGGCGTCGAACATTGGTGCGCCAGCGGCGCGTCGCAGAGCCTTGTCGTTCTTCTTCGCGTGCTGCAAGCCGGTCTTCCAGATCAGGTCCAGCCCCACGTCGAGTAAGCGGGTCTCTACACTCTCGGCGACCGACCGGACCATCGCGGACGAGGACCGCTGCGTCGCGGAGATTTCCGTGGCGCTGGTACGGCCCTTGGGCGCAAACTGGCCGAGGCCAATCTCGTTGACGTTCGCCGCCTCGCGCAGTTCGCTCTTCATGGCTTGCCAGACGGTCACCGCCTCGGAGGGTAGTCGGCCCAGATCGAGGGCCTTGGCGAAGTCTTCCGGCTTCGCGCCCAGGTCCATTTCAAAAATCTTGTTGCCCCAGATGCCGCTCGCGACCTGCGAGGGGTCAGACAGTAACTCGGGGACCATCACGAACGCTTTGAGGGCGGACGTGTGGACGGCGTCGAGAATCAGGTTTGTAAGCTCGTTGAACGCCGTGGCGACCGAGCCGAAGTCTTCCATGTACGAGCGGCCATACACAGACATGGGGGCCGTCACTAGCGGCGCGTACAGCAGCCAATCCTTATCGTGCCAGAACGGGTTCTTCTCCGGGCCGCGCACTAGGAACTCGTTGTTCGCGACGACGTACATGCCCTCCTTCTGTATGATCTTGCCGTCGGTGCCGATCACCGTGGCGATATACTCGTCTAGGATCACGGGGACACGGTTGGACATGGACGCCTGTCCACTGCCCGTGCCGGTCAACTGTTCACGCTTTATAGCGTCTTCGTCGGTAAGGTGCGAGATAAAGTTCTCGACAGCGGGCAGGTTGAAGATGTTCTTGCCACCGCCGTCCTTGGCATTGACCATGTCGTAGAGGACGTGGCGGTCCTGCTCGATTCGCCGGATACGGTACAGCCCCCGGTTCGTGTGGTCGAGCCAAACGGAGCGCGGGTCCTGTGTGTCCATCGAGACACGGCCGCCGGGCACGTCGTCCTTCCACGTGATCGTGGCGCAACAGGCCATGAGGGCCCCCATCTTCATTTGCTCTTCAAACACGGCGGGGAACGCGAGAGTCTGGCCGAGCGAGTTCTGCCCCACCTGAGACAACCACACGTCGGTCATTTCTTTGATAGCGTTGGCAATGTCCCCGTCCTCGTCGGCCGGGTCGATCACGGTGTAGAAGCCCTCGGCGCCGAGCCCGATCAGAGCCTCCTTCATCGCGGCGGCGAAGCGGTCCACGAACTGCGGGACCTCGGGCATTGTCTCCTGGGCTTGCCAGTCGGCCTTGTCCGAGAAGTCCCAACGGTTCCAATACAGGTCGAGGTTCTCTTTCCACTTCGCGTCGCGGGGGTTCAGGCCGCCCGAACGCTGCGCCTCGGCTTCCTTGCGGTAGCCTTCGAGCACGGAAACTATGTGCTCGTCGCTCGTCGGGTCGTCGGATTTCTGCCCACGGGCGATGGGCCCGGTCTTAGACAGGTCGTACTCGATGGGCATGGCCTACTCCCGGGTTAGGAAGAGCGTCACGTCGAAGTCGGTAGAGGCCCCGTCGCTCGATTGAATGAGCCGGTACTGCCGGTATCGGTCGATCACGGCGATTGAGCGCAGCCCCGTGGTGTTGGCCCACGCTATAGTGGTTGGTAGGTTAGCGAAGACGGTGCCGTCGTTCGAGCCCTCGACGGTCAGGGTCGCCGTGTTGGGCGTGCCGGTCGCCTGGAAGCTGCGGGGACGGTACCCCGCCGGGATGGCAACGGCCGCCCCGTCGTCGGTGTTGAGGATGCCTTCCCAGAAAATCCTCATGGTCCCGTCGTCGTTGTCGATGATATTTCCTGGTCGGTTAACCATTAGCTTGTCCTTGGTGGTAGGGTCATTTTTGCCCCATGCTTGTAGGGCACTTTAACATGGTCCGGGCCAATACGCGAGCGGCGAGAACCCGCCCCAAAGTAGGAGGCCGCCTGGGCGTGCTCCCGACCTTTGCTCCGGTCGTCATGTTTATGGAGTGGGAAGAGGATCGCTGCCCCATATCCCATCGCGTCCCCCACGTCGCTGTCGGGGTGTGTCTTCGCCGGTTCCCCGGAGATAATGCCGGTCCGAGCGACATGGTGGTGCCAGCCGCCGCGCAGGGCGTGCCACACAGGCATTGCCCGCTCCCGGTCCACTTGCACGACGCCGAGGCCCCCGGTGGTCCGGGTGAGAACCCGTTGCAGGGGGTCCACGCGCTCCCAAGGCTTGATGGGTCCGGGGCGATACTTGCCGCCCAGACTTTCGAGAATGTAGCGGACGGCGCTGCGGCGGATCGAGGTCTGTTCGCGTTCCCGGCCCGAGGGGTCGCCAATATGCCACAGCTTGTTTTTCTGATAGCGCGATTCGAGCAGCGGGTGCACCGCGTCCTCGATCAACTCGACCACACCCACGTTCTCCCCGACTAGAGCGTCGAGTATGAGCCATTGGCCCATCGGGGTCTTCTGGGTGATAAGGCACACGGGCGTGTGCCCGAAGTCCCAAAGCAGCACAATCTCCTGGCGGTCCACGGGGATCAGCCCGAGGGCTAGGTGTATGCGGTCGGACCACTGCGGGGTCACGGCCTTGCCGATAGACTGGAAGCCGAACTCGCCCGCCACGAACCGGCGGACCAGATCGGGACGGTGCTTCCACTGGCGGCGCAGGTCTTCGTAGTACGTCGCCGGTAGGTGCACAAGGTTCTCGGGGTTCGGTGGCTGCCAGAGAAGGAAGTCGGGGTTCTGGTCCCGCACAAAGCGCCGGTATGTCCAGTGCGTCTCGTCGGGGTTGTTCTCGGCCAGCTTCATCGGGTACCACTCCATCCCTTGCTGCCGCAGGGACGAGAAGCCAACGTCAAAGATCATTTCGTCGATGCCCACTGAGCCCACGGCGGGCGCGGGCTCGTCGATGCCCATGCCGCCAAGCTCACGGGACATGAGCTTCGAGGAATCGTTCGGGTCGTCCATGCCCATGAAGGTCACGTCGCCCTTGGCGATGCCCTCGGCCCAGATGAATTGCTTCTTCGAGGCGACGAAGTCGCCGTACACGCCGGGCGGGAACCACTCGAAGAACGTCTTCATGGTGGTGGCTTGCATGTTCTCCCACGTGTCACGAATGATAGCCCAGGACGCGCCGGGATTGTGGCGCGTGTGGTACATGCACGCCCACGCCAGAGCCGTCGATTTGCCCTCGCCGCGTCGGGACGAGAAGAGGTCGGCCTTCGCGCGGCTCTCGATGAACTGCTTCTGCATCGGGTTCGGCGCGAACTCGGTAAGGTGCTGCGCTTGGGTCACTGGGGCACCCCGGGCTGAACTACGAGAATGTCCTGGGGCTTCAC
>SDBV01010164.1_pt1 | contig 12374 bp, 8 predicted proteins | sample 2277081 | NCBI WGS metagenome assembly SDBV01 (sample SAMN10402039, study PRJNA504765) | marine sediment metagenome | isolation source: marine sediment core GS10_PC15, 223 cmbsf | place: Arctic Ocean: Southern Knipovich Ridge | collected 2010 | reverse complement strand
GCGTAGATAATGTCAAAAGGCTGGAAGAAATTGGTGAGGTGAAGATTAACGAGGTCTTTGTTGGTAGCTGCACCAATGCAAGACTTGAGGATCTCCAGATTGTTGCCTCTATCCTGGAAGGTAAGCAAATCGATTCGAACGTTCGACTTATTGTCACACCCGCATCAGGAGAGACCTATGCTACAGCGGTCAAAGATGGAACTATCTCGACCCTTTTGGATGCGGGTGCACTTGTGACGCCATCAGGATGCGGTGCGTGTTTCGGAGCCCTGGGTGGAATACCTGCTGATAACGAGGCCATCTTCACGACAACTAATAGAAATTTCATTGGAAGAACTGGAAACCCATCCGCTTCCACCTATCTTGGTTCACCTGCGACTGCTGCAGCAACTGCACTAAGAGGTATGATAGCTGATCCACGGGAAGTTATCTAGAATGTCGGGGAGGGCTTGGAAATTCGGTGATGGAATAAGTACCGATAACATTGCTCCAGGTCGATACTTTCATCTTAGGTCCAACCTGCCAGAACTCTCGAAGCATTGCCTCGAGGACGCACGACAGGATTTTACTTCCAATGTAGCAGAGGGGGATTTTGTGGTTGCAGGGAAGAATTTTGGCCTGGGCTCTAGCAGGGAACACGCTCCTATTATCATCAAGATGAAGGGAATACGTGCTATCATTGCCAAATCTTTTGCTCGTATCTTCTTTAGGAATTGCATAAACATCGGACTTCCAGCAGTCATGTTGGATACAGACGAGATCCAGGATGGAGATCGCCTGGAAATCGATCTAAGTGGAGGAAAAGTCATTGATCATTCTACCGCCAAGGACTTGAAATTTCCCCCTCTACCTATTGAAATGACCAGCATTCTCAGAGAGGGTGGTCTGATCCCATTTGTTAAGAAATACGGGGACCTCAGATTTTAACCAAGGAAATCTACTTCAGTTTAAGGAAGTCTTTCAACTGCGTCATCATTAGATCTCGATGCTCTTTGGTCGACAGGTCGACTTTATATTCATTCATTAGTTTGATCTGTAGATCTTCCCACTCCTTCCAGCATTCCGCGCAGACCCCACTCATTATCCTCTTCCCAAGCTCGCCCACATATGGAATGTCTTGCGGGGGTTCTCTCTGATTTCCACACCTACCGCATTTTACAGTCAATCAGTTTAGAAGCGTGGAGCGCACAATTAATCCTTTCTACGAACGTTCAAAGAGACGAATAGTTAAACGGATATCGGGATATAGTAATCCTCATGGAGACAGCTAGAGATGCATTGAGGCGTGTGCTGGGTACCTATGCCACGGGTGTTTCGATAGTGATGACCGAATCAAGGGGGGCGATTCATGGCCTGACGGTTAATTCTTTTACCTCGGTTTCACTAGATCCTCCGCTGATCCTAGTTTGTATCGATAGGTTGAATGCGACATATCCGCTAATAAAAGAGAGTGGGATTTTCAGTGTAAACATTTTATCCAAGATTCAGGAATCACTTTCGAGATTGTTTTCGGATCCAGGGAACAAGTCAAGTATGTTACAAGGTTTGGAGTATAGGCAAGAGGTAACTGGTGCGCCGATCATCATGGGTGTTCTAGGCTTCCTCGATTGTAGCGTGGAAGCGACATACCCAGCTGGTGACCATGACATCTTCTTAGCCAAGGTCGAGAAATTTGGATTGGGTGAAGATGGTGATCCTCTGCTCTATTATAGAGGAGGATATCATGGTCTTCGCTGAACGAAAATAATGATTTCATCCAAGAAGGCGCGGATTGCTGTATGCGGAAGTGACGAGGCAATCTCCCCGAACGTCGAGGCCGTTGCCAACCGAGTGGGAAGAAAAATAGCAGGGAATGGGGGAATATTGATCTGCGGAGGAAAGGGTGGCGTGATGGAGGCAGCATCCAGGGGTGCCAAGGAGGCTAGCGGGGTTACGGTAGGAATACTCCCGGGTCCTGACTCGGAGGAAGCGAATCAGTACATTGACATTCCCATACCGACCTCGTTTGAGAGAGCTAGAAACTTCATAGTTGTAAGAGCAGCACAGGCAGTAATCGGGATCTCAGGAGGATGGGGTACCCTCTCGGAAATTGCGATGGCTATGAATCTCGGATTGCCAGTAATTCTAATTAGAGGTACAGGAGGGGTAGCTGACTGGCTGGCTAAGAATCCTTTGAGAATAAATCACAAGACGTACACATTAACGGATGGGGCCGACGAGGCTGTCGAAAAGGCCATGGGTCTGATCCGATGATAGACAGATCAGTGTAGCAGTCAAGATATATATTGGATTCAGATGATAAAGATCATGAGTTTAATTAGGGCTTACGCCAGCTCTGCTTTGGCAATCTGGCTCCTTTTCGCATTACTAACGGCGGGTTTTCTTCCTACAGCTTTTGGTCAAGCTGCATCGCCTGCGATAATAACAGATCTCGTCGTGAGGGATCCCAATGGGAACGACGTGTCAAATGAGCCGTTAGTCGCCGGAGGTGAATATACCGTAACATTCTCTATTGCCATTGGTGCCACCCTTGTTGATCGGATATTGTTAACCACAAACCTAGAACGTACCAGAGACGTGTTTTGGACCCTGGAAAGCAATTATGATGGCGTCGACTTAAACACCTGGACCCCAGGTTCCCCGGCCATTGACTTCGAAGCTCGGAGTGGAACCGCAGACTTCACACTGACGGGCCGCATACCTGAGTTCATAACGGAGAAATTCTGGGACGAGAATGGAAGGACCATACACGCCATACAGCGATTTCAACTCCTGATTGTCTCGCTTGATTCGAACAAAGAGATACTAGATCTACGAGAGGCATCAATCACGGATCAGATAATCATCCGTTACGGTAATTTGCTCCAAGAAAAGCGGACCATACTCGATAGCGTCCAGATGGACCCTCAATATGCAGCTCTCGCCCGAAGCATATTAGCTGAATCTGAGGGGTTGACGGCCGCGGGCTATTATGATGCGGCGATAACATTACTCGAAAGTATCCCAAGCTCAGGGTTTCCTACACCGCCAGTGGTGACAAACATCTTTCTGGGATCGACTCTTGGATTGGCCGCAATTTCTGTTATCTTGGTGCTACTCTTTCTGAGGGCTAATCGAGGAAAGGGGTTCATTTCAAGACGCGTGGAAGATGAGGCTAAGAAGCTTGATTTATTACTTGTGAAAGCTACAAGAGTTGATAAAGCTCTTTCGACTGAGATTGAAACCATTAAAAGGGAATTACAGGATTTAGTTGAATAGTGATTAGTGATTAGATGGCAAATTATGCAAGCTCAATCCAGCTCGTGGGATTAGGAGGTACCGGCGCAAACGTTATTGAAGCGTTCGTAAGAAATCGGAAGGCCCTAATTCCCCTTTTGAAGAAAGAAGGGGTCAGAGTTTCGTTGCTTGCTCTGGATGTGGCAGATCATGACATCCGTAGTCTTGAGGCCGCCTATAAGAATCTCTCAGACCACCTTAAAGAAACTGGAATCCCTGCGGATAAGATTAACCTTGTCGCAAAGACTGTGAAATTTCCGACACCGGAGACGATGTTCGATTTTGTTAGTAACTATCCGGAGTTTCTTGAAAGAGAAGGGGCGAAGGTTCCTGAAAATTATTCACCTTGGCTGACGTCGTCAATGGAAATACCACCACTGGCTGGAGGGGTCGGCCGAAAACGCGCTCTCTCGAAAGCTATCTACGGACTGAATTATCATCACCTTAAGCTCGTAGACAGCTATATGGATCTTTTCAAAGAACATGTATTCACTTCAACCCTTCAACCGATAATTTTTCTGATCTACGGGTTTGGAGGAGGGACCGGGAGCGGAATAGCGCTCGATTTTACACGACATTTGAGGAAGAAGGTTGGAAGCGGAATTCCAATAATAGGTCTAGGAATCCTCCCATGCGGAGGCGATGATCCGCCTGCCAAAGGCGCATCATGCTACGCGGCGCTAATCGAGCATGAGATGCTAATATCAAGAGAACATAACCTGCGTGTCACTAATTCATACTCTAAAGCTTATCAGAATCCATTTACTGCGATGCTGATGATGCCTTTGGGTCCGGCTTACAGTCGGACTGGGAGCGTGGTGGATGCACGAAAGCTCATTGATGACGCTATCGTCGATATACTTATGAAATCTTTGAGTTTCGATCTCGCGGACCTATTCAGCAACATCGGATCGAGTGTTGATCTAGGAGGTAAATGGGTCCATTTGATTTCGACCCTCAAGGTATCTTATCCAGTAGCGGAATTTATTGAGCTTACCAAGATCTACCTGGAAAAACTTGAGAGACTACGAGAGTTAAGACGGGAAAAGACGGAGATCTATGCTGGGCCGTCGCGCGAGGAAGATGGAGGGTTGCACAAGATACTTTCCTCGTGCCTAGACGAGTTGAAGGGCGTCTACAAGAGACTGGCCATAGAACGAAATACATATGATGAGATTAAGTTCGAATCAGACCTCAAGAATTTTATCACAGAGGGGAGGTCACTAGAGTCTGATCTTGTTATGCACTTGAAAGGCGTTGAGGAATCGGTAAGGTCTCAGGTGCAAGATCTCTCTCGGTCCCTGTTGTCGATCGGATTGGATGCGCCCGAGGGGACGGTTGAGGCAAGGATTAGGAAGTCAGTTGAAGAGATTGTCGGATTAACTACTAACATTTCTCGGACATATCAGAAATTCCAGAGCCGCGTTAAAGACATTGCAGAAGACCTGCGAGGAATGGTTCCGAGCGCACAACAGCTAACCCCTCGTCAAGTTCAGATACTCAATGACGCCGTTGGTCTCGTTGAATTGATCGATAGATACATTATTGGACTTAGGTTATACCTTCAGACAAATAGTCTTGCAGATAAGCTCAACAAGCAGCTAGCAAAAGCCGAAAAGACTGAGTTACACCAAGAGCTTGCAACGAGAGTTCAGAGAATCCTCAATCCGGAACTTGTAATAGACTTTGCACTTGTTTCCTCTCTCCTATACCCGGTTGCTTCGGAGTTGAAGACTCTCGATTCTCGACTCAGTGATTGTAGAGTCATGAAGAGAGTCCTCACGGAAAGACTCGAGAAGCAACGAAATGAGGTAGAGTCATTGGAAATTAAGCAGAAGAGTAGGCAGCTCGAAATGGACAGGATTAGTGGTCAAGCCAGGAAGATTCGGTTTGGTTTCCTCGGTCCGAAGAAGAAATACATGGAAGGTAAGGCTAAGGAATTGGAGCACGAGATAAGAGTCCTCACTGCAGAGGGTGAGGAAGTTGTCGGCGAAAAAGAAAGATTAGAGACCAAGTTAAGCGAATATGGTCACGTTGAAAGCAAATTTGACGTAAACTCAACGTATAGAAAACTTGTCGCTGAGGCGAACAGCCTTGACGGGACATATTATGAGAAAATGAGCGCGTCCATGAAAGATAGGGGCTACTATGACAGAGTTGCGGAATTAACTGATGTCGAACAAATGAAAATCATGCAGAGGGTCCTAATGGAAGACGAGGATTCTCTCACTGATGAAAATATCCTCAGAGAGATTGTAGACAGACGACACCTCAAGGAATATCTGGTCGGCGCCTTGGGCATTTTCAAGATCCCAGCGACACTCGGTCTAACTCCCGAATACCGAACTGATTACATTTGGTTCACCGTCGTGAGCCCTAGGGGCATTTGGGACAAAGACCTAGAATCTGAGTCAAAGGCCATACTCTCGGGCTACGTTAAACAAGACGCCTCGAAAAGTATCTACATAAGAGAAGTAGACTCTGACGATCCTTGGACAATGCGCTTCTTGATAATTGCTGCTAAGGCCACCCCAGAGCTCCTAGAATCATACAAGGAAATGTCTATCCTTTATGGACAAACTACGCCGGGAGAGAGATTGCTTTCACACTCATTCCTCCTTGAGCAGGGCGTCCATGTAACTAAGGGGGGAAAGACTACGCCAGTCATAACCCTTGAAGACACAAATCGGGCTGTCTAGAGCTGACTTAAACCTGTAATATAGGGCAGAGCTGTATAGGGCTCTTGAGCGATCCGAAGATCATAGAACCAGATCAGACGAAGGATTCGCAGTCCGCATCTGTTATCGAGCGTTTTGGGCTACGACCATCACGCAAAATAGAGGATCCGATTGAGAGGGAACGCGAGTATCGCAAGACACTCGGAAGACTCCTAATTTCGGCCCTTATTCTTCTAACCACGACATTGCTTCTTCTGGTAATACCACTCTATCCTACTCCAGTGATTATTCTCTTTGGAATATTATCTGCACTCATTGGCTTTAGGGTTCCGATCGCCGGTTTCTTGATAGGGACGCTGGTATCTGCGCCGGCCTATGCATATCAAGCAGGTATTCCTCTCTGGTGGCTGTTCGTTTACATCTTCTTTATCGGCGCCTTCGCCGCCCGATCTGTGAGCGAGCCTCGAAATGTCATTTCCCCGCTGATGGGTCTTTTTGCAGGGGCGTTGGGTCTCACTCCATTGTACTTCGCAGCCATCCCTCTTATGTTGATGGTTGCGCTACTCGAAGAGAGACGCAAACTGTTTGATCACCTGGGAATGGTTTTCATGTTTATCATGATATTCATCCCGTTCCATGGCGTCGCCTTTTCCGAGAATTTGGTACTGACACTAGGCGACCAGATCAATTCAATGAGGCCTCAACAGATATACGACGCAATGAATGCTCTTCCTCTTCCACTCTTCACTCAGATCTTCTATACTCCGAATCCGTCCCTTACTTCTTTGGACATTCCAACGCTTCAAGCGACGTTCTCTTCCGCATTTGGAGCGAGTGAATTCTTCCATCCGTACTTATTCCTAATAATCGATAGGCTAATAATTCTCTACGTTCCCATCTTGTTAGCCCTATCCTTCTCCTTCATCTCGGTAGTAGATCGCTTTTGGCCATGGTTAGTAGAACGGGGAATCGATGTTAGAAAAGTACTGAAGTACTCATATGCACCTACTCTCCTAGTCGGAACATTCCTTTTTCTTGGCGCGCTACAAGCGACGAGTGGCACTCTTAGGTACTATACGAGTCTAAATCCGATCGGCACTGAAACGGCCGCCCTTTCCGGCGGCGTATCTTTTCTTGCCATAACTGTATCTGCAGTCTCGTTCGGATCGGCAATGGTCATTGGCTCGCTCAGGTTGAGGAGAAGGGAAGAGGTTGCATTTCTCTCGTCAGGCCTAATCTCGAAAGGGAGAAAATTGGCAGATAGCATTGCTTCATTTTTTACTAGTCTGAAGTTGATTGAAAGATCATCACCTGGGATCGACCTCTCTACAGAAAATGCCTCCGCGAGTAAGTATCAGGAGCAGGTCCGAATCACTCTCGGTGGGATAGGCACTATGTCCTACAAAACCCTCCGAGAGAGAACCACTAGCCTATCTCAAATCAACGAGGAGCAAGAAAGAATTGCGTCTAGTACGTACCATCGGCTATATCAGTACCAGGTGGATAAAGTAGTGAAATATCAGAATATCGTTTCTACCATTACTCGGTTTGGAATCGAGCCTGGGGGCCTGCCGAGCGTTAATTCAATTAGTGTCTCAGATCTTGCCGAGATGGGCCATGAGGAATCCCTCAAACGTCAAGAAGAACTGAATAGTCAATTCCTTAAGGTTGCCGAGATAACAGTCGAGTTCGCAGCTAGGCTGATTGAGGCGATTAGGAAAGATTTTGACATCAAATCAGATCCGACCGCCGTCGATGTAGCGAGAAACTTCCTTGCCCAGTCCGCCGGAGAGAGAGCCCTCGATCCGATAGTTACAAGCATTAGTTCGCTCAGTGAGCGATATCTATCAGACAGTCATAAGATCGCCTCCAGTGTCCGAAAGCTTATACAGAGAATGCTTGAGATATACAATTCACATATTCTTCCCTTAAATGAATCGCTAGGGAGGGAGGCCTCCGTCTCAAAGACTGCACAGGTCGCGATTGAACTCTCTAACCATGTTCATCAGCTGGAGAAACCAAAAGGGATTATCTACCTCCCAGATATAATGCTCAAGCTTGAGTACCTCGAAATCGGGACAAGATCGATTCTTGGAGAATTATTGACCCTATTGAGAGACTTCGAGAAGCTCAACGATTCGAGAGTATCTGAAGAATTCAACTGGGGGAAAAATACACAGCTTGTAGGTGACATAGATTCCTCCCTTCGTTTCCTTGATGACCAGGAAGCGAACGAAATAGACGAGCGGATAGATAACATAGAATACGTGATCAAGACTATAGAGGGGGCTGCGGCAACTCTCAAGAAGTACATAACCATGAATGAGTTAATCCTGAACTACCCAAATATGGAGCCTCTGATAATCTCAAAGCTCCATAAATCGGGTCATGTTAGTGCAAGGGAGCTACCAGTCCGACCGCGATATGCCTCACAATACCTCAAGCTATTCGCTATTAATCGCTATGGAGAGGTTGTCTTCGACAGCAAATACAGTAAGATACAGAGAAGAAAGAAGTAATTATGCCAGGAAACTCGTTTCTCTCAGAGAATCCTGCAACGCATCCCTGAGATATACGTTAAATTCGGATGCCATCTCCGCAAATCGCGCTTCGTTGCCTTCCGTTTTCAGATCCTTGAAAAGATCTTGACTGAACTCGACCCCAAGAATAGGGATAAGCTTCTTTGCACTCGATAGAGCAGTCTGTTTCTCGCTTTCGAGTGCGTTCTCCTCAAATGCAATACCCTCATTGACAGCAAGGGAAAAGAGGAAGAGGTAGGAGAGTGAACCCCAGTGAGGATTTTTCTGGTGGATGTAATCTTTCCATTCGCTTGCAGTAGGAGTAGTGGAGCTCAACTGATTCCCCACTGTATCAAGGAACCCGGAAATAGCTTCACCTACTTTTTCCGGCGACCTACTCTCCACCGATGTCCTTATTAGATCTATTTCGTTGCTGAAATCGAATGAGTTCTCTTCTGAAAGACTGGCCGTTGTTCTTGAAAGCCTCTCAAATATGTCCTCTGCTCGATCCCAATCCTCAAATCCAAGGCCTCGCAACATGGACAGGGAGAGTGAAGTCAATTCCCAGATTTTTGACCCAGTGTCCAAGACGTACGAGAGGTATTTTGCTTTCGCCATTTTCGAATCCTTCTCAGAAAGTTCGCTCTTATCTCTAATCAATTTCCTTTCACTTAGCATGGACGAAATACTCTGGACTATCTCAATCGCATCAGTTGGATTATTGGGAGTCACTTTGTGAGAAATAGTTTCTTTCTTCCCCTCATGAACTATCTTGACTCCGAAATCCTGAAGTTGCTCAACCGAAATGAGTGCCCGTGCATCAATTGTAACCTCTGGGATAACCTTGCTCGAGAGGATTCCTTTTTTCTTCTCAAAAATAATTCTTCGATCAGTAAGTACGAGCCGCCCCATACCCTTGCCTTCTAACTTGATTGACTCATATTTTGAGATGATCCGTTCTGGAGTCTCGGCGCTCACGACGCTTTCCTCGTCATGTTAATCTATAAGTCATATGGCTCATAGAGGTTTCTTACCGAAAACTATTATCATTGTATTCACTTAGGGACGGGGATGGAGGCCGAACAGGTCCATAAGGGAGGATTCACACTTTGTCCCAGTGGGCATAAGAATGCTAGAGGGCTCGCCACGTGTGCAATATGCTCTCTGCCCCTCATTGAGTTCAAAGAGGAGTTGGCTTCGGCCGTACAATTGATTAGATCTCTGACCGCTGTTTTTTCCCGATCGAAGGAGGTTGTCAAATTTGGGCTCGGAGGCGCAGGATCTAAGCTCCTTCTCAATCTCGTTGCTGGTCAAGCGAATAGAGTTTCGTCGATTAATTTTCTGGCCATCGGAGCAGATGAGGGGGATGAAAAAGTCTTCAAGGTCTGGTTATCCGAAGTTCATACCGAGGATGAAACCGACAGAATTTACAGGACAGGACTTCATCGACTGAAAAGGTCAAAGGACAAGGGAGGTGGTGTCTGGAGCAGCACTTTGAAGAGTGCTACGAAAGACAAACAACTTGATGATAAGATTAGGCGGATAGGCATCAGCGAAAGCGTTGAAGAACAGATTTCGATATTCTTCGCTCCACTGGGGGAGAATATCACATCTGGTGTCGGGCCGCTTATCCTTGCGAAGATTAAGAACATAAACCCTGATGCATCAGGAATCGTCTTCGCCATCTTGCCCTCTGAAGAGGATACCGATCAGACCCACTTCAATGCCTACTGTGCACTATCGCGCTTCCTAAAATCCGATGAACGCCTTGCCGACATTTTGATAGTTTCACAGGGGGACGCACTTCGAAAAATGATTGGTATTGATAGGTCCGGGCGGAGGCTAAGTTCAGATATTCTTATCCCGCGTATCGTAGATCTCATCTTCGGACAAAATGAAGTAGACTTAGCAGAGATGGTACGACTTGCCCGATCATACAGAGTGCAAGTATTCTCTCCAGTCTACGCGTACGGAAGGAGCTACGAGATCTATGACAAGATCGGAAATATCCTCGATCATGCGATCTCTTTCCCCCTCTCGCCTTTTGATTATGATTCAGTAGTCTTGAGCATTGCTATTGCAAGAGTGCCTGAAAAGATCGTAGACAAAGTCGGGGAGAAGCGACTTCAAGAACAGTTCAATGAATGGAATCGAAAGCGATTTCCTGTCCTCAAGGGAACGTCTTTGAAGGTTGTAAGGGTTAATGAAAACTCTGATCGAATCGACGTACTCCTGCTTCTCGGGGGATCAAGCATATCAGATATTATCAGGCCACACAAGGATCCGTACAAGAGGTTCAGAGCCTATATCGAAAACCTTGACCTCTGGGGTGAATTTGCTCTCACCGAAGATCAATTAAAGAAGATTCAGAGCGGAATAGATACCTATGATAAGGGGATGGCAAGGCTGATACGTAAGACCGCCTCTGCTACTTAGCCCGACGTCCCCCAACCTCCATGATTCTGGACAATCCTCCCTGAACGCCAATCGCAACTGATCCGACTATGGCTAGAACAGAAGTCGTTATCAAAGCTACGGTAGAATCAGATCTGAATAGGTTTACGCTCACAATTAGGTCTCGGTCGGATACCAGTCTGGTTAGCCGCTGGGATTCTCCTCGATATCTCACGGTAACTTCGTATTCACCTGGAACTAAATTAGTGAAAGTACTCTCCTCACTTACCCTGGTGTTGTTTCCAAGTGGTCCCTGGACCACAAGATCTGCACGACCAATTTTCTGATTGAATGGATCCCTTATGTCGACTGTAAGTTTATAGGTCTTCAGATAGATTAATAGATCCCGTTCTGACATTTCAATCGTTCCGATTTCCTCCCTATGTTCGTAGCTCATTCGAATGACTACATCGAGGCCCATGTCGATGACTTCAGCACTAGCAATTTTGCCATCTAAGACGACCAATATTCTATCTAAGCTGGAGTCTATCTGATTTATGAGAGACTTGGAAAACGTTATGTTTATTGTACCTATAGTCCCTTGGCGGCCGCCAAGAGTTAGACGCAACGCGTCTATCCGCTCCTCCACTCGCTCTTCAAGAATTGTAGAGTTTGAAGAGAGATAGATTATCTGGTCTGGAGAAAACTGAACTGCTTGTATCTGGGTTATGAGGAATCGGTCTGGCCCCCCCGAAGACATTGATGAGGTTATCCTGTGCTCAGCTCTGGTCTTGGTAACTAGCGATGATTCCATAGAGCTTAGGATTGGCGTCCTTGTCGAAAGCCTCAGAACGTTTAGCCGATAGTCAAGACCTAGCTGCCCCTCAACAATCAGCGATATATCGCCGTCTTCAAAACCTTCTTCAACTAAAATTAGTTGCCCGACCGGTGCAAGAGTTTTTACATCCGTGGACTGTGGATCGAATGGTGTCCAGAGGAAGGAGAAAGGTATGCCACTGGCTACAACATCCTCTCCAGAGATAATGTTAATTTCGACGGGTCCGTCAACAAACAACAAATACCCTGTCAGTTGTTCAGTTGCCATCATCCTATAATCCTGAGTGATATCGAGGAGCTGACCATCGTAGGTGATCGCTGTGAGTACCCCACCCCATGACGGCAACAGATCATAGACGAATTTTGGGTCAGTTAGCAAAGAATCAATGTTCTCTGGTAGAGCAGCCCCTTTCCCATCTAAAAGTCCCAACATTGGATCAACGTGGACCCAGTCTTCTACCTTTATCTCTACCCAAGAATGGGCGAGGACAAAAGGCTCATCGAGAAGAGGGGAGGAATTCATAGCACCTATTACGGGACGAGCCTCGATCTCGAGTGATCTCATTAAGCCCCCAAACAGAATTTGAAATGTCGTAGAGTCTCCCTCTATCAAGTGAGTTCCCTCGACTCCCCCCGTGGCTTCGAGTTCTGAGATCATGCGCACGACATC
>SDBV01010163.1_pt1 | contig 12375 bp, 7 predicted proteins | sample 2277081 | NCBI WGS metagenome assembly SDBV01 (sample SAMN10402039, study PRJNA504765) | marine sediment metagenome | isolation source: marine sediment core GS10_PC15, 223 cmbsf | place: Arctic Ocean: Southern Knipovich Ridge | collected 2010 | reverse complement strand
GCGAATGGGGATATTTGTTCTGTTGACCTTTTTTGGGCTGCGGTACGTTGCTCAGAACAATTTGCTAGATATCACTGTTCGCCTTACAGAATATGACCGGGCGCACTGGGAATCTCGTCTGAAGGCCTATCAATGGGCACGCCAAGAATTACCGCCGGACGCCCAGGCGCTGGTCCTGACTCATGAATTCAGTTACGAATGGGCGCCTTACCTGATGGAGCGGACAGTCCTAAATGTCTTCCAAGGTCTGGAATGGCAGCCAGAAGAGAATACCGTGGTGCAAAATCTTCTAGATGAATTACCTGCTTGTTATACATGGCCTTGTATAACAGATCTCGTAGCGCAGGATTTCGAGCTGAAAGAGTATTACATTATGCTGGACACGCATGATTATCCTTTTCTGCCTCGGAATCCTTCCGAATTGGAGAGTCAATTTCAATTGGAATGGCAGGGAGAGGGTATCCTCTGGCTGCGGGTATCCGCACAGGAATTAACTTATCCGTGATTTGGTCATCATGGATTTTCGATTAGCAACAGAGGATGCAATACAGAATATTTCTTCCCTGTAACTGGGTAGATCTAAATACCTGTTTTCCTGATTCCTTGTCTATCTCCACTGCACCCCTTTCCGTGTTTTCATCAAATTGTGAGGGGTGGAGATTGCGAAGCAGTCACAGAGTCGAAACCCTGGTTTTTGATAAATAGCGAGTGGTGGAGAATGCGAAGTAACCTCCGAGCCGAAGGCTTCGAACGGGGGTTATTCAAGGCCGCGGGAGGTGGTGTCGAACCACCGCTTTCTGTTCTAAAGTTTTACATCGAACGGTTATCGTTCATATTCTGTGTGGAGTTTGGCAAAGCCAAACTCCTAAGCAATTTAAGATTGCAGTAAACCAAAGATTTATGACTGATTCTATGTCCCTTGCACGCCGCCACTACATCAAACATGCAAAACAAAAGCAGTGATTTCCTTCTCCCGTCCTTTTAACGCCAACTGCCGTCTTTCAATTCCCTGAGTATTCACTTTAGCAGAGGCAATAGTATCTTCACTAACCAGGATCTCACCAGGACCAGCTAGAGAGGTCAAGCGAGAGGCTGTATTGGGGACATCACCCAATGCAGCTACTTCCATGATCCCATCTGGTTTCCCGACTGATCCTATGAATGTCTCCCCAGAGTGGATCCCGATCCCCACCTGGACCCAGGGGCCATTATCATCAGCTTGACCGGTTTCCCGCAAAAGCTCTTTCGCAGCTTCAATTGCATGTCCAATATAATTTTCTCCCGATGTGCCTTTAGAGAAAATTGCTGTGACCTCATCCCCAACAAATTTTTCGATCATAGCGCCAGCTTGGCTCAAAACAGAAGTGCTCATTACATAAAAACGGTTGATCAAGTCACTGAATTCTTTCGCACCAATATTTTCAGCCAGCGTTGTGGATCCTCTAATATCAGCAAAAAGCATGGTGATCGGAACTTCAGCGCCGCCCTGATACTTTTTAGAAAACTCATCGCAAGTGTTACAGTAGTGTGGGTTATAGCGAGAAGGGTACACATTTAATATGTTTTTTACAAAGGGGGCAGTATACCCATCAAAGGGCGCAGCACAGAATTTGCAGCGTACCTCAGCAGGTAGGAATTTATAAAACCGTTGGCGCCTTATTTTTGACTTGGGAGGACCTTCCGTAAACCAATTCCGCCAAAAATCCTCAACCATAGTTTCATGTGCTAAATCTTTCGTTTCCATATTTTTCCTTTTTTATATTAATTTTGTTTCAAATATCAGAATTTTTGTCAGGGTTGTCAAAAAATACATGCCCCATTATCTATTTTGCTGCGGTCCGGAAACCGGCAAATATATTATTCCGATCCGGGGTATAAAAGTTCCGGAAGGTGTTTCGGATCACATGTGGGCGGGTTGCCCAGCATCCGCCTCGCAGCACTTTCTGCTGCCCAAAAGACGGTTCGGAATATGTTTCATAAGGATCAATCACATAACCAGGGTAAGCCTCGAATGTGGACGCGGTCCATTCCCACACGTTCCCGATCATTTGGCGCAAACCAAAACCGGAATCCCCAGCGGGAAAAGCGCGCACATCCACAAGCCCATTGAAGGCTGAATTAATATTGGCGTGTTCTAGTTCTAGATGCTGATTCCCCCAAGGGTACGGGTGTTTTTCCTCAGAAAAGCTTTGTCCATCTGCGGATGGGGCTGCGCTGGCAGCTAATTCCCATTCGGCTTCGGAAGGCAGTCTCCGCCCGGCCGATTTGCTATACGCATTGGCTTCAAACCAGTTTACATGGATCATCGGCAGATATGGCTCAAGTGGAAGCCAGTCCTCAAACCAACGCCAAAGCCATTGACCGGAATTGTCTTTTTTCCACAGAATTGGGTGTTCTTGTTTGCTCGTCTTTAACCATTCCCAACCCTCGTCGCTCCAAACAGAACGATCTTGATATCCTCCCTGGTCCACAAATTGCTGAAATTCACCCATTGTGACAGGTGTCGTAGCAATATTGAAAGGTTCGATCTCCACCGGATGCGCCCACTTCTCGTTGTCCAAAACGAAGGGCATCTCAGGACTTGCGCCTAACATGAAAGTCCCCCCTGGAATCTCTACATCATGCTGCTTAAAGTCTTCGTCAATACCTAAAACCTCATCCTGGTTTTCTTGTGTGGTGAGTTTTGGAGCTGGATAGGCAAAAGTCTGACGGATGTGTTGGAGGGTCTCAATGTGCATGTCTTCATGATTGAGGACCAGGTTATAGAAATAGATTTCTTCCTCTGATGGATCTTGTGATCCCAACCGATTGATGATCTGCTCGAGGATATCTGTGATATATTCAACAGTTTGTCCGCGAGAAGGGAAAGCCAACTCCCATCGCTCCACATTGGGAATATTGAAGGAGTCATAGAGTGATTCCGCGTTTTCATCCGCTGGCTTCTTGTTATCCAGATACTGTAAGATCCACCGGTCTTGGAACCAGCCAACATGTCCTAATTCCCAGATGGGCGGTTCAACGATATACATTGCGGGGCCGATAAGTTGTTCTTCGGTGAGGTCCGCGATCATTTCTAGTTCGCGTTTCCGGGTATCGAGAAGCCGGTCGACAATTACTTTGCTGGTCCCTGTAAATTTTGTTTTTAGTTGCAATTCCATGGTCACCCCAGGCTCATAATAAAGTTAGATATTGAACGCTGAAATAATTTCTAGGATCTGTCCAAACTTTTTGGACCTCAAATCCAGCATAATTTGCGAGCTGTTCAAGACATTCCAAAGTGTATTTATAAGAAACTTCAGTAAGGATGGTCTCATTTTCTCTGAAATAAAAATTCCTACCAGAAATATGGATTTTCTGGTCAGAAAGACTCACAAGGTGCATTTCGATCCGTCCCGCAACTTCATTGTAGAAAGCCTCATGGATGAACATTTCCTCATCGAAATCCGCTCCAAATTCTCGGTTTATGTGAGTGAGCATATTCAGGTTGAATGCCGCTGTGACTCCTTGGGAGTCGTTATATGCCCGGTAAAGAACCCCTGGGTCCTTTTGTAGGTCGACCCCGATCAGCAGTCCCCCACCAGTTCCAACCTGGTGAGCAATATTTTGCATAAAAGTGATCGCTTCTTCAGGATAAAAGTTCCCGATCGTAGAACCAGGGAAATAGGCAAGTTTATGGGAATATTCTTTATTGATCCGTGGTAGTTCGAAATCGGATGTGTAATCTGCACATATTGGAGAGACCTCCAACCCTGGGTAAATTCTTCTTAAACCCTCGGTTGTTTTATCCAGATGCTCACGGGAAATATCCACGGGGATATACGTATTCATCTCAGGCAGGTTGTCAAGCAAAATCCGTGTCTTTTTACTGCTCCCGCTTCCATATTCAATAAGAAGGGGATTTGGGCCAATCAGGTTTACAATTTCGCGAATATTTTCCTGTAGGATAGATGTTTCTGTTCGGGTCGGATAATACTCTTCTAACCGGCAGATCTGATCGAATAGATCAGAACCCCTCTTATCATAGAACAGCTTCGGGGGAAGTTCTTTTTGTTCCTTCTGCAATCCATGTAGGATTTCACCCAAGGTCCCATTCGTTAATTTGAATGGGAAATTCAAAATCAACTCCTGTTTAGATTGTAATTGCTGCACAATGCCTCCAAAAAAAATTATTGTTCTAAGTAAGATGCATCAAGGGAAAGGAATCATACGTTAATATAAGAATAATATCACAAATTTGACACAATTTGGCTAATTTAGAGTATACTCCTGGAAGGTTTTTCATTCTTTTCTCTTCATTGGCCAAAAATAATTTATCGAGGTAGCTAATGCTTTGTCCTCATTGTCAGGCGGATAACCCGAACGAAGCCAAGTTCTGTTTGAACTGTGGTAAGTCCCTGTCTTTAACTTGTCATAACTGCGGTCACCTTAATAAGCCTGAAGCTAAATTCTGCATAAACTGCGGTCATCAAGTTACCGAGCATACTCATTTGGATTCAGTATCGGATTCAGCTATACGCCAACGTCCAAAGGAATACGTCCAAAAATTAGAAGCAGCCCGAAAATCTCAATCGATGCAGGGGGAAAGGCGAATCGTAACAGTAATGTTTTGTGATGTAAAAGGCTCAACGGCAATGGCCGAAAAATTAGATCCAGAAGAATGGACTGAGATCATGAACCAGGCCTTTGAGTTCTTGATCACCCCAATATATAAGTATGAAGGGACCTTGGCGCGTTTGATGGGAGATGGGATTCTGGCTTTTTTTGGGGCGCCTATCGCCCATGAAGATGATGCCCACCGGGCTGTCCTTGCTGGCCTGGATATTATCAACGAAATTCAACCATTCCGGGAGAAGATCACCCTTCAGTACAATCTAGACTTCGATATCAGGGTTGGGATCAATACAGGCCTCGTCGTTGTGGGAGAGGTGGGATCAGACCTGTTCATGGAATATACTGCCCAAGGCGATGCGATCAATATCGCTTCCCGAATGGAGCAAACCGCCCGACCTGGCACGATCCAGATTGCTGGGGATACGTATGACCGGGTCACCCCATTTTTTGAATTTGAAAAACTCAATGGGGTCGAAGTAAAAGGAATCAGTAATCCTGTTGAGGTTTACCAGGTTCTACGCCCCAAAGAAACCCCAGCGCGGAGACGGGGAATTAAGGGACTTGAATCCCCATTGATCGGAAGGAAAGGGGAATTTGACAAGTTAAAGCAAATCTTACAGGAGCTAGAAAAGGGGAAAGGACAGATCGTAAGTTTGATCGGAGAAGCAGGTCTAGGGAAGAGCCGTCTAATTAGAGAGGTTCGCGCTGTCTGGGAATCGACGAAAATTGGCGGAAAGCTGTTTGGAAATTTACCCACTCGCTGGAATCAGGTTTCAGGAGTTTCTTATGAAACTTCTAATCCATACGGAGTAATTCAAAGTTTGATCCGCAATTTCATTGGTGTAACTAACACCGATACCCCCGATCATATTCGCAAGAAGTTAACCGGGACATTAGAAGCAGTTCAAATAGGCACCGCGCCTGAAACTTTGAGCGTATTCAAAACTCTTTTGGGGATAAAAGAGCAAACCAATGGGAATCAACTTGAAGGAGAAGAATTAAAGCAATTTCTGTATGAGAAGTTGTTATCCACTTTAGACATTCTAATCAAACAGGGACCTACAGTTTTTGTGATCGATGACCTCCATTGGTCAGACCCCGCTTCAGCAGAGTTCTTGATCCACCTTTTCCAACTTGCAGATAGACTGCCGATTTTGTTCATTTGCGCCTACCGGCCAGAACGTGATTCTTCTGCCTGGACAGTGAAGCAAGCAGCGGAGGCAGGGTATGCGCACAGGTACATCGAGATCGAGTTATCCCCACTTTCAGATAATGACAGCGATAAGTTGGTAAACAGCTTGCTTTCCATGTCAGACCTACCAGATGATCTGCGCGAGTTTATTCTAAAGAAAACTGATGGAAATCCGTTTTTTGTTGAGGAGGTCATCCGGACGTTAATTGACAATGGGGTTATAGCACTAGACTCTGATGACAACCATTGGCGGACGACGGCGGAAGTAAAAGATATCTCGATCCCAGATAATCTCCAGGCATTATTAGCGGCTCGGATCGATCGTTTGGAGGAAAATGCCAAACGCGTCCTCCAGCTTGCTTCTGTGATCGGACGCTCTTTTTATCATCCCGTACTAGAGATTATCAATGACGCCACAGATCAGCTTGATTTTGAATTGAACAATCTCCAACGTTTGGATTTGATCTTGGAAGCTGCTCGTGAGCCTTTCCTTGAATATATATTCCGCCATGCGCTTACCCAAGAGACTGCTTACAACACCATCCTTCTGAAACATCGGCGGGAATTTCATCGACGGATTGGTGAAGCGCTTTTACAGCTGTATCCAGACCGGGTAGAAGATTTTGCTCCAGCATTAGGGCATCATTTCTACCACGCGGGTGACCCTCGCGCCCTTAAATTTTTCACAATAGAGGGAGATTCGGCATTGCGCCTATACGCCAACCAAGAAGCGATCATCTTCTACAGCCAGGCAATTGAAGCCGGGATGTGGATCGAGAAACCAGATATTGAACAGCTAATCCATCTGTATACAAACCGTGGGCGAGCTTATGAATTAAATTCTGAATTTGAAACCGCTTTGGAAAATTATAAAGCGATGGAAGATATTGGGGAAAAGCTAAATTCGCCCGAACTCACACTTTGCGGTCTTGTGTTACAAGCCCAAACCCTCAGTCTCCCGAGCAACATGTTCAATCCAGAGCAAGGGGAAAAACTTGTAAATCGGGCAATGAAGCTTGCAGAAAAACAAGAAGATAAAGAAGCGCAAGCAAAGTTATATTGGATCTTGTCAAATATCTATCGCTTTGGGTACGATTCCGAAAGAGCATTAATTGCTGGGAATAAATCAGTGGACTTAGCCCGAGATTTAGATAATGAAGAGTTTTTGGCTTACGCCCTGAATGACAATTCTCATAACTATTCGATGAATGGGGATGTGGTAAAAGCAATTGAGTTGATCCATGAAGCCTCTGCGCTGTGGCGCAAGTTCAATAACAAAGCCATGCTGGCAGATAGCTTATCTGGATTGGCAGCTTCAAGCATGTATACCGGGGAGTTTGAGGATGCCTTACGGTATTCAGATGAAGCATACAACATTAGTCTATCCATCAACAATATTTGGGGAAAAGCCTACAGCAAATATGCTATCGGAATAGTTTACTGGGATCAAGGTAATACTGATAAGGCTTTGGAAGTTGTTGAACAATCCCTTAACGATTCGATTCAGGCGAACTTCTATGCAGGACAAACGCTTACAAGGGTGAACTTATCATTGATCTACCATTCTCTAGGATTATTTGAAGAGTCGACAGAGGTCTTAACCCTCCCAGATGATGATTCGTTAAATCCGATGGCAATGTCTGAATCATTTTTTGGAAGTTTCCGGATTTTGGCGTATGTTGCTTCGGGAAAATTATCAGCCGCAGAAGAATTATTAGAGCAGCGGTTGAAAGAAACAGATCATTTGAACTCCTGGAATAAATACTACGAAGAATATGCCAAAGCCCACCTTCTCGTCGCAAAAGGGGATTATGAGATCGCGATTGAAGAGATCACAAATTTGACAGAGTTTCTGGAGGAAAGAGGATTTGTATTTTTAAATCATGAACTAAAGTACTTGCTTGCACATTCTTATCTAAATATTGGTGAGGAGAAATTTGCCCGCGACGCGCTAGAGGATGCCCTTAAAAGAGCGGAAAAGATGGGTTCTCGGAGGATGATGTGGCGAATCCACTTTGAACTCAGCAAACTTGATTCTAAACAAGGGAAAAATTCGCAAGCAAAGAAAAGGTTAGACCAAGCCCAAGAATACCTGAATTACATTATTGACCACATAACCCCTGTGGAAATGAAAAACTCGTTCATGGCGCTGCCTGATGTAAGACAAGCGCTGGAAAAAGAATCCATATCACAAGGAGAATAGAAAGAATGGGAAAGCCAGTAATATTATCCGTAGATGACGAACCGCAGGTCTTAAATGCGATCAACCGGGATCTACGCCAACAGTATGGAAAGAATTATCGAATCCTCAAAGCGGGGTCGGGGGGTGAAGGATTAGATACCCTCACCGAATTAAAAAAACGGAATGATCCAGTCGCATTGTTTGTCGTTGACCAAAGAATGCCTGAAATGAGCGGGACCGAATTCCTGACCCAGGCGCGCGAGCTTTATCCAGAAGCCCGAAAGGTCTTGCTTACGGCATACGCAGATACAGAAGCTGCAATCACGAGCATCAATACCATAGAATTGGATCAATACCTGATGAAGCCCTGGGACCCCCCAGAGGAAAAACTTTTTCCCGTCCTGGATGAACTCTTGGATGAATGGCTGGCAACCGCTTCTCCGCCATATGACGGGATCAGGGTAGCCGGCACCCTGTGGTCTGCGACAAGCCATAGCGTAAAAGATTTCTTGGCCCGGAACCGGATCCCCTACAAATGGTTGGATATTGAGACCGATCAGGAAACGAAAAAGCTGGTTGATAGTGTCCAAGAAAACGGAAAACAACTCCCTGTGGTTTTCTTCCCGGATGGCGAAGTGTTTTCAAACCCAAGCTTCGAAGACCTTGCCAAAAAGGTAGGGCTAAAAACCGAAGCTTCGGCGCCTTATTATGATTTGATCATTGTTGGCGGCGGTCCGGCGGGCCTGGGGGCTGCGGTTTATGGCGCTTCAGAAGGATTAAAAACCCTGTTGGTAGAAAAAGAAGCCACAGGCGGCCAGGCGGGGACAAGCTCACGCATTGAAAATTATTTGGGCTTCCCCAAAGGTATCAGCGGGGCGGAATTAGCGAAACGGGCAACCGATCAATCGATTCGTCTCGGAAGCGAGATCCTCACCGCTCAGGAAGTGAGTAAAGTAACCATTGAAGAGCCTTACAAGATCATCACCCTTTCCAACGGGCAAGAACTGAACTGCAAATCTTTATTGATCGCCACCGGTGTATCCCTAAGGGAATTGGTTGTGCCGGGTGTCAAGGAACTAACTGGCGCGGGGGTATATTACGGAGCTGCATTGACAGAAGCGGCCAACTACAAGGATAAGCACGTATTCGTGATCGGTGGGGCGAATTCAGCCGGGCAAGCCGCAATGTACTTTGCGCGTTATTCCAGCAAGGTGACCATGTTGGTGCGGGGAAGCTCTTTGACCAAGAGCATGTCCCAATATTTGATCGACCAGATCGGCGCACAAGAGAACATCGAAGTACTCAACAATACAGAAGTAGTTGAAGTTCACGGAAAAGATCGGTTAGAAAAGATCACTTACTTAAATAAACAAACCGAAGAACCAGTCACCCAACCAGCCGCGGCAATGTATATTTTCATCGGGGCAGTCCCCCACACCGACCTGGTGGATGGGGTTGTCGCTCGCAACAGGGCTGGTTTTATTGTCACTGGTCGTGACCTCATGCTGAATGGCAGTTCTCCGAAACGGTGGAAATTAAAACGAGACCCTTTCATATTAGAGACCAGTGTTCCAGGAATCTTTGCGGCTGGCGACGTTCGCCAGGGAGCCGTACGGCGAGTAGCCTCTGCCGTAGGGTATGGCGCAATTGCGGTTAGCCTTATTCACCAGTATTTAAAGACAGTCTAATGATCCACGAATTCTTAAAAAAGGTACCTTTATTCCAAGATATGTCCCCAGAAGATTTGGATAATATCTCCAAGTCTGTTGAAGAAATATCCCTCCGAAAAGGAGATGATCTCTTTCTGGAAGGAGATGAAGGTACGAAAGCTTTCATTATAAAGAATGGGGAATTGGACATCATCAAAGAATCAAACGGAAGGGATATGCTCCTTGCGGTGAGAGGCGAGGGTGTGGTTATCGGGGAAATGGCCCTCCTAGAATCGATGCCCCGTACCGCCACTGCTCGCGCCCGGTCGGACGCTGTGCTGTATGCGATCCAAAAGGAAGAGCTAGACAGGCTGCTCAATACCAGCCCGTCTGCGATGCAGTCATTGTTCCATACCATTCTCGGGCGGCTCAGAGAAAATCAAACTCACCTTCAACAAAGTGAGAAGATGGCTCAATTGGGGACTCTTACTGCTGGTGTAGCCCATGAGTTGAACAACCCCGCCGCAGCGGTAAAACGAAGCGCTGACCAGCTTATCGAAGCCACTAGAGAATTGGATGGATCCTATGCTCATATCAGTCGATTGGGATTTAACGACCATCAATGGCAAATCCTGGATTCATTAGGTGAAAAAGCACATCAAGCCGCTTACTCTCCCCCTGAATTGGATGCCATAACTCGCAACGATCTCGAAGAAAAGATAGAAAACTGGCTGGTAGACCACGAGATTGAGGAACCCTGGTTGATAGCGCCCAATATCGTGAACCTTCAATTCGACGATGATGATCTGACCGCGTTAACCAAAGAATTCCCCGATGAACGATTGATGTGTGTGATAGAGTGGCTTAACGCCACTTACAATGTATACAGCCTTTTGAATGAGCTTTCTCAAGGCTCAGGCCGGATATCGATGATCGTAAAATCCCTAAAGTCTTATGCTTTTTTAGATCAGGCGCCTGTTCAATTAGTGAACGTAAATAAAGGCTTAGATGATACCCTGACGATATTAACCATTAAATTCAAGTCTGGGATCAGTGTCAAACGTGAGTATTCTAAGGAATTGCCGGAGATCATGGGGCACGGCAGCGAACTCAACCAGGTGTGGACCAACCTGATCGACAATGCCGCGGATGTGCTTGAGGGACAAGATGATGCCCAGATCATCATCCGCACCAGACAAGAGAGCGAGTGGGTGCTAGTGGAAATTGAAGACAATGGTCCTGGAATTCCAGAAGAAAACCAATCAAAGGTATTTGACGCCTTTTTTACTACCAAAGGACCTGGCAAGGGCACTGGTCTTGGGTTGAATATTAGTTATAACATCATTGTGCAAAAACATCGTGGAGACATGAAAGTAAGCTCCAAACCTGGCAAAACATGTTTTGAAGTCATGCTGCCGATTAATTTTGAAGACTAATCGATGTTTATTTATTTGAATATTACCCATATCATTACTTTTTGGAGATAATAATGACACAAAAAGGTTACATCCTCATCGCCGATATTACCGGATACACAGCCTATTTAAGCCAAACTGAGCTTACCCATTCTCAAGAGATCCTAGAATCGCTCATGAATACTTTGGTTGAGCATATTCACCCGCCGATCATCATCTCTAGGATTGAGGGAGATGGCGTTTTTGCCTACACCCTTGAGGATTGTTTTCTTCAGGGAAAGACCCTCCTTGAAATCATTGAACATCTCTACAGCGCGTTTGCCAACGATCTTGAACATATGAAACGGAATACAACTTGTACCTGTCAAGCTTGTCGGCTCATGCCCGACCTCGATCTCAAGATCATTAGCCATTATGGTGAGTTTGGCCTTCAAACCGTTGGGGATAGAACTGATCTTGTAGGTACGGATGTGAACCTGACCCACCGTCTGGGAAAGAATTCTATTACTGAGAAGACTGGCGTTGAAGCCTATGCTTTTATTTCGGAAGCCTGTATTGAAGCTATGCGCCTAAAAAGCTTTGCGGACAAGAAAATGATCCCTCACGCCGAGTCTTATGAACATATTGGCGAGGTCCAGGGGTACGTCTATGACCTTCACCCAATTTGGGAGCGGGAAAGACAGCGTCGGCGAGTGATCGTTTCTCCAGAAGAAGCGGACCTGGATACCAATTTTACCCTTCCCGTATCCCCCGCTATGGCCTGGGATTTCCTTAATGATCCCATGGTCCGGGCGCAGTATTTTAATGCCGACAATATGGGGACAACAAAAATAGATGGACGCATGATGGTCGGCTCTCAATTTCACTGCGCTCACGGCGATGTCGTCTTTGACCAGGTTATCCTCGATTGGCAGCCATTCGATTACTTAACCTATGACCATGCCTTCACGATAAAAGGCAGTCTAAAGGCTTGTATGCGCTTCACCTTTCAGTTGGAAGAGCAGTCAGATGGGACCAATGTAAGGATGTTAGTGACCAAACCGGTTTCATCCAACCCGATCGCAAAAGCAATAACAATGTTAGCTTGGAAATCGATCAAAGAGGGATTGACCCAGAGTAGAGATCACTCTCACCAGATGCTCCTTGAAGCCATTGAGGCTAAAGCAAATCCCGAAATTCCCAAGATCAAGATACCCGTCCCAGCACAATAATCGAAATTAAGGAGAGGATATGAAAAAGGATACTTTAGGCAACGTACATATTGCCGCCAAAATAAAAGAATTAACCGAGAAAGGCAGTCTTAACACCCACGGCTGTTCGCATATC